>Ga0209367_1009296_pt1 | contig 13353 bp, 8 predicted proteins | sample WorMetLIZISLAND2_FD_187412 | JGI IMG/M metagenome (GOLD analysis project Ga0209367, IMG submission 187412) | Marine gutless worms symbiont microbial communities from Max Planck institute for Marine Microbiology, Germany - Olavius geniculatus... ... | reverse complement strand
ACCAAGGTCCAACTGTATCGTACCTACATCCAACCAGTCTTATTATATGGCTCTGAAACATGGGCCCTAACACGAGCCTTATTAGACAAGGTTGATGCTTTTGACATCTGCCTGCGTCGTATTCTCTGTATACCATACGTGGATCGGTAGCCAACGCCACGGTTCGACTTTGAGCTGGCTCACCGCCGCAGCTGTCTCAGCTGATTCAGAGAAGTCGGCTTCAACTCTTCGGTCACATGGCAAGGATGGACGTGTCACTTGACATCTCCAGAGCACTCAAAACGTCAGTCCGGGGTCTGCCCGTAGAGTGGAAGCGCCCTCTCGGACGCCCTCGCCACACGTGGCTACGTATCCTGGCAGCAGATCTCCAGCCTCATAATCATGGCCTCAACTCGGCTTGGAGATGCGCCCAGGATCGAGAACACAGGAAGCACCTCGTGGAAACCGCTACGCTACAGCTTGGGGCATGCGCTTGATGATGATGAAAGTAGTGCCAAAAATGCACCAAAACTCTTCATTTTCACACCAAAAACGTCTGAAAATTTTCTGGGGAGAAGACACAGCCCCCTCCCCAAACCCCTTCTCCCGTGGGGAGGGATCAACACCCAGGCTCTCCACACCCCAACCATCAGGTGCCCCCTACATCCAGATCCTGTCTATGGGATTGACCCTATCATTCTCAAAGATCTGGATAACATCATGAAATAAACATCACTGGCATAGTGGAAAGCACCAGCAACAAACGACAGAAAAAAATGTCAACTGCACTACGAATGAGTCAAGAATCTATCAATTTCCGTGTTGTAATGTAGGATTGAACGATTAAATGTTTCCGTTTTGTTTACACATAAAGTATGCACGAAACTGGTAGCATCCTTCTGGGACGCCACATAAAAATCACATAAACTAGAAAAATATCAGCCCAGTGCCGACATATAATGCGGCTGTCCCTGACCTACTGAAGTGAAAATTGCCACAGTTATCATTCCCACTCCAACAAACATTCATGTCATTTTTAGTTTTTCTATGCTTTTTTGCTCTTAAAGGCAAGAGTCCATATAGGACAGACAGACAGACGGATGAAGCAGCAAACCAATAATCCAGCCCATTAGGTCAGCCACATAAAAATCTCAGCTGTTCAACAACAGCAAACAGTTTTGTAAACGTTGTTTGATCGCACAGCAATTAAGAGTGCAAGCAGTCAGTGGGGATCCATGGTGGCGTAATGGTAAGGTGTCAGACTTATGATCAAGAGGTCATGGATTCGACTTCCAGTCAGGTCACTATGAACTGGTTACTACTTGTATGGGTGACTGTCTGCGAGCAGTTTAACCAAGTATATGAGAAACAACAAGGTCAACTCAGCCTTCTATCCCTGCAGGGTAGGAAATTGAGTAACAGCCTGTCTGGTGGGCTTAGAGTGCGGAGCATTCACCTGTGTCAGGTAACAGGTAATACTGTGTGATCCCATATGGCAGGTGACACTCCACAGCTCTGCAAGAGGTTTCCCATAAACAGCTATACACAAGTCCAATTCCTAGCTCATGTGTTTAAAAATAACAATAAAACAAACATAACTGTGACAAGAATACGCACCAATCATAATCTTTCATGTAATTTGCAATGTAATGTGCACTTGCACATGCTCATTCAGAGGCCCTCACACCTCCCCTTTTTAGTTTACGAGCATTCAGCAGCAGTCAACCTATTCACCACCCCCTAGGTCTATCTAATACCCGTGGATCCACCATTGCAAGAAATCATCAAGCTATTGCACAGCGTCATCAGTGTGCTGCTGATGCAGTGTGGCGGTTTCATTCGTTTCATGTGGCTCAGTTTTCTGCTTTTTGCGAGCTCGGTTGTCGGCCATCACCTGCTCAATTGTCCGCTGGTCTCGCTTGTTTTCACTCGGCACTGCAGCCACAACACTGACATTGTTATAAATCAACTCACAGTGGCGTAGGCGTAGTCAGATATGTGAATTGGGAGTGGTTTTGCCTCCCTTCTCCTTCCCTTCCCCGTGTCGTCCCCTTCCCTTTCTTTCCCTCCCTTTTTCTCAGCTTCGTTTACCCCTTCCCCTTCCTTTCCCTTTTCCCCTCTTCTCTCACCCTTCCTCACCTTACAAGTAGGACCCCTTATTTCCATCTGAGGTTGGGGGTCTGGGAGAATACTGTAAGCTCCCCCAGTCAAGTCTGGGTCAGAGCGCTACCCAAAATCGAATTTGGTGCATTGCAGCCTTAAAAATAAGATCTGGCGGTAACAATTGTAATCATTTTCCCAAGAATTAACTGACCAAACTGGCAAATTTGGTGCAGTTTAAACGTGTGCTTATGTCTTGGTTTGGAAAATTGAGAGGAGGAGATCTGCCTCCCCTTGGCTACACCACTCTCAACCAAAGTGAAAAAGACCGAAAACACCTGAAAATAAGTCCAAAACTGACAACCAGCTATAAATGACCAAGGCAGAGCTGAGCCATACGTAGTTACAAAACATCTCAGCGTTATATGGTTTTTAAACCTATATAAGTACACCATGTCTCAAAAAAACTGGAGCCACTTTTATTTTTGAACATCTTTGTGAAACATTGGCCGATTGTGATAATTTTTGGCACGTAACATCACAAAAAAACTTGATGTAAATAACTGTAGTTTAACTCACTTTGCCTTAATGCTGTTGCTGCACTACCAAGAGAAAGGCAGAAGTTGTAACTTGGCTGTTCACAACAATGAATTTATACTGAGTAGCACATGCATTGACTCAGAAATGATTAGGCCTAACTGAATAGCGACAAACGTGAGTAACAGTTATTATCTCTCAAAAAGTCATACGTGTTACATCACATAATTTTTATTGCAGCACATGCTCAAAATGTCCTCCTTTAGCACGAATGCAAGTGGTGGACATTGACGCCACTCGTCAGTAACCGCTGACCCAGAGCAGCTCACTCACCGTTGATGCATCATTTCAGTTCATCGACGTACATCGACAAACGATCGTTCAGCTGCGCTGCACCAACAACCTAGAACTCTCTGCCTGCTTCTGTCATTAACTGTGACACTCTCTCTGCATTTAAATCTAGGCTTAAAACTCACACATTTAATTTTGCATACAGCTAACTGGCCTGCTCTGCCAGCACCTCTGAAGCTACGGCACTACGGCACTATACAAACGTATTATTGTTATTATTATTATTAAAATGAATATCATTAATGTTCAGTATGTAACAGATTTTCAATGACTTTGTGGTCTCAGTGATTTTCTGAGCTGACACATAAGATACAGAGTATCAATGCATTGTTGTAAATGGCCAAATTACAACTTCGGCATTTCACAAGGTAATGTAGTGACAATATTAATGTGAGGTGGGCTAAACTATAGCCATTTACGTCAAGTTGCTTCATGATGTTGTGTGCCAAAAAAATATCGAAATCGGCCAATGTTTCACAGAGTTATTAAAAAAATAAAAGTGACCCCGGTTTTTTTGAGACGTGGTGTATATTCACTTTGGCTTCCTCTACAAGAAAAAACTACACCTTGTGGACGTGATTTAATAGTTTATATCATATTGCAGGAGATTGTTTACCGATTAAACTTTTTTAATCAATTGATCTCTAACAAGAAGCCCAGCTGTCGCTAGGATAGCCGACCGTGCTGGTTGTCAGTGACCTTCAAGGTCATTCAAGATCAATAATTTTTATGCCATTTGAAAGGTCATATGCCACTTCCTATTAAGGATTAATAATAACCTAGATCCTATCTTGCACCATTAAGCCACAACAGCGAATACTGGCCTTTAAGGTCATCAACAATCGATTATTTGCAGGTAATTCGAAAGCCAATATGCGACTACCTATTAGTGATCAATAGCAACCTAGGCCCTATCTCACACCGTTTAACCGCAATAGCGCAAAATGGCCTTCTAGGTCATCCAAGGTCAATGATTTCCATCTAATTTGACAGGGCATATGCCACTTCCTATTAATGATTAAAATAGTAACCTTGGTCTTATCTCTGACCGTTTCCATGATATGGCCAGTTTTCCATTCCATTTTTCCTAACCCCTTTCATTCAACATCAAATCTGAAAATGTTCCCCTTAAAGTAGATCGCTGAAATTTTGCATGCCCGAGTATCACATGCACGGCTAATTAGTCGTGTAGATAGTTTTCCGCTATGACCTACACATTAGCCAGGGTACATCCATTATGGACGGACGGACGACAACCATGCCAATAGTTCGACCTTTACTTAAGTAAGGACGGCTAAAAATTAATCAAATTAATCTACCTATTTTTAGTCAAATTTTAATTGATTAACAAAATTAATGAATCAGTTTTTAATGATCATCAATTAATTAAGTGTTAATTTCTGCATCCGTACCGCATCGTATTTTAAAGATGTTTAAGAGTTTTTTAATGACCACATTTCTTGAGGCAAATTCACTAGATCAATTTACACCAAGAGTGTGACAAACTGTGATGCTGAATTTCGAAATTTCCATCAAGTATTAAATTTACAGTTTTAGCCTATAGAGCGTAATGCTGGCCAAGATCTGATTTCTTTATTTTTGGACCTACTTTCAGTGACCCAATATAGACCTCGGTCATGGTGTTTCTAAAATATAAGAAATAATTCCAAAATTCAGTGGCAGCAAATCTATGATCAAAAACAAGATTCAAAAGCCGTACCGAAACCGTACGACTTGTTGGCATCAGTAGCACGGGCAGCATCCTTGGCGGCTTCTTTGCCAAGTAAATGTTCATATTTCTTGTGATAGCTAGATGGCACCGGCTCCAACTTACGTTTACCAGATGTTGACTGACTGGCGATTTCAGCCTCCTGTGATGAACACATTAACCAAACTGTGCAAGCACACCACAAAAACAATGGCTGACAAAGACAAAACTAGGCATGATGTCTTCAGTCTGGCTTATGGCTTGATTTTTACAAGTATGCAAGTAATAAAATCATCTACTGCAAACATAAAAGCTGAAAACAGTGACGGATCAACTGACTCATTTTATCTAACCCCACTTTTAACCTTTTAGCATGGCTTAAAAGTAAAACTTAATAAAGTTACAACTGATAAAAATATAATATCATCAAAATACAAGCAACTGAGTCACCAAACGAAGCATATGAATTGTGTTAATAACTAATATACATGTATCCAGGACAGAGCTAGACACACAATGCATTTCTGCAGTTTTTTCCACCTAAATTAAAATCACATTTTTCTGTTTTTTTTCCACAAAATTAAAACTGCAAACCTTCTCGGCTTTGAGTCGAGCTTTCTCCGGGTCCCACTCTTCGCCGGCTCTCAATGCTGCAAACTCCTCATCAGAAGGTGCAAATTCCTGCAAGATTGTGAAGTTCAACATCTCAGCAGTAAAGCCAACATACTATCATAAATAAACAGTACAGTAGCAAGAAATTTGAGCTAATGGTCACGAGATCCGCGAAAGCCTATAGCAGTTCCTGTTCGCAAACTGTGATTCTATCTCCAGCCATTTGATGATTTTGTTGCAGTTCATTCTTGGAATGTGCGCTGCAGCGGAAGATAAAAAAAATTATTTAAAAAAATTAAAATCCCCTTATTTCAGTAGTTTAGGCACTAGCAATCCTTGGTCATTCTCTAGCAAGTGTAAAATTGTAAAAGTGTAAGGGCTGAAATATGGTTGGGCGAAAAAGGGGATTTGAGTGGGCCAGACTTATACATGTGTCAATCTTTGTTGCTAGTGGACCAAAGTTCACCTGACCTTTTTCCGTGAACATGAGAAGAATTGCTTTTGACACATTAGTTTTCCGATTATGGATATCTCCATCCACTGCGGCAATATTCGCACCAAAGTATGAACACCCCGAGTTTTGCACATTTTTGGGTCCCAGATTTTTTGGGAAGCATCCCCAAATTTTCGGACCTCTATTACAAAATAGAACATACTTCCAACAATGCAACAAAGTTTCACAGCGATCAGCTAAAAAGTTCAGAGATCTCACACTAAAAAAAAAGATAACATCAGCAGTATAACATAAGACCACCATAACTAAGATTGTTCCAGGTGGTGTAATTAATTGGATTTACCTTTTTCCAAACTATGACACATCGGTCAATTTCTTCTTGACCAAATGAGAATGAGGCTAGGCCTGCAACCTCAGCCACTTCATGCCTGAAATAATACAGGTAACAAGAAATTTGAGCTAATGCTCATGAGACGCACGAAAGCCTATAGCAGTTCCGGTTCACGCTAAGTTAATATACGAATACCAAATTTTCTATCTGGATCGCATAGTAGCGTGGCACCACCTTGTGAATGATATAGACTTGTGTCGCAGCCCAAAATCGCCAAAAAATCCATAAAACCCCCTATTATAACGTTCAAGGTCATTCAAGGTCATTGAATTGGGCGCCAATCGAGAGCCAGTGTACAACTTGCTATTAGTGATCAATAGTAACCTAGATCCTATCTCGCACCGTTACTGAGATTCAGCGACTTATTGGCCAAAAATCGCAAATTTTGCCCACCACTCTCTCATTTAGTGCCCTCTTTCGGGGTGACCCCCTTCGAATTTATGGAAAAGCTTTACGGTTTCTGAAACTAGAGTCTTCCAGGCACCCGAAGTTAAGATTTGGTGATCCTGGCTTGCACCATGTTTGACTAATCTACCCATGTGACAGACAAACAGACAGACGGACGGATGGACGGACGGACAGATAGACAGAATTGCGATGGCTAAGATGCACTGAAAGCAGTAGCTGCTTTCGCGCGTAAAAAATTGAAAATTTATGCACAAAATGCAGCTAATCACATTAAATGTGCAAGACGAAAAGTATTAATACAGCCTTGGTTATATCACAAGAACAAGTAATTAGTACATAAACCAACATAACACAACTTGTCCTACATGCTGCATTTTTACAGGTGAAAGCAGTTACTGTTTAGCGCATCTTAGCCATCACAGTTCTGTCTGTCTGTCTGTCTGTCACACGGGTGGATCAGTCAAGACCAGTGCAAGCTAGGATCACTAAATCTTCACCGTCGGCTAAAAGACTCTAGTTTCAAGACCCATAAAGCTTTTCTATAAATTCGAAGGGGGTCACCCCAAATGAGGACACTAAATGAGACGGGGGTAGAAAAATTGCAATTTTTTGCAACTAAGTCGTTGTATCTCAGTAACGGTGCAAGATAGGGCCTAGGTTACTATTAATCACTAATAGGAAGTTGTACACTGGCTCTCAATTGGCACCAAATTCAATGACCTTGGATGATCTTCAATGCCAAAAATAGGGGTTTTTATGGATTTTTGGCGATTTCAAGCTGCGAGACACATTTCAAAAACAAATTGTGCCGAAATCAATTGAGATAGACATGGACCAGCTGCACATGAAATTTTCAGCATTGAACCTAGATTTCGACAGTCCAAGTCTCGATTTTCTAGGTTCAAGGAAATCAGCGCACCAGGGCATCAAAGAGCGGTACCCCCGTAAGTCGTTATTTTACTGTTGTTGGCCAGTCCTTTGTGAAAATGGTTGCAGATCACCATGGGCATGCTGCCTATCACAACAAGCACTAGTGTTATGCTTTTTAGTCATATCAACATCGACGACTTTGAAAGACCCTAAACTTCCAAAATAAGAGGTTTTATTGACTTTTGTGATCTTCGGCTGCAGCACACACTCCATGATTAAACTGCGACAAAATGGCTAGAAATAGACTGACAGTTTGTGAACTGGAACTGCTATAGCCTTTCATGTGTCTCGTGAGCATTAGCTCTTGTTATAATACTAACACAGTTTGCCCTAAAAGGTGGCTACCAGGATATGCAAATTAAACATGTAAAATAAACTACATTTCAATATATCAGCAGCCAAAATATAGGTCTCACTTTTTTGCCATATAAGAACATCTAAAACTGACCTACTTCAATGTAATTTAAACAAAAACTGATGACTAATAACAAAACATTATTATGGCACAAAACTGCTGCTGCTCAACATACACAACAGTTCGGTGGACTTTGTCCATCGGCTCAAATTTCTGCTTCTGCAGTTCATCATTTCTGATGAAATCACCAATACTTTTCTGCATCTGTGACAATCAATAATCAGTCAACAGTTCAATCAATCATTGATCAGAAATAAAAAAAATTAGTATGTATGCAAAATAATGAAATAGTGGCAATATTTATATAAAAATCCAATAATAATTAGCTATTTGTATACGCCTGTTCTCTGGCAAAGGTATGATAAAAAGTTAAACAATGCCAATGATGATGACAATGATGCTGATGTTGAAAAAATTAAGGCAAGATTTTGTTAGTACACTTATTGCCTGGTTAATCCAGCCACTTAAGTGCTTCATTTTTGTTATTTCCATCTGCTTTGGCAAATGAAATAAATACAAAAATCACAAAAAAATGATGATGCACTGCATACCTCAATGCGGAACTTTGTAATTTTGTCTTTCTCTTGCTGCTGCAGCTTTTCCAGTAATGCTTTCTGCTCTGAAAGTAAAACGTGTTTACAAACATATGCTAGATAAGCAAATGCAGCCTGTCACATACATCGTGTCCCAAAATTAGCAGCCCCCTGCTTCAAACACGCCTAATTCAGTTTGTAGTTTATGGATTTCAACGAATTATTGTACAATGCACTATCTTAACATTACCCATGGTCACACACATTATGACATACACACTTTACTGTGTGTGCTTAGTGTGACGTCATTATGACGTCAGAGTTCGTTTACATTAAGCTTATGTTCAACACATTAAATACAAATGGATTAAACAGCAGCGTACCAGCCTTAAACTAAAAACATGCATCAAGGCCACTTTGAGCTCAAACTGTAAAGACAAGTTAAAAATGATTGTCTCAATGACTGCTTCAAATTTTGTAAAAATCTGTCAAGTATTAACGATGTTACACTAACTTATCTGCAGGAAGGCTAATAATTTGAGAACACCGTGTACATGCATTGTCTAATATGCTGCTATTTCGTGGCTTAATGATATGATAAATCCCGCATGTCAACTTATGGCAATGACATAACCATCTACTTGCATGATGATAGCAATCAGAACAAAACAGCGAAATGTTGTGTGTGGCATGTGCACTCCAAGTGCATAAATGTTATTGTCAGTGTAGATCTGCACTGACAAGTGACTGATTTCTAGGCTATTGTCAGTATGACTGTGTTATTAAAGCACCCCTTTGTGTAGCTTAATACGTATTAAAAACCCAAGTAACCGATCTACTGTATAAAAAATTCCTATCCTGTTTGCAAGAATATTATGTCACCCAGCTTTAATACAAGTAGACTATTTATTGATGAAAGCCTGTAGAATACAACCAAAATATAAGATGAGAAAAATGAACCACAATCAACCTATTTTAATTACTTATATACATACTGAAAACACAAGTTTAAAAAAATACAGAAATAAATCTAATTCATTGCACCACATTGACGACTAAAATGCAGCACCAAAAAAACACTAGATAAGTCAATAGCAAATCAGACACTGATATTTCTATACTGTCTCTCACACAATGTGTGTTACTTGCAGCCTGCGCAGAAGAAGTACCCCCCTAGGTTTTCAAGAAATGCCAACACATGAATAATGCAACTATGACAGGCATCTTTGTATTTTATGTCATTACACTAGAGACTGAGTTAGAAATTTTGTCTTGTGCAATTAGTTGCATTTGCAGTAATTATTCTTTTATCCTCCTTAAGGCCGGTTCACACGAGCCGTGTTCACAGTCTGTGTTCATGGCTAATGAACACAGGCCGTAAACACGTCCACCAAATTTTACGCCCATGTTCACGGCCCGTGTGCATGGTTGTTGATTTCGTGTCCCGCGAACATGGACCGTGTCCATAGGCCATGTGCATGAGCCGTGTCATAGCAATGCCTTAATAGAGTATTTCAAGTGCAATTTTCTAAACAAAATAAACAAATTTAATATAAAAAAATTGTTTTTCATTACGTTTTTATCCACTACGTTATACATAAAACGAAAGAAAACACTGGCATTGGCTATTGAGACGAGCAGTAAACCGACGCAAAGACTGTCTGTTAAAGATGTCTGAAACAGCTGAGTTTCTCAGAGAGAGAGAGACGTGTCAGTCGACGTTTTACAATAAAACCTACGTGCAATAATACAAAATTCACAAAAAGAAAATAATTCAATAACAGACACTGACAATGACGTCGTGTTTACGTTATCCGCAATGCTGACAAAAATAAAAGAAATTTTCTCATTGGTTTATATACCGTCTACACATGCCATGAACACAGACATGCTGTTCACACGACCCATGTTCACAGGCCATGTTGAGAAAAAGCATTGCATGACAATGCTTTTCACCACACGAACCGTGTTCATGGGTGCCCTATTCACACGAGCCATGTTCACGGCCCATGAACACAGGTAAATAAACGTACCCATATTCACTGGCCTTGAACACAGCTCGTGAACACGGCTCATGTAAAGCGGCCTTTATTGCAACAGTTCACTGTTCTTTACAATGTTGGCTGTTGTTGCAGCACAAGAAAACGCTTGTGTACGGCGGGCAGACTGCATTTGATGCCACCGTTCAAACACGGGAGGCACACTATGCCCGCACTGACAATAGCCTACAAATCAGTCACTTGTCAGTGCAGATCTACACTGACAATAACACCGAGCCTCCAAGTGTGTCGAACACAAAACTTCGCCATTATCATTAACTCAGTGCTATGGTCAGTTCGACGTACTGAAAGATTGGTGACCAAAATTGCTATCATCAGTTCTCCGAACTGAGTTGAAAGAATCAGAATTTACTGAAAGGAGTTCGGCAATCTGAAGTGCAGCTAATTGGGTTACTAAAATCAGCTTGGCCATGCTGCTATTAATTTAACATTGCCACCAGTACTGCATTAGAGATGGTGAATAGATTCACTAATTCTAAAGTAAAAAAATATTAGGAGGACCTTTAACTATGAAGTCTAGTAAACTAATCGTTACCAACGCTGGCTGCTGAGATGAAATCTGTGCAGGTGGCGAGTAATGCGATTTACCATGACTTGTGCAGAGCGATGTTCTTTCTTTATACAAGATGAACTGAAAAATGATTAAGCGCCACAATTCTTATTCCTATCTTTTCAAAATACTGAGAGGTTAAAAATCTTTCAGTTTACTCTCACCTGGACAATAGCAGAATTAGACTATAATGGCCTGCTCGTGTACTTACAGCATGGACCTAAAATCTTACTGTGCAACTTAAATTTATTTATTTCAGCTTTATTAGGTATACAGTTCGTTAACTTTCTGCTACATTTTTGTCCCACCAGACCGTCGCCTGCTTGCCGACGGGGTAAGACTATAGACTGGAAGTGTCAGTGGCTGCAGTGTCGTGCGCTGAGCTGGTCAGCTCAGCGCATGACAGTGACTGACGGCGGCAGAATGTCAGCGGCCCGGCGGCGTAAGGCATTATCCGTTTTCCCTGAACTGAAACTAGCAAATTTTGCGTTGCTTCTATCAGTTCGCCGAACTGAAAATAGAATTGACGTTATTATTATTATTGCATGTCCGCAGAATCCGACGTACTAGTGACCTATGTTACCAACTAATGTCCGACTATAGCATCAAAATAAGGGAATACTGTGTAAAGCCAAAGTTCGAAACTGCGATAACCATAACATTCACTCGGCTGTCAAACTCACCTCGAGCTTTCTTCTTTTCTGCGTCTATTACCGGAGGTTTTTCCATCGACCCTAGAATCGAGTCCAACAAGTCCGCCATAATGAAGACTTTGCTGTAATGTAAGAAATAAAACTTTATATAACGTTCTATTCTACTTCTACATCGTACAGCCACACCTCTTTTGTTTACAGTACAAGAATCATACCCACTAAAAATAAATAACATAACGTAGTTGAATATTACTTGATAGGTTCAGAACTTCAGATCACAGAGGACAGAAGGGAAGGTAAAGTAAAGGAAAGAGATGCGAGCGCCGATTCGTGCGATTCTGCACATCAGCTCCCCCAATGTACTGATGACTTAAAATCTATTCTTACCATCATCAACACGCTTGAGGTGTGGTAGGATCTTTATATAGTGATTTCAAATTTTCTCCTGATTCTGACAGTGAAATTTTTTTTATAAAATGGTTAATATTTGACGAAGATAAGACGTAAAAATTGTGCCATTTTTGGCCCACCCTGTATGTGGTGGAGGTAAACCCTAGAGGCATTAGGTGTACTTTCTCAAGCAAGCACAATAGGTATAATACCCTTACCGCTATGTAATTGGCACAACTAAAAACGTAATTTCCTTCTAATTACAACTATGTATGTGTATACACTTAAACCAGTAAGAGTCACAGTAAAATAAATTTGTGAAAAAACGGGTGATAATATCAACAGACGAATTCACATTACTGTAAAATCAGAGAACAACTAGGCCTAAAGTTAATAGCCATGACTTGGATGACCTTGAAAGTCACTGACAATCAGTGAGGTTGGTGATCCTATCGACAGCTGGGCTTCTTGTTATTTTACTCATGTTCCCTAGTTCTAAAACAGATTAAGGTTTGAGTAAAACAGCCATAAACAGAGTTGAAAAATTGGTTTTAAAAATCTAGGTTTTTGGAGTTTTTAAACTATTTTTTCATATTGTAGTCATAATTTTTTGAGTTATGGGTCCACACCATTAGCTCATCTTGCTATAATTATAAAAAGTAATGTGACTATGTGACGGACAAGGTGTAGATATTATTTTTCTATACTGTGTTCAATTGGACACTAAACTAAAAAAAAACTCCAAAAAATTTTTAAACCTTAAAAGCCCAAAAACCTTTAACCTAAAAACTTTCTTTTTAAAAATTTCGATTTTTTTCCAGCCCCGGTTATGAGTAAGTCAGTGGTTGATCCAGAATTTTGAAATAGGGGGCGAAAGGGTAGAAAGTAAGGTCTGGAGAGGGGCACAGCCTCTCCCCTGAAAATTTGTTAAAATTTTTTGCATAAATAATGTCTTTTTGTGCAGAATTTTGACTTGTTTTAAGATGCATCAAGTGTAAAAGTCGCAGGGTCCATACTTTTAAATTTTGGCTTGGTTCAGCTTTTTCCCCCTCTTTTCTAAAATTTTGCCTGTTGAAAATTTGTCAGCTTCTTTAAATTAATTTCCTGCACCTCTTTTCTAAATTTCTAAATTTTCTAAATTCTAAAACTTTTTGTGAGCTATTTTTCGATAAAATTTTCTCTTATCTCTCAGCACAGACCCCCCCTTTTTACATCATCTATAGCACAGACCCTCCCCCCCTTTCTTCTCTTGTCTTTGCTGCCTAGTGCAGACAGTACAGAC
>Ga0209367_1009295_pt1 | contig 13354 bp, 12 predicted proteins | sample WorMetLIZISLAND2_FD_187412 | JGI IMG/M metagenome (GOLD analysis project Ga0209367, IMG submission 187412) | Marine gutless worms symbiont microbial communities from Max Planck institute for Marine Microbiology, Germany - Olavius geniculatus... ... | reverse complement strand
ACAGGCCACAAGTTTCATGCTTTAGCTTTACTTTCTTACTTTAGCTATAGTGTGTCTTAGCTATAGTGGGTACCTGTACTTGGGTTGTACTTGATAGTTAGTTTCAAGTACTTGTACTTGTACTTGTACTTGTGGCTTTGGTACTTGCAACATCTCTGCCTGCTAATTACGCTAGGCTAGGCCCTATGCAGCAATAGAGTTTACCACATTTTACCAGATGGCAGTACTATACTGTAGACTCGAACGCCACTGACCGAAGTCGCCCTATTTCAGAAACGATGAGAGATTGGTCCATTTAGCCCTTTTATATGGCGCGAAAATCATCGACCTTGGATGACCTTCAAGGGTCATTACGCACTCTGCTATGCCAATCATGAGGTATTGTTGCTAAATTGTAGGCCTACGTCGTAGGGGGCCTGCGATAGTACCGGTAGGCCTACTGTTGGATAGGGCGATGACGAGTTGTAGACTGTCAATAGTATGTCTAACCATATTTCTATCTGCAGCGGTTTGGCCGCAATTTTGAATGCAATGTTAATGCCTGCAGCCATCACCCATGTGCACCAAATTGCTGTAGGCCTATCGTATCTTAGCCTTGAGTGTAGAGTTCGATCGTCACATACGTGTGACAGCAGTCGTCCTAGAAAGTCGCTGTCTTTCCGCAACCAGAAGTCGATCGGACGTTGGCCTTCGGATATATGCGGTACGGTCGGCCTACTCTAGCAACAGTTGAGCTTCTTGTAAAAAATTTTTTCGCTGGCACATTTTGTGGAAAATTTAAATTTAAAATGTTATCACATCTTAATATTACGTCGACCCGATCCACTACTTTGTGCCATGAAATGTGGATATAAATTTTACATCATCTCCATATAATCTAAACGACGATTAGGCCTAAAGGGGATGTCAGACGACCGACAAAGTCGCCCGACAGAAATCTGTCGTGTGTCATGCATCCCTTAGGCCTAAGCTGTCGGGGTAAACTTGGACTAGGACGTTTACCGTATTGCCCAGCAGGGCCAGCACCAGCAGGCTAGCATGACGAATAAACGTACTCAATTATTAGCCCATTTGCGCTGTTCTTTTAAGATTTCCTGCAGTGTGTTCGGTGCGCAGGTAAAAATAATCACGTAGCCTTCAGGTAGACCCATCAACGTCGTCACTGAGTCAATATGGTAACGTAAGTCGCGTTTGGCGTCATGTGAGCGATGACTAACGCAGAAACATCACAGAACAGCTAAATTGTCGGCTCAACTGACGATAACGATATAATATTCTTCTAAGATCAATAAACAGCGAATGGTGTTAGGCTACTGAGTGCAGTAGCGATGCGTGCATGCACCTGATATGCCGCAAGAAAGGTCTGCAATGACGTAACTAAAGAAAAACGACACTCAGAAGAAACGTGGACGTACAGCAAACGACGACTTCGAGTAGCCAAATGAGAACATTCTTTGATTTTTCCTATCTGTTGTTCAGGAGTTTTTTTCTTTTTCTTAGTTTTCTTATTTGTTAATTTTCCGTTCGGTTAGTCGGCAGGCTGAACTGGGCGCGGATTGCAGCGCACGTTAAGCCTTTCGTACAGAACAGTTCCTGCGGACGGTAGGCCTATGCTTTTGCCTTGGTGTCAATATCTGGGATCTACCGGTATTATTTTGTGGTTGGATATAGAAGAAACGAATATGTTTCGTTGGCTGACGGTCCGCCAACTAATCAGAAACTGATTAATGAAGCATGATCACGACTCACGAGCACACCTGATGACTGCCAAGCTGCTGTCAGTCAAAGCGTTGGCGTCTTACCTGCACGCGCTGCTGCTGCTGCTGTTGATGCGTTGCCGTGGCAACGTGCATCAGTTCGCCAGCACTAAAACTCGAACTCGTTGCATGGCGTTTATCGCACGCGATTGCTTCAGGCAGTCGCGTATCAGGTCGGCGACTGCGCGAGAGATACGTCGTCGGCGATGGCGTCGCAGACGTCAAAGTTGTAAGACGCATGACATGTGTCTTTGTGTGACGAGCTAGTCGCTTCTTCACGACGACAAAGATGGAAAATAACAACAATTACTACACCGATGAAGCGAAGACTAGCAGCGTCTGTAAGTACAACGCACAATCATATTATTTTACATGTAGGCCTACATGAATTCATTGTTGTATACTGCCAAACTACGACTTTTGCATTTCACAAGGTAGTGTAGCATCAGTATTAAAGGGAAGTGGGCAAAACTATAGTCATTTACGTCAATTTTTTCTTGATGTCTCATGCCAAAAATTATTCAAAAAAAATAAAAGTGATTTGTTTTGGGACACTGTGTAGTTTCGTTAACGCTTAGCATAGCCTAAAATAATGTCATCAGCGGCGGCGTGGGTTACAAATGTTAGCGGAACCTGCAGGGAAAGTGGCTAAAAGTCGCAATTATCTTATAGACAACTGCATATTTTTTTTAAAAAAAGTAATACGCATGTTTAGAATTTGTTCTTAAATTTTTCAGAAATGGGAAACTTTTTTAGCCTTAAATTTTGTTTCTGGAAAAAATTTACGACAAGAAGAAATTATCAGACAGACAAAAATTTGGTTGTGGGGGCTATTTTGTTTCTTGTTGCCGGTTTCTTGATCTATCAGCGAAGATGCGTTATGAATTGACAGAATTTTACGTGTCATTAAAAAGTGCCCGAATGTACAACTGTTGCACAACTGTTGCGCATCAGTTGTGCAACAGTTGCGCATGTAGGCACCCTGTAAGCCGGTGACTGTCATACGTGATCATGCATGTATTTAATGGCATGTAGTTCGATGCCGACGATGCGGAACTACACGTCTCACGCTTGTCATGATCATGCTTCTGTCTTTTATTGACGCGCTACAGCTACGCTGCTGTAGAGCATCTATTGCAGTGTGTCTGTCCGTCCGTCTGTCCGTCTGTTACGGATGTATTGTGGCTAAACGGTGCGAGATAGGGCCTAGGCTGCTATTGTTCATTAATAAAAGTCGCATACTGGCTTTCAAATGACACAAAGATCATTGACTTTGAATGACATTGAAGGTCAGTATTGCAACGCAACATTGCAGGAACTGTATAGACTGTAGCGCGTCTTCCCTAGCGACAGGTGAGTTTTCTTGTTCACTTGTGTCACTGTTCGTTTAGGTAACGACATCATGCAGTCTATAGCCCGTATCTAACAATATATAACTTCCACCATATCTACCGGGGGAATCTATTTGCTAACGTCGCCCGTCCCGTGCAATATGCCGCACACCACTTCCGACTGAAATCGCAGAACAAACATGCGGCCGTCGCACGTGCGACACATCGTTGTGTGACCTTTCATGAATAAGGCGTCTCATGGAGTTCTTGCAAGGACCTTTACGTTTGCTGTGCGGCGGTCTTATATTACAGTTTTTGTCCGTCCGTCTGTCCGACTTTTCCCGGGTACCGTAGGCCTATACAGACTTCCAATGCGAGAATATGAAAGCGTACCAAAACCAAAAGTGGCCCCTAACGCCCAAACATTCTGCAGGACAGCAGTAAACGATATTTAGTTTAAAAGTTCCAAGGTGGACGGTCGCGTCATATTGGGTCGACATGTTTCTAGTTCTGTAAACACCACAAACTTGCAGCAGATCACGGTTTTGCAATCGAAAATTTCATCCACGTGAAAGCGTGTACAGAGCGTCAGAACTGAATTAAACTTAACCGTACCCGGTAATATGTCAACGCAGTTCGGTTCCTTTGCAGTGGCGGATCCAGGTGGGGGGACACACCCTCTCCAGACCCGACCCCCTACCCTTCCGCCCCCTATCTTAAATTTCTGGATCCGTCACTGTTCCTTTGGTTAATTGGTTCGGTTTGTCGCGCTTTAAGGCCGGTAAATTTGCGCTGTATGACAGACGGGAAGGCGTCCAAGTGCGTTCTGGAAGTGGAGAAGATCAAACGTCGCCGACAGCAGAGGAGAGCCGCGGCAGAGGCAGCCCGGGAACAGGTGCCCGATGCCGGCTGCATCAACGATGCCTCGCAACCCGGATACGGATATGACGTCATGATCGCGTCAGTTGCATCTCATTACTTCAGCGCGCCTTTAATAATTGCTCCTAATTTTTTATAGTCGTATTATGTTGTGTAAACTGTGTCAAATGATTTGCTGTAACCTTTTTGCAGTTTTCAATAACACTTTCTTGCTGATAATAACGTCAAGTAAGCCTAACTGTGCAAAAATTTATCAAAAATATAAAAAAAAAACTAGAAATTATGCCGAGAAAAGTTTGTCATCATTTGGTAAAATACTGACCGACATTTTACAATAAGTTATGAAGACATTTGGCAATAAATTCGGAATAATGTGATGAGTAGCGTTTAATCTTTTCATTATTTTGCAGGGGAAGGTTATCATCTTCGCCTTAGGCCTATCTCTGTTTTCGTCATGTTATTGTTGTTTCTTTATGCTTTTTCCCTAAATACTGCTGCTGATTTTTGAATCTTTTTAGCGCCGTCATATGCAAATACGACGGATAACGTTTCTGATGTTTGGTCCTACATTCTATGATAATGTGTCCGATCTTGTAGTCACTTAATTTTTGTCGTAAGTAATTAATGGTTTTGCTTATTTGCTATTCTGCTTGTGGTACGCTGATTCTGTACCATAATTTTCCGCCCCTTTGGCTATGACCAAAAAGCTGAGCTCTGGCGTTTTCGCAATTCTATCAGAAAATGTGGTTTTTCAGCGAATTTCGGAGATCTTTGGAGTACCGTCCATTGCTTTCGTCGGATCCAGTTAAACATCGGCAAATCTCTGTTTGCGTCAGAAAGCGACCGCTAAAGAGCAAAGGTAAGGTGACTTATTGTTTGTAGTGTTGATAAGAATGTAAATTCTTTTTTGTTTATCTTCTAGCCTATCTACCGTACATGGTTTAGCCAAAAATATACTATAAACTTTTGTCTGATATTTCAGAAAATAGTGAGCCACAGATCATCAAATTTGGTACTGCATTAGCTGAAACTACAAGTAATTTGAACAAAGCTTACGTGACGCGCGATAGCAGCGGTCCTGCCACTTTGGCAATTCGTGTACAGCATGTAATAAAATAATAATAATTTTATACGAAATTCCTCTTAAAATGTGTGTCGCTGCCCGAAATCGCTAACAAAATTACTAAAAACTTCTATTTTGTGTTTCAAGGTCATTCAAGGTCATCGATGTTAATAGTCCTAAGAAGCTCATCACCAGTGCTTGTTATTATAAGCAGGACGTCTGTGCCTATCTGCAACTGTTTCCATGCTAGACGAGGCAATATCAGTAAAATAGCCACTTTTTAGAGGGGTACCCCTCTTTTACGCTTTTTTGCGTAGGCCTCCTTGGACCTAAGGGGTCGGGACTTAGACAGCTAAAATCTACGTTCAATGCTGAAAATTACATGCTTAGGTTGTCTTAGTCTATCTCCAACCATTTCGTTGCAATTTACTGTTGAAATGTGCACTGCAGCCAAAAATTGCAAAAAAATTAACAAAACTCTTTTTTGAAGGCTCAAGGTGGTTCAGGGTCATCGATGTTGACAAATCTAAAAAGCCCGTCACCAGTGCTTGTTATGATATGCAGCATGTCTGTGCCTATCTGCCACCGTTTTTACGCTACACGAGACAATTGCGGTAAAATAACCACTTTTTAGGGGTAGCTATCTTTGGCGCCCGCCTGCGCCGACCTCCTTGAACCTAGGGGGTCGGGACTTGGACTGCTAAAATCTACGTTTAATGCTAAAAATTTCATATGCAGGTTGTCTTGAACTATATCCAGCCATTTCGTCGCAATTCAGTGTTGAAATGTGCGCTGCATCCAAAAATTGCGAAAACTTCACTAAAAACCTCTTTTTGGGGGTTCATGGTCGTTCAATGTCATCGATGTTGATAAATCTAAAAAGCCTGTCACCAGTGCTTGTTATGATAAGCAGCATGTCTGTACCTATCTGCAGCCGTTTTACACTATAAGAGCCAATAGTAGCAAAATAACGTCTTAAATTACGTATATGTGTAATGTTTAGCAGGAATATTGGAAAATGTAAAATATGCCTGCCAATTTTGGCGTTTTTGGCCGCTGTCGAGTTGTCAACGAAAAGCTGTGCATGCACACACGGTCGATGAAATTTTGTGCAGAACTCGCGCGCCAGGACACTGACGTGGTGACCGTACCGAACAAGGAAACGGTGATAGTGCACGAGCCGAAACAGAAGGTCGACCTGACCAAGTATTTGGACAACCAGACGTTCCGATTTGACTACGCCTTCGACGACAGCGCCGACAACGACATCGTCTATCGGTCTCACCTATTTCAGCCACATCGATATCGACGCAGCGCAGTAATTGCCGCGTCAGTTAATCGTATTAAATGCGCTGTAACAGCAGCATTATATTGGGTGGGCTGCTGGCGTAAAGCGCGTAACAGACTGTTCAAAGAAGAGGTAGTTTCGACACTCTATATCAAGAATGTTTACGGTATTCGAATGAGTGACTGCTGCGGACAGTTAAACCATCTTGATATTTAGTATTGACGCTTGTCAGCTTAGCCTGCTATCCTTCCCGGGTAGGTAAATCATGTAGGCCCACTGACCGTTGGTAGTGGCTAGAACGTGTGTTTTGCCGAGTAAGACGCTCTAGGAAACTTTGTTGTGGTTTGTAATTTGGCGGATGGATGTGTGTGCATGTATAGTTTTACAGCGCAGCCGCTAGTCGAGTGCACGTTCAGTGGCGGAATGGCAACCTGCTTCGCTTACGGACAAACTGGCAGCGGCAAAACACACGTATGTTACGCTTCGTTACGTTACGTTACGTTACGTTACGTTAAACACGTCTCTCAACCGCCCACCTTCTTTAACCTATCTATGTGCTCTGTGTAACTTATGTTAGCTAGAGTTACACTTTTTTTACATAGAATTACGATTACGTAAAATTTTTTTAGATGTCTGTTCACTGCTTAGCTGCTAATTTACAAGTGTAAAATAACATATAGCAGTAATAAGTCACAATGTAGTGCATAAAACGAATGCATTTGAATTGTTTTAATCGTCGTGCAGACAATGGGCGGAAACTTTACCGCAAAGGGTCAACAGAATTGCAGTAAAGGCATCTACGTACTGGCTGGTATTTACTTAATTTTATATTTATACAATGTGTTAGTTATTTATGTTTTGTATACAATTAAAATAATATTATATTAATGTATATTAGTCGCTTGTTTGTGATAAATTATTTTATGAATTAGTATTTTTACCTTCATTATAGTTAAAAGACAAAAATCTACGAATTTCTAAATTAAGAAAAAATTGCTAATTTTGATTTCTATTTTACAGTGAAGATGTTTCAAAACAAGGTTACCATTGTCACAAATTAGTGCATATTTAGGCACAAACGCTAACAAATATACAGAATAAAAATACGCACAAAACATGCTATGGAAACGAAGAAAACGAAGTAGTCAAACATCGCTTTTTGGCATCGTATAAAATATGGATAAAACATTCCTATATTCTTTCTGTTCGATACTCTGTTACAGCGTACGACGTATTTCGCCTGCTGGGCTCGACCTACAAACAGGCAGATCTGGGTGTCAGCGCAAGCTACTTTGAGATTTACAGCGGCAAGGTTTCCTCTATCATCTGCATCAATCACTGCATAGTATTGCGACAAATAAGTTTGATCTCACGCATATGATAGGGGCCTATATTACAATACAAAATACGTAAACGTGTAAAACGTAAGCATTCTTTGCGTAGTAGTGATCACAGCAAGTCAAATCTTTATCGTTACTTATTATGCCAAATTTAAATTTTTTGGCGTTTTTCTGATGATATTTATTCACCAACACAATGTGGTAGATAACGAAACAAAAATACATAAAACAGTTACTAGGCTATGGCACATCACAGACACACATGACCTTAACTATACAGAGTATTCTAACAGGTTAACGTACAGCGTTGAAGTTCAAGTTTGTTTACAAATTTCTGAAATCTACGGGGGATTATTTGTTGTTGTGTAGCTTTCTTTTTTGCAGTCCTCCCGGCATAGCTAAATCGAGTACCAGTGTCTGGCCTGTATGGCTGAGCTTAAGAAACTTAAGGCAGGGCGCGTTTACCTGTGTTGGGTGGCACCTAACTTTGCGATCCCATATGGCGGGTGACGCTCCGTATGTCTGTGATTGATATCCACGAAAAACTGTTTTCATCTGCATTTTTGTCCCGCTGCTTTCATTCGCACGAGTTTATTGATGAAAATTAATTATTGCGTATTGCTGGCGCGCACCTGTTGCGTTGCCATGGCGACGTGACGTCACGCAGGTATTCGACCTGCTCGGCAACAAGCAGAAGCTGCGCGTCATGGAGGACGGTCGTCAGCGAGTCCAGGTGGTTGGTCTGCGTGAGGAGGCTGTCTCCAGCGTCGATGACGTCACGCGCCTGATGACGTCACGCGCATTTGGTGACGTCACGCGTCGATGACGTCACGCGACTGGTGCAGCGCGGGAACGTTTTGCGTACGTCCGGTACTACGTCTGCCAACGCGCACTCGTCGCGATCGCACTCAGTCTTCCAGCTCATTCTTCGCAGAAAGTACGTGCCGCGTGCGCCAACAGAGTGACACCCTCTGTTTGGTTTATGTTGTTTTAATGTGCACGTAATTAAAAGATGACTGGAGCAAATCATTTACTTGAATGGGTTACTTAGGATTAATTTTGTAGTTGCAGAATCACGTTGCGACTGATCGCTTTTCTGTAGCTTTGTTTGCGTCTGCCGAACTTTTGTACAACAAACGAATGTAGTTGTTTATTTGCCTAAGGCAAAACCGCTGTCTTGATGGTTTATCCATGTTTTGTAATGATAAAATAATACAAAATATACAATAATATGGAAACAGTCGTCATACACAGTGAAAGATCACAGTGCGTGTCTTGTTAATCAGTTTTGTTTTGTTTTTTGTTTTGTTTTGTTTTTTGTTTTGTTTTTGTTTTGTGTTTCGTTGTGATCAGGACTTCGAAGAAGATTCACGGCAAATTCTCGTTGATTGACTTGGCAGGTGCGTGAAATATTTCACTGCTACAATTAGCGTCGTGGCAAAAAAATACGGACGGCAACCCTTAAGTTTTAGCCTGTCAAAAAAAAAATTGTAAGAAATTGTTTTTTCACACATACAAAATTTATAGCTGGATTTCATAGGCATAACTGAAATTTTATACACTCATGTCTCTTTTCTGAAATTCGTAGCTGTATGTATAAAAAAAATTTATACGAAAAAGGTAAAAACTAAGAGAAAACACAGTCTATCTTATAACCTTCACGCGTGCAGTGATAGTTTAATTATTCTGTGGCGTGTATAGGCAACGAGAGAGGAGCAGACACGAGTAGCGCTGATCGACGAACTCGTCTTGAAGGCGCGGAGATCAATAAGTCGCTGCTCGCGCTCAAGGTTCACTCACTTTAACACTTGTTCGTTAATCCAGCAGTAGACATTCTATTTGCGCATAAGTTAAAACACGGTTTAGCTTGTCTCCTGCAGGGATGTGGTCTCGGTCTCGATTATGGTCTTGGTCTCGTCTTGGACAAAATGCTCAATGTCTCTGTTTCGTGATAGTCTCCGAGCTGGACGTTTAGCTGTTGTCCGAGCTGGACGTCTTGAGTTTCGTCTCCGTCTCGAACCAGTTCGTTTCGTCCAGACGTTTAAACGTTTTGTGCGTTCGCGCAGTGCTCCAATACCAATCGGTACTCCCTGAGTTTCTGAGCTGCAATCAGCATTTGAATTCTTCGCACTGAATTGACTATATGCTATTTTGTCAGCATTAATAATTTGTGGTAACTGGCACGTGTAAATCAAGCTGGCGTGTAATGTTCTCGACGTGTGTGGTCTTGTTCGTGTAGGAGTGTATTCGTGCGCTGGGACGTCGTGGGGCGGCTCATCTGCCGTTCAGAGCCAGCAAATTGACGCAGGTTCTGCGAGACTCATTCGTCGGCGACAACTCGCGTACCTGCATGGTCAGTAATACTATACAATGATTATGATAAACGATTTGCACTGAAAAAACTGAAAGAAATACCATAAACGCTTATGAAAATGTACATCTGAAATGTCATTTATGTCTGCAAAATAAATAACAAGAAAAACATTCGTAAGCAGCCGTATTGGACAAATAATGAAGTTCGCGTTTTAGAAACTTTCGCGTGAAACAACAGTTCAAGTCATATACCAGTCACACTAAAATCGTATGCGATTGTAAAAAAAACTTAAAACTGCAATTTTAATTTTATACAAATGTTAGTAGCAAAAACATGAACAGTTATGATAGGCCTACCTACGTACTAGAAGAGGCCCCTCGCGACGCTTGGGCGTAGACGCTTGCAGCATCTTTCTTTCGACGCCTTTGCTTTCTCTCCGCAAAAAATAACGTATGGAGCCGCCATTGTTGTCCACTGTCCAGTGTTTAGTTTAACATTATCGTTAGTAGTTTATTCGTTACCTTTACACTGAGGGCCCCGGAGACGAAGAAACCTTGCTTGTACGTCTTACACAGTGACTGAAGATTTGACTGAAGAAGTGACTGAAAGATATAAATTCGTACCGTGGCGTGTGTCAATTTCTTTTAGCTCGTTGTGTGCAGATCGCCATGATATCTCCGGGTATAAGCTGTTGTGATCACACGCTCAACACACTTCGATATGCCGACAGGTGGGCCTACCTACGACAATAAACCTGATGTATAACGCTGTGTGTATGCTAAACACTGTCTCGATTGGAATAGGCCTAAATGAGAATTAAACGAATATAGGCCTGCTGTTTTAACACATTCATTTCACGGTTGTCAGAGGGTCGGTTTCTTATTAGGTTAGATGCAGTATATTTGCAATTTTTGCTCAAATATTATTTTTATTAAAATTACCTCATTATTCGTTTACCAATGTGAACGAGTTCTGTTATTGTGCAAATGAATTGTAACTGCGTCACAACAGTTGGATAGCTAAGTACGACCGTTGTTTGACTCACAATATGCATATGAAGATTAGAAACACTGGTGTTCCGAAAAAGATATGAAAATGTTTTCAGAAAAATGAAACGGTTTCAACTGCAAATAATTATTAGCAATGGTTACAGTTGTTCAAACAGTATAAATATCTGTGTGGTATTTTGCATTTTATATGACATTGTGTTAACATGGTTGAGAAAAGTGTTACTTTTTTGATTTACTCTCGGCGGCGGCGTAAGTTATAGGCGAAGCAGAAAGTCACAGCTTTTCGACAGACACTGCGAATTTCTGACACGGGTGTTTAAAATTTCAATCTTTTTCCCCAATTTTTTCAAGATGGGGTTTTTAACCCCAATTTTTGCATTTTTTGTGGCAAAACAAGAAGACAAATTTCTGACAGCCCTAAATTTAGAGGGAAAAAGTGTAAAATGTGAATTGCTCTCCTGTTTTTCTGCCAGGACGCAACTGCCCATTTTGTACATTGAACACTGTGTCTGTAATGTGTCTGTGAGAGCAGAGTGAAAGAACTGGAAGCGTCTGCTCCGGTACATGACAGTGGCAAACCCGGAGACGTGGTTCCTGTGCTAGCCGCGGCTAATGACACTCCACTGCGCAAACAATCCAGCGATCTGGCAGTTCTGCGCACCACCAACGTAAGCCTACTTCAGCCGTTCCATCTCGTGTAATATTATGAACACGTTTTAATAGGCCGCATTGTGAGTCTTGCCCGTTCGTCCATCTGTTCGTTTGTCTGTCTTGTAGGGGCCGTAGGGGCTCTTGATTCGATATGTAGACAACCAGCATTGGGCTCGAACATTTTCCAGAAAAAGTAGTAAATGGTGTGCTAATTTTTATTTTAAAAGGTCAAAGGAAAGACAAGGTCATCCACCGGACGTCCGAAAACTGCCAAAAATGACGTGCCTCTCGTGTTTATCGCCGGCGATTTGACCCACTGCACACTAGGCACAGTGCACTGGACTGTAGCTAGACGGCTGCATGTCATGTCGTCACAAGGCTTGGCGACATCTCTGTTCGTTTGTAATAAAGACAGAACAGAAAAAAAACAGAGAAATATATATTAGATATATAATGATGAATTTAATCATACAGTGCTGTACGTTATGCTAAAAGCCTACACACGTTGTAAATTAATTATTCACAAATGTTGTGTTTAATTTGTTTAATGTTTACACATACTGACGCTTTTTATGAAGACCGTGCAACAGAAGTGACACGCGTACATTATACAGCACATAATTTTGTGAAGTAGACAAATGTGTGTATTTTTTTAACATCGTATTTTCAATTTTTGAACAAGAAATATTATTAGAATGTGACCAATTTGATGTACTCCTCGTGCGCATCATTTTCTTTTGTATTCTTTTAAGAGCTTTTTCGTTCCTTTCGGCTTGTATTAGAGACCCGGCGTTTAATTGAGACCCGTTTAATATTACACTGATAGTAACTGGCGTCGAGGTCGTTGTTGGAAATTGTCTCCCTGAAGTTCATAAAATATTGCCCGATTTTAGGAATTGAGAGGAAAAAAATTTCAATAATGGTCGATGACCCTAGTTGCCATTTGTCTTCTTATACCTCAATGCATGCGTTTATCTGGCACATTTACGGAGATATGGCGCCTCAAAGATAATGGGGTCACAACCTTGACCTTTTGGGGTCACGTGACGTCATTGGTCACGTGACCATTCGATTCCCGGGAGTCGACTTCCGATGGGTGATCAATAGTGACCATGCGTCTATCTAGCACCGTTATGGATATGGCCGTTTGAAGTTCTTCCAGGAAAATAGGTCGGTCGTCGGTCGGTCGGTCGTTCGGTCGGTCCTCAATATTACACTGATCTCATATACTCCTTTTCGCTACGTTAGGAACGTGGCGCGCGATGAGTAAAAATACTATCATTTTACATTGGGTTAACCTTACATTTCTGTGATTGCTCAAACTACACTGTGTCCCAAAAAAAACATCCCCGACATTTTCGACTGTAACGTGAAGAAGGATTATCGGATTTTAATAATTTCTGGTACGAATATTCCAGTTCTCACACAGGCATAAAGGTAGCGGTCAACGGCTTCTTCTTCGAAGAAGGCGGATGAACTGCGCCTCGTTGGGGCGATGGTCGAACACCAGCAGGAAGCCTCTGTCAGTCCCTAAAGGAGGGTCGGTCAGATGAGTGTCGATGCGCTGACCATAAAGTAACAACACGAATGAAATTTGATGCCAATACAACCGAATGAAAGAACATGCCGGCTCGGACGTCGCCCGGTCAAACAAGGTCCGCGATACCAGCTGAGCAATCGGGGTTGGGTCGATAAATCAGCTACCGAAAGAAAACTCAAAC
>Ga0209367_1009294_pt1 | contig 13355 bp, 5 predicted proteins | sample WorMetLIZISLAND2_FD_187412 | JGI IMG/M metagenome (GOLD analysis project Ga0209367, IMG submission 187412) | Marine gutless worms symbiont microbial communities from Max Planck institute for Marine Microbiology, Germany - Olavius geniculatus... ... | reverse complement strand
GGTAGGGGTCAGGGGGCGAAGCCCTGAAACACTTTTAGCTTTTAAACGTGCAATGGAAGCCGCAAATTTGCATGCTTTTTAAATATTTAAAAACGCAAAAAGATCACAGATATTTATGTCGTCGTACAAAAATGACGTTTAATATAAGTCGCACCTTGGCATCACCAGAGGGCACTTTATCACCATCAAAAAATTTCCTGAAAAGCAACTGGGGAACAAGGGTAAGTGCACGGGGGGCAGCTGCCCGTGGGGAGAGGCGTCGCAGTTTGTTGTGAACAACGTAGTGTCGGCTGATTATCACACACATCTTTATTCACCGTATTCGGTGGACAAGAAATAGGCCTAAACAAAGAATAAACAATAGAAATAATAAAGCTTAACTAGAACTTAACTAAGACTTAACTAAAAATGTAACATAATGTCCATAGTCAGAACTCAATTATGCCCAGATATCTGGGCGTATCTTGGCGATTCACCCTACTACGAAGTATGACGGATATCTGTTAAGTATAGATAGACATATGTTCCTCGATCGTAGGTGCCATCTACCATCCGCCAAAGCCGCTGTATTCACTATCAACCAAGTTTGATGCTCGACTACATTGCAGTGTCAGTTAGGCCTACTAGCGCATATTCGTCTGCTACATTACTGCAGTCATTCTAGCGGCCGACTTTTATACACTCGACGACAATGAGATTATCTCAAGATGTCCATTGTAAATCAGCCGGTCGCACAAACTATAGACCGGGTTTACGTTAATGACGCGCCGACACACAGGCTACTTGGCAGTGAGCGTGGTTACGTCGACGGTCAAGATCGACCACAAAGCGATTGACGAATCAGCAGCCGTGGAGGTTCCTATTTCCTGAATCTACACTACATTACACGTGCACCTATATATGCTGTGTGCACAGTCTGCCTAGTCTAATGTGTTTGCGTTCGGGTCACTTGACGTTGCTACGAAAGGAATGTCAACTCCCTAAATTCCCCCTCACCACACTTGGACTTGGCGTCGGTCGTCCTCACGTTGGGCTTTGCCCCAAATTTCTAGTACTTTTCCCATCGCACATTATTATGCATGGAATAGTTTTGCAAGGCTAATGTAAGCCTAATCTCGAAAAAGGAATCTCGGATTTACAAATTTATTAATCCCGTATCCGGGACGGGATTGAGAAATCAAATCCAGTAACACTAGTTAATGTTACGGAAGTCTTACTTCTTTATCAAGGAAGTTAGATTTGAAACTGTAGTTTACTTTTAGATATAGTTAAAATGGCTGCGGTGGAAGTTATCGAGGATGTTGCTCGAAGCGCTGGTTTGCCTATGTTGCCGGAAGATATCAACGAAGAAACCAAGAAGCTGGCTGAAGACATCAAAGAGAAAGCGAATGCTTGTTTCAAAAGTAGTAATTTTGTTTCGTTGTCAAATGACGCGACATCGGCACTAGGCAGTAACAAGTGAATGAAACAACGAACCATTTCCGGTTGTTGTGTGGCCATCTCGTACTATTCGTGACAGTATTTCCCTCTCACCGACAGCTCACGTTTTAGGCTTTTACTCATTTTAACGTAATTTACATAACAGGTTTTGAGAACATGAGAAAAAGAAGATTTGTGTCTTGCTTTTTCGCCCCTTTCCCAGTTCGCCCCCCCTATCTCATTTGCCCCTTGGCTTTTTCGCCCCCTGGCTTTTTCGCCCCCAGGCTGATTTGCCTCCTGGCTCGTTTGCCCTCTGGCTTGTTCGCCCCCTGGCTGATTCGCTGCCTAACCTTGGAAGATTTGCCCTCGTTGAATACCGGTAATTCGATATTGAGGTTTATATGTAATATTTGTCTTTAGACAGTTTGTGCATGATGATGAGAATAAATGATTGTGTGAACTTGTTTAATGTTTTGTTCAATTATGAAATAAAACCATTAGGTCTATACATGTATTTTATTAATTGTTACGAAGCCTGAGATGACTTACCGTCGTTTTTGTTTTGCGAATACTTATGCTTTGAATTTGTCTCTCGTTCATCATATATCATTAGGCCTAGTTAACGTTATTGACTGCATGCTATTGCTATATAGACTTAGGCTGTAGACTAATGCTAACTATGAATTTCTTATCAGGGTATTCAAAGTCCAACATTTCGATATATTTAAGTTGAGTTTTAAGCGTTCTACGTATAGGCTATATATGTAATAGTTGCATCGCTGCAATGAAACCAAAGATGACTGACTTTGTGAGCTGTGATCGCTTATTATGCAGTTTTTTTGTCACGTATAATGTTAATTGAAGTAACTATTAATCAGTGACATGATGCTACACTTACTTGTTGCCTTTCTGTTTTGAAACACCGGACTCAATAACGAATCACCAGTATATTCAATGGGAGAGGGTGAATAATCTAGGGTGAGCTGGCGAATCAGCCCGAGGGCGAACAAGCCAGGGGGCAAATCAGCCAGGGGGTGAACAAGCCAGGGGGCGAAACGGCGAAGGGGCAAAAAAGCCGTAATTCAGAAGATTTTGCGTGGACAGTTGTGTGAGAGCTTATCTTCTTTTTTCCATTTGACCCGGCGATTACCGTAAAACTGTTAATAGAAACCCCCACTTCTATTAAAACATTGTCAACCTGGCATACCAGGGTAATACACTTTTTTTGTGGTTAGTGTGTGCAGTACTGTTATTACAATACAATTTGGAGCAAGTGTATAAGACTACTGCACATACAACTAATCACTACTACTACTACAACTGCTAGTACACTTACAACAACAATGACTTGAATGTCCAGCTTATATTGGAGACCTGGCTTATATTGGGGACCCAGCTTTTATTTGAGACCCGCTATTAAAACATCAGTCTCAGACCCTTGGCTTGTATTATAGACCCAGGCACAATATGAGACCCGACTTGTATTAGCAGTTTTATGGTAAGCTAGCATACAGCTCAAGTCGACCAGATGTTCGGCTCTGTTGAACAGCCAGCGCCTTTAACCAACTGGGTCGGTATACCAGCAGTCCTGGTAACAGTTCCACTGTTACACAGAACTCACCATCTTTTGGTGGTAGCCATGACCTTTGCCAGTACTCATTTTGCCTAGACATGGAAGGAAGGCCAGGCTGAGTTTTCTTGGTAAAGTACTAAAATAGTACACTCATGATTGATCACCATATCAGTATTAATGTGGCTCAGAATTTGGTAACTATGTTGATGTGGCCATCAGTGTTGCCATTGCGATAAGTCACCACCTTCTGCTATCAAGACAGCTGTCTGCTGTCTTGAGAGCATAATTTGTGTGATTTGTCAGTAATCAGTACATCTATAATAGTTACCAACTAACAGACTTGTTTAACTGGCTTTGTTATTGCAGAGCAAGATTTTGATATGGCTATTAAGCTGTACACAGATGCAATTAACTTGGACCCATTTGTTGCTTCTTATTATGGGAATCGAAGTTTTGCCTATATCAAGACGGAATGCTATGGATATGGACTTGCAGATGCTAACAAAGCACTGGAGTTAGATAAGACATATGTGAAGGTGGGTTCTGTTTGTCATCAGGGTAGAATTATTAAACATACACAGTTTATGTAGTTTAGATATCTTGCTTGCTTGGCATATTATGTGATATATTATGATATTTATTATTTGTTTTGTGAGCTGCTGTCTGACATTGCAGCATTCATAACATGTCTTTATAACATCACTGACATAGTAGTGTCATCAAAATCTCGGTTTCCTAATAATACTAATTATTATTATTATTATTACGAGTGTCGTTTGATAAATAAGTGATGCAAAATTTTGCCCAAGTAGCATTTTCTTACACCAAACGTGTACTATAGGTTTTGTAAAACACTTGATGCAATATCCTGGATGCATCTCAGAGTGAATCTCCTTTGCTTCAAGTCTTTTTGCCCACAAAAAACAATAGAATTTGGCGCACTGTTTGTTACGGGACGATTTCAGTGGCAATGTTGCCATATTTATTGTTCATTAATGATGTCACAGTGACATCATTATAATAAAACTTACAGTGGGTACTCAGAATTAAATTCCTTACAAAACGTATATTTCGGATTTTTCATATTTTGGGCATGAATTGAATGGCGCCATTTGGTAAACTTATTTATCGAACGACTCTCGTATTATCGTCATACATTTTGCGTTTGTGCGTGAAATGTGACCATTTATGATTATTGCCCATGGCTAGTGTTTTGACATGCATTCTGTTTGTTTATTATTTTTTTGATAGAACTTTGAAAGACACTCCTCATTTTGAATACTGGATCACTGTTATTTGTGATTTTTTTTTGTATTTTATACTTCTGTTTGTTAATCTTACCGCAGTGATTACTATGATAATGTAAAGTTGTGTTGATGCACCAAACAAGTACTATTCTGTGCATGCAAAGTTTTGCCAGTATCTGTTTCTTTTCTTTATAATATACATTGTACTGCTGGCATTGGTTTAACATGTAGTTTGTTCGCTGTCTTTAACCAGTCTGTATTTTGTAGGCATATTACAGACGAGCATCGGCGAACATGGCACTTGGCAAGTTTAAGTTAGCTTTGACAGACTTTGAAGCGGTGAGTTTATTGTACCCAAACCTATTTACCATGCTAACTTAGCCTTCCCAGGACTCCCCCATTTTTACTTAAGAATAATGTTTCCTGTTATGTGTAGGACTGTGAGGTGTGAACTTGTTGCTCTTTTATCATGTTAGTTCTTTATTAGGCATGCACAACTGATGCTTATTTTTGTTTGGTAGTTTTGTGATTACTGCAATATTCATTATGTGCATTTTTATTAAATAATTGTGATATGATTATGCGCTGTCATTTGTAATTATTTTGTAAATTATTGCTTCTTGTTATTCGTTACTTTGTGCAAGTTTTGCGTGCTGTTTTGGTTGTTGATTTGACACGGCAGGTGGCCAAGGCACATCCAAATGATCGAGATGCTCGGATGAAGTTCACAGAATGCAACAAGATTGTCAAGAGGATAGCTTTTGAGAAAGCCATTTCTGTTGCTGATACAAAGAAGTCTGTTGTGGATCAAATCAATCTGGACTCAATGAGTATGTTTTCTCTTTCTGTCTGTGAAGTAGTTTCTAAGATATATTTTTATATTTGCATAGTTAATAATATTACACCCTTGAATTTGCAAGGCTAATTAGTTTCCTGTTGTCTTTCAAGATCGTAGTCAATTACACTATTTTTCTGATATGTCATTGAATAAATAATGCCAACATTATTTTTCGCACATTTGCATTTTATCAGTAATACTTCAGTAATATGTCAGTTATTTGGTTCTGGGTAATAATAACTGAAGCCACTGAATTTCATTTTCCTTGAGCTTGATCAGCACTACATAATTTTGTCAGTGAATTACTACTTTGTTCTAAAGTTTACATCAAGAGTGATTGATTTGCATTTTATAATTTTGTGTTTTATTGATATTTAGATGATTTTTAATGGTATTAATATTCAAGAGGAAAATAATGTATGATGTCATATTGTGGTGTGATCACTGCTGCTTCTCGCTACATCTAACCATTAGTATTTACTGATTTGATGTAGCCATTTAAAGATGATGGTGACATATTGGTGTGGTTCTGTAGTCTAACGGTAACGTGTCGGACTTGTAATCCTGAGGTAACTCAGAGGCGCAGGTTTGACTCCCATCGTGACACTGCCGGGTAACGATTTTAGGCAAGTTGTTCACACATGTGCCTCTGTCACCAAGCAATATAATTTGGTACTGGCTTCACCGCTGGAACGTAAACAGGTGCACCGCGTGATACACTAGCCCCATATCCATGGTCTCGCAATGTAAAAACTGGTGTCTGGCTGAGGGCCTTAGGAAACGGAGATCAGTGCTGCCCTATGGGCCGTAAGGCTTGGGAAGGACTTTATGTTTTTTTACGACGTATTACATTGTCTTTAATTCATGCATTAAATCCCTTGTCAATTTTTATGTATTCAGCTGTTATGTGAGATTTTCTGGAGCTTTGAGGCAGTTATGGCAATGTTTCCAGGTGCCTTTTATTATGCCATGCAGACATTTTTGTTGTCGATCACTAACAAACTTTTAAACATCTAACTGCTATATTTTTGAATAGACTTATAGGTTGAAAGGTAACTTAATAAGTTGACAAATTCATCAAAATACAGCCTTTGTATTCATTGTTATTGTTGACGTTTCGGCAACTGCTGCTGCCTTCGTCGGAACGACTGTCCACCAGGTGTTGCTGTGGCTGACAGTAAGTAATCATTGATGTGTGGAAGTTGGTAGGACCCCTTGTCTCGGTTCATCGACTTGTCTTGTTCTGTCCTGATGTGTATCGCTTCCCTGATCCATCGGTCCGTACTGTTGCTTTTTCTGTTGATCACTTTGGCATGGTCCCAGTCTATGACATGGTTCAAAGAGATGGCGTGGTCTGTGACTGCCGACTGTTTTGCTCTCTTGCTGTGAATTTACTGGTGCTTTGTGTGTAAGCCCTTACATCAACAGGAAGTTACACAATGTGATGTAAGGGCTTACACACGAAGCACCAGTAAATCCGCAGCAACAGAGCAAAACAAGTCGGCCGTCACAGACCATGCCATCTCTTTGAACCACGTCACAGACTGGGACCATGCCAAGGTGATCGACAGAGAAAGCAACAGGATGGACCAATGGATCAGGGAAATGATACACATCAGGAAAGAACAAGACAAGTCAATGAACTGAGATGAGGGGTCCTACCAACTTCCACATATCTATGATTACTCATCTATGATTACTTACTGTCCACCACACTGATACCTGGTGGACAGTTGTTCCAACGAAGGCAGCAGCGGTTGCCGAAACGTCAACAATAACAATGAATACAAAGGTTGTATTTTGATGAATTTGTCAACTTATTAAATCTAACTGCTATATATTGTGGTTAGTGGTGTGAAAGAATTCTGGTATTTTTTTATGATTTTATTGCATCCTATATTGTTTGTGTATACTGTGTTACTGACTGCTGCATTTGCTGGGATGATGATTGATAGCAATAGAAGGTGATTACAGCGGGCCAAAGTTGGATGCCGAAGGTAAAGTGATGGTTGAGTTTACTGAACAACTGATGGCAGCTTACAAACAACAACAGAAACTTCATCGACGATATGCATATCAGGTAGATCTTCATAAAAAGTTGGAGTCTAGTCATTTTTTGTCAGCTTGATTACTCACAAATTATGAAGAAATTTTGATGAAATTTGTGAAAGTGTTTAGATTTTGGTAGGAGTAGAGTCCATTGTATTTGCCAGGTGGTCTCACCATTCTTGGCAGATGTTTGAGATCTCTGATCTCCTCCAGTATTTTATTTTGCATCAGTTTTTTTTTGTTTTTTTTTCATCAATGATGGTGTTGTAGTTGTAATTATTAGTGTTGTTACAGTTTCACACTTGCTGAGGTCGGTCAGTTTTGGTTTGGTTTTGGGGAAAAAACCGCGGTTTTGGTTTGGTACAGTTTGGTTCTCTGAGAAGTGCCAAAACCAGTTTGGATGTCGAATGATAAACGCACACATATGCCGGGTGCTTGGCGGCTGCTTATGGCTAGACGCCTACTTGATGCAAACTTTGTAGTGGGCGGACAGGCGACGCATTGCCCGGAGAAAGCAGACAAGACAGACCCGCATCGCCCACTGATGACACTTGATTAGTAGTTCAGGCCCGGACAACTTGACAGCATGAGTGCGAAAAAACCACAGCCCCAGTATCTAATAAAAGGTTAAAGGTCGCATATAGCTCCTAATGAGCGAACCCATCTCAGAGCTACGGAGCGTCACTTGTCATGTAGGATCACACAATGTTACCTGCCACCCGACAGAGGTGAACGCGCCCCGCCTTAACCCCAGCCAGATAGGCCGGTACTCGATTTACCTACCCCGGAGGGATGGAAGGCTGAGTTGACCTAGGCGGTTGGTTACATCCCAAGATGGTTTGCCTGCCCACAGGCAGTTACCCATTGCAGTATTAACCGGGCCCGGCGTACAGTAACTTCGCTGATCGGATCATATGCGTTACCACTACACCACGCCTACTGCCTGACATTGGGCTAGTGCATCCCGCCGTGTGCACGTTTGTGATTGTTTACACCGCAGTTTGTGCACAGAGAGGCGGCCAGGCTGAGTTCACCTGAAACCGTTATCTGCAGTGTCTGATCTAGTTGAATTCCCACGCGTTCTTTACAACTTGGGTCTTTTTGAATTAGTGTTCCAGTCGTGATAAACATAGCGAGCGTTTCGTGCTTTGATTGAAAACGTTTGTCGAGCTTATGCTGTTAGTCTTTAAATAGACTCATAGGTTGAAACGTAACTTAATAAGTTGATAAATTCATCAAATTACAACCTTTATATACATTGTTGTTGTTGACGTTTCGGCAACCGCTGATTGCTTAAACGAAACGAAACGTCAACAACAACAATGTATATAAAGGTTGTAATTTGATGAATTTATCAACTTATTATGCTGTTAGTGTTAGTGGCAGAAATCGTTTATATGGTGTTGTCAGATTGGCGGACGAAAACAAAGACAAAGTGCCCTATAATCTTCGTGGTTCTTGTGGATCGGCATCCAACAAGTAAGTAATGCAACAAAATTGTGCTCGTTATTTTACGTTTTTCCCGCTTCTCTGTTTAGTTGCAATGTTAGTGTCTGTATTCGGACACTGCTGTCTGAAGTGTTATAGGCTATTGAACTAATTGATTGCGTGTTTGATTACCTCCGCTTAGGAGGTTATGTAATTGCCAGCGTTTATTTATTTGTCTGTTTGTTAGCAGGACTGCGCTGAACGTTACGGGCGGATTTGGCAATAATTTTTCGGGAAAGTTATACTTTGCCCAGCTTAGAGGTAATTAGACTGATCGGGTGATCGGGCCTATCAATTTTGGATGCTAGATAGGATTAAATATTTTTTTTACTATTTCCAGGCAGGGCTAACGGTGCTCCCACTTGGCGCATACAAAAACAACGTTGTATGAAGTTTTTTTCGGTATTTTGCCACCTGACAGCATCATTCTTGGTGAAGGTTCGCGGCCTTTGACTGCCCTTCTAGTTGACTGATTGCTTGATTTGTTTATTTATTCGTTAATACATTCATATATCCGTTCGTTGTCATTGTATTTGATTCTGCATTCAGTTGGAGTATGAAGGAATTGCGGCCGAGGACGTACAGTGAGTCTGGCTCGATGTCACAGATCATATACGTCCGACCATTCAGTCGATACTTCATGTACGTGGAGGCGCACCCAGTAGCCAGCAAGCACCATGGAGCTATCAGCAACATGCTTGATTTCACCACTCACATGACTGGTCAGTAAATACATCATCAACGTCATTTCTGGCAAGCACCACTAAGAGTGCGTAGCGGTAGCGCCAAACGTAGAGATCAATCTCCAGAGTGGACGGTTCTGAGCCAGGTCAACTGCGTCGTCCATATTGAGGTCGCTGGATTTCAGATCTTGCTGAATGGTTTTCATCCATGTAATACGAGGACGTCCCAGTGGTCTCCTCCAGTTTCCTGCAGGGGACGCTGTTAAGATCTGTTTTGCATCTATTCCATCAGGCATTCGTGCAATGTGTCCGAACAGGGGCAGGCGCCTTGACTGGACTATGGCTGAGAGATGGGGTTGCTTGGTTAACCTTCTGACTTCGTCGTTGCGCACATGCTGTTGAGAGGAATAATTTTATTAGCCACAAGTACACATATGCAGCAAACAAAACTATAGAATGACATTGTGGCAGACGAGTCTGTCGCCCGTCGAGCTGGCCACCTTAGTAAACAGAGAAGTTTAATACGCCTATAATGAAGTCGACACAAAAAGAACAAAATTGTATGTACTTGTACCTATACTTGTGCTTGTTGTTGATGAGCGAAGTAGCTTCTCAGCTATAGATGCCCATATCTTACCATGTCTCATCCAGGCGGTTCTTGAAGACGTTAACTGATGACGAGTCGATAACGTACTATGGCAGTCTGTTCCATTCGTCAATTATTCTGTTTGACAAAAATGTCTTTCAAAATGTCGTTCTGCATCTTGGCTTAAAAAGCTTCTGTGAATGTCCTCTTAGTCCATGTGTGTCTGAGACAAACTGGAAAAATTTGGCTGTGTCTACCCTAAAGTAAAGAAGAGTTCAAGTACACTATCTTGAGCTTCCCTCTTTTTATGACTATTCCTGTCTTAACTTTTGACTGTCTGTTTGCGTTTGGTAGCGCCGTCACCGGTGCGAGGTCTGGAGGTTCGGGCACTGAGTTCAAGCGCATTGCAGCTGTCATGGCGACCACCCAAACATCTGAATGGTAACAACACAATCTACGCAGTACACTGGCAACGACAGCCGGTCAACAAAGACATCTACCTGCTCAGAAACTACTGCATTGACAGTACGTCTGTCACTGTTTGCTGACAGCAGTTATCAATTACTGTTAGCGAAATGGAATAAATGATGTATGCCATGCGTTCGTTAACTGTACTTGTAAGTAAGTAAGTAAATAAATGCCAAAGTCTCAGAAAGAATCAGGGCGCATAGGATGATGGACGCTAGGTGGCAGAAAAGGCTGACTGAAAGTAGTGGGTCTTTAAGCTACCAGCAGGGTTGTAAGAAGTTTAGGAAGTAAGAAGTTGCACTTTTTTGATAGATGTAATATGGGTGTTAAAATTTTCAATTTTACTGTTATATTTACGAAAAAAGGAATTTTTAGCTCTAAATTAGGTATTTGGAAAGAGCATGACGAACGTTTTCAGACGAGAAAACAATAGTTTTCGACAAGCTAAAATTCAATAGTCGAGTGGGATTCGCCTGCTACGACGCCACTGGGACGTATACACTGTATATAGCACTGTGCGTTGACAAGACCGGATTTAACTTTGGTTGGTAAAAACGTAGATAATTTAGGTACATTTTGCGACATTATCGCACAGAAATTAGCCATAAATAATTCAGCGTTACAGATTACTAAGTTACAACGATACGCAGTTTTGCTGCTATTACTTTAAGTGAGATGCGGCTTTCTGAGCTCAGCTGTAGGCCAGGCCACCAGAGAATGATGCGCTGCAATAAGCGGACTTTTACGTGTCGCAATACACTATAAAAAGACCCACAAAGGCTAAAAAATGCAATACAATACAATATTTGTTTAATTCAAGCGTAGACAGACCGCTACGTAGGTTACAATAAATTACGCTAGTGTTAACAGTGTGTAGGTAACAGGATAAAGGTAAAGCGCAGTAGAACATAATATGCAATTTAAAAATCTGAAAATAGTAAAATAAAATAAACAAAGAATAATAAAAATATGTGTTGTAGGTGATAATTCTAATAAATGCCTTTAAAAAGCATCCTGGATAAAAAGTTTTTATCATCTGTTTTAACCTGTAAGGTTAGATCATGCGGTCTTTGCCTAAGGTTGTAATCATAAAAATGTTGCGCTCCGGTCCAACATTCTGTGGCCGGTGGGGCCCCGGATCTCTCTGTGGCCGAATATTCTGAACAGTGCATGAACATGCCTATGCGCCTCTTTGTGTGTTGAACAGAGCGCGTAGAGCGACCATGGCAGACACAGCAGCAGCAAGTGAAAACAATAATACAACCTCACTCATCATCATCGTCGTCAGCAGCATCAGCAGCAGGCTCATCATCATCATGCACGTGTTGTGAGTGCGCGTCGTCTGCGTCCATGTGTGTGAGTTCATCATCGTCTGATGACACTGACTTACTGAACAGAGAACGTCTTGACGACATCGCCCTTGACTACCACATCATGCAGACCGTCTACCGAAAAACCACCCAGCCACACCATCAGCGTCTGTAAGCTAGGTCATATGTATACTACTCTATTATCTATCGCGAAGACAATCAACACCTGTACACTATAGGGCCTACTTTCCGCTGGCAGTGACACTGCATTTCATCGCTATAGGCCAGGGGTGGCTAGCTTTTTACGCCAAGACTAAAATCAGGAAGTCTTTATGGCTAAGGCCAGGTGAGGAAAAGGCCACTAAGTATGTAAGTGAATAAAATAAGTTTGATAATTTTGTATTGTTTTGCTCACCGAAACCCAGCTCAACTTTTTTCAAACCTACAGAACCGCAAATTTTCAGACAAACGTATAGTTTCAAGCAGGGATGTTAAGTTCTCGAGACCAACGTGATCTCGGGACTAAATTTAATGGTCTCGTTCTCGTTCTTGGTTTCGTTGTTGTTGTTGTTCTCGTCTCATCACAATTGTTTTCGTTCTCATGCATCTTGGTCTCGTGGTCTTAAAATTCGACTATGCAACATACTTATTATTGCTCTCAATGGTGACTTATAACTCTGGACTCCAGTGTCAAAGTGACAGCACTAATCGTAAACTAAAAGTGGTTGTTAGACCTACAATAAAACTCGCTGAATCGTAATTACAGAAGCTGCTCATGTAGGTGGGGTCACGAGTGCAGACTACCGGCTGTGTCAGAGGTTTATTATCAGGATACAGATCAAAAACTGTGCAATAGAGTAGATTGTTGCAGAGACTGCATGCTGGTTTATGACAGTGCGTGTTTTCGCTGCGGTCAGTTTAACCCAATCGAACCAAACCAATGGATTGATTCAATTCATGTCTATGAGTGATTGTGCACAAAATGCAGATTTGCAGTGAACAGACTAAGTTATACTGGCAAGACACTGTTAAACTCACTCTCAGATTGGTTCTGGTTGGCCTAATCTCGGTGCTGCACATGAGACAGATACTGCATAATTGTGGTCTCTGTGCATCGGATTTATGCCACAACAGTTGATAATCACGCTGGTTTATAAAATCAATTTATGCCGACGGTTATGTCAATGTAAAATTTTATTATTTTACTGTTTTTGTTCTCGTTCTCGTTCTCGTTCACACCATATTTTGGTCTCGTTAACATCTCTGGTTTCTAGTTGAAGTAGAGGACAGTCCTCGAGGAACCCGTTTCTGGTATGGACAAATAGATGCTCAATATTTAAGAGTCATATGTTTATTTTTAATTTTCGCATGGTAGTGCTTAACGTAGCGAAAATGTCAGTACCGTGAATATTGGGGACTGACGACCGACTTCATTACATTTCAAATTGCTGTATTTTGACAACCGATCATCCAAACCACTGTCTGCTTGATTCTAGAGTGGCTATATCAGAGTTGGCAAATCGCATGTCTCTACTCTCTGTTAGACCGCGTACTACACTGTGTCTAAAAAAAAACCGGACCCCTGCTACCTTTTGCAATAACTCCAACAGTCCTGGTTCAATAGCAATAGATTTTGACAAAAATAATCGTTAGAGAATCAGCACTTAATAGCATGTGTTACTTTGCGAGAAATT
>Ga0209367_1009293_pt1 | contig 13355 bp, 15 predicted proteins | sample WorMetLIZISLAND2_FD_187412 | JGI IMG/M metagenome (GOLD analysis project Ga0209367, IMG submission 187412) | Marine gutless worms symbiont microbial communities from Max Planck institute for Marine Microbiology, Germany - Olavius geniculatus... ... | reverse complement strand
AGCAAAAATTACAAAAGGTGATATTATTCAGCAGCACACTGACACACAGTCAGTGTGATGCGGGCAATATCGCCTTTTGTAATTTTTGCTGTTTTCGATGTGCAAGTCCTTAAATGTTGCCGTTAACAAGTGTATAAACTAATGTTTTGTACATTTATTTCATAAAAAGGCACTTTTTGTTTCTTTTATAACTCAGTCAAATGGTGATAATTTGCATGAAATTTTTACCAGATGTAACTGAAGAAATACAAATTCAAAATATTTCGACAAAATGTTATTTATTCTTTGCTGGTCGTGACGTACTGCTGACGTCATAGAGTGTCGTGAGTACAAAATGGCTTGTCTCAACTGGTTCTGTCAGTTGCTTCTCTGTTTCGATAGTGAACTTTATCTTGTTCACTGATGAAAAATGTTCATCGTATCAGCACTAAGCAACATGAATAAAATCAAGCGTGCCGCGATCCGAAAACTCAACCATCTCTCAAGCTGTGCGTGCTGGTGCATTGTCTTGCAGGAAGATGTAAAAGTTAAGCTATCCCCACAAGTGTGTAAAAGTGATCATTTTGGGCGTTTTTGTGGCTACAATGTTAAAACTTTGACAGTTTGGCATCAGTGAACCAGAAAAAGTTTGCCATCGACGCAGGGCAGCTATTCAGCAAGTCTCTCAGCACCGGTTGCAACGAGCCAGTTTGTACTTGCGGCACACTATGACGTCAGCATTACGTCGCGACTAGCAAAGAACATTTAAATAACATCCACATTTTGTCCAAATATTTTAAATTAGTATTTTTTCAGCTACATATGGTAAAACTTTCGTGTAAATTGATCATCATTTGACTGAGTTATAAAAAAACAGGGATCCGTTTTGGCGCCCAGTTTATTTGCTGTTTATATTGATAATGTTGTCAGTCGTTTGTCGTTATGTCAGCGGTATTTTATTACATTATATGCTGATGATATACTAATGATATCTTCGTCAGTCACTGAGCTACAGAACATTTTCAGTGTATGTGAACGTGAAGTAAATTTTCTCGATATGCGAATCAACGTTAGAAAATCATGCTGCATGCTCATTGGTCAGCGGTATGCGGGTGGATAGTATCAGATACTAGAATATTGTAATTGTACGATTCTGTAATTTTAAAATTGTTCGTTGGATAATGCAAAACGGTCATTTTTTCGATCTGTAAACGCTTTGTTTAGCAAGATTGGTAGACTAACGTCTGAGGAAGTCTTTTTACATCTGCTAAACAGTAAATGCATAACAGTATTATTGTACTCTTTAGAAGTTTGTCCTTTGAACAAGACAAACATACGATTTCTTTACTTCACCGTCACGCGCTGTTTGATGAAATTATTCCGCACGTGCAATACAGATACAAGCTAATAGCTTAGGAAGAGCTGTCGCTGACAACAATAAAAATGAATAAATGAATAATAAATAAACAAAATTGCAGGTTATAGACAGACTAGGCCTATAAAACACATACGACAGTCGACGATGCGAGCGTTAAACGAACTCCGATGTTTGCCAATGACATTATTAATCAGACCCGTCAGACTCAAGAGGACTGATCAGTCGTTACAGCGAGACAGGACAAACCGAGAAATAAAAAAATGTGACGCAAAATTCGCATTTTGTTTTGCACTTTACACTTAAACAGATATTGCGTTTTCGCATTTCACAGTTACCACAGCTGCTGATGTCGGACTGGATATGATAACAGAGATGATAGATGTCGGTAAACAGTGTTATGATAGCTGCAACACCAGTGCATAGGGTGCGTCGTGCGATTGCCAACATTAGCCCAGGGACTACTCGATAATAGCTAGATGCTAGAATTAAAGGTTTCCTTGAGCAGTCTGTACCAGTGTGACGCTGGGATTTCCCACCACCACACAGCAGCAGCAGCACTGACTCGATCCATCGAGCCAGTGCTGCTGTTGCTGCTGTTTCTGTGGCTGTGCCAGTTTTTTAATCGACCCAATACATTGCCGTGTTCGTGGACAATAAGACAGACAGACTAAGATTTGCTCAGTTTTAAAGAGCTGTATCAGCGACAGCTCAATAATAGGAGATTGCTGCATGTATTTTAAATTTAAGATACAAGGTGAAATAATCTCCTGTAGATTTCAGAAATTTGTTAACAAACTTGAACTTCAATGCTCTACGTTAACATGTTAGAATACTCTGTATAGTATTGTTAAGGTTATGGGTGTCTGTGATGTGCCATAGCCTAGTAACTGGTTTATGTATTTTTGTTTCGTTACCCTCCACACTGTGTTGGTGAATAAAGATTATCATCAAAAAGGATGCATTTTTATGAAACACCGTGTATATGTACAAACGTGAGGCATAGAAACTCTTCATGAGCCTTACTTTGTCGACTGACAATACTTACCTGTGAGCGACAAAAAGACGATCATCAGCTGCAAGCCAATGTACACCATTATGAAACGACTATAACAATTACTATTGTGAAAGCAGATTAGGCTAATATGAGTACTAATTTCAGTAGAACGCTGTCACGTGAACCTATTATTTAGTTGTTTTGGTCGTCCTTTGTTGCAGCATCTAAATGCAACGAGCAGTAAAACGTTTTGTGTCGCAAGCTGCTACTAGCTAATTGGCTAGTATAGTATTGTATAGCAGGATGTTGCTGCAGCCGGTCGTGTTGTCACAAGTTATATACTTAAAAGTAGAGCAGTAAATTGTAGGCAGCCGTATATAAATATCCGGTCCTGCCCGGGCTGGCTATTGATCCGGCCGCCGGCTTGGAAGGCCTTAGCCGGTACATACGAGCACACAACGGCGGTCCGTGGGTGCTCGTCGTGACTCCGCCGAAACACCACGGCAGCCCGGCAACTAACGACCTCATCCTCAGCAAGTAGGGAATCACGGATGGCCAGTCGGCAAGTTTTGTACTTGGCTGCAGCAGCGTCGAATTTATAACCAATGTTATACGATTATAAGCGGTGTGCATCGCTGTCGCAAAAATCTCTGAAATACACTAACCCTAACCTTAACCTTAAACCCTAAACTCCGGCGGCCGTACAAATAGCCTGTAGGCTATTTTACCGGTCAAAACAAGAAGGAGGCTAAATTGGCTGAATTGAACAAATTCAATTCAAATCGCTAGGCGGAGGCACCAGTGTCGGTCTGTTTTATGACCATTAGGTAGGCCTACGCGTACGCGCAGTCACTAGAATAAACGTTTATATTATGGTGTAGGGTTTTTGTTAGGTTTAGAATTAGGGTTAGCGTATTTCAGGAATTTATGTGACGATAATGCACACCCAAATTAAGCGTCTAATATTGGCGATGAATTCGAGGCTGCTGCAGGCGCCGACTGGTGATACCCGTGATAGTTCAGTTCGTAGGGTTGAGGCTGCCGTCGTGTCTCTGCGGTGGTACGACGAGCACCCTTCAGGCTTCGGGTACCGGTACTCGTCGTATTGCTGTTGCCTTGACGGCTAAGGCCATCCAAGACGGCGGCCGGATAAATAGCCGGCCCGGTTAAGACCGGATATTTATCAGATCGTCGAATCAATAGTCGCTAAGCTATTAATACGGCCGGAAAAATATCATGTGCCTTATTATTACTAAGTCGTTTTTGCCGTGGCTACTTACACAAAATTCGACTTAATTTTTTTCTTAGAAAACTTACATAAAATAATTGATATAAATTATAATGTCATTAATTTATTCATATTAACGATACTTTTTTAGTCTTATTTTAGTTGTTTAGCTAGGCTTACCCAATAGCTAAATACTAGCCTTATAAATAACTTTTATTTTTCATTTAGACTATTACTAATTACTCACATAAATTAGAAACGACATCACCGTGAATATTCCTGTCTTTTTGACTGTTTCAGAAGATCACTGGCACACACTTTAAAAACTTGCATTAAAGCGTAAATTACAATCGCACCATAGCTAAAATATGTTTCGCTAACTTGTGTCTAATAACGCAGTTTAAAAAGTAGCGTGTCTTTGTATAAGTTTATATAATCTTGGATTCTTGGTGCAAATTACGAACGATAACTCGTCGAAGACTTGATGTGGGCCTACTCTGTGGTAAGCATCAACTCATTACAAAAAGCAAGCCACAATAAAACACAATGTTAGGAGTCCTATATAGCTGGGTGATGCAAAAAGTACTTAACTATACGAAACAAGTTAAATGTCTGACTCATGAAATGTCTTTGGTTACGCAGTTATGTTGTCACTACCGCAGTGCGCATCAATCAACTAATCAGCAAAAAAACAAACAAACTCTCATTATTAATCAATCAAAACAATTTTATAACGTGTCGAGAACAATCGTTATTCGGATGTTTACACGATGAAGCATAAATAAAGCAAGCTTAGAGCACACGTTGTGTCAATACATTTGCTTCATGTTTGCTTCGTCGTGTAAACACTATATAACTTAGGTTGTGCTATTGGTGGCCAGTGGTGTCGTAACAAGAGGACAAGAAAAGCAATTGCCTTTCCCATATTATAAGCTGTGGAGCGAAAAATCATCTTTTTGTCGAAAAATTTTCGTCCAAAAAATGCAGCAAAGTTTGGGGCTGAAACCCCCATCTTGGGTAACTTTAAGGGCAAAATAAAAAATTTTGAGCAGTGAGTTCCAGACCGTCGGACCGGCGACTGAAAAAGCGAGACGGCCATAGCCTACATGTACGTATTGAGTCGGCAGCCGGTGTCGGTTGGCAGAAGGCAGTCGACTTCGATGACTGGGTTGATGTGATCGGCGAGGTAAAGAGATGCTTGTCCATGCAGACAACTGCATGTCGTGAGGCCCAGCTTGAAGGGGGGGGGCGAAATTATCGTGGTTCACCAAGAGACGAGATAGACATGGGAAAAAAGACGGGGCGGGAGTACATTGCAAGCGTAGATTCTCATGAGTGTTAGAGAAATTTAGACGCAAGACCCCGAGATAGACCCTTTATTCAAATTTCAAACATTATTTGCGCTGATGGGTTATAGTGCGTCACATGGCTACCATTTTCGACACATTAGTAGACACAATAATTACCTAATATTGCACGCCAAAATGAGAAAAAGCAAGCCCCGCAAAATACGCCTTTGGGCTCACACACGCTTGTTCTGGGGAAGGGACGACCTGATCCCTGGCTCTCCAACTGAAAATTCGCATGTTAATGTCGTGTGGTGTGATGTAGCTGTTCGTAAACACGCGATTCAAAAATTCTCGGCTGCAGACATTGATACGTTTCCGTAGGCAATTCTACAACCACAACAACCAGTCGTTATTATGCATACACAGTAATGTCACACATGTCACGTATTCAGGATTGCAGACCACAGCGATTAAATTTTTAACAAACAACAGCCGCAAGTCTAAGCATGTTGCTGTATTTCTCGTCATGTTAAAATCAAGATCGTTACTTACGGACCTGTCTTTGCCTGTGGCAAAAAACGGACAAAACTATGGGAAAAGAATGAAGCAGCATAGAGAGAAAATGACAAAAAAGTTAGCCTCCTAAATTTTAGGACTTAGTGGTATTGTCTCGTGTCTGGCGTCTGTCTGTCACATTTGCGTCCCTTGCTTAAAACGACAGACGACAGACCACGATAAAAAGAAATGTGCAAAAACAAGCGAAATCGCTCGCGCTGCAAGAGCGATGCCGCCTAAAAAGCAAAATAAACCTCAGACAAAGTCATCAGTCTCGAGCAACAAACAGCCGAAATCGCACCCTCATATGTGATCGGTTGCTGACTGTCTGTCTGTACGCCAACGTCGTGCATGACTAGATCCACCGACGGTTGTGAGTGTGACATAACGTTATTGGAGTCCACCGACGCGTCACCTGTGTCACAGTAGCAACATCAGATGCCTTCATACATCCAACCAAGAACATCATATAGCACTGTAAGACATATGGCCAGATATTGTTGGCTTTAGATGCATATGCTAAGTTAGCTTTTCCTCAGGCAAACTTCATCATGTTTTACATAACTTTGGTTCTGGCTCTTTCCACGTATGTATCTGCTACCGCCATTTGTTGAAGCTCACTGGCTTGCAGCGTTTGCTTGACGAATCCGTAACAGCGTTTTGAAAACATCTTGAGACATTTTTTATTTATTTTGTATTTTCTGACGTCGTTTTATTCGGTTAGCTGCTTTGCTGGTTAAAGTGACAAGTGATTTAAGCAAAGCTCATGAGACGCGCGACAGCCTAGCAGTTTCTGTTTGCAGGTTGTTTCGGTCTTTCTCCATCCATTTTGTCGCAATTCACTCTTGAAATCGACGTTGCAGCCATAAATTGCAACAATAACACAAAAACGATTTGGAGTGCTAGCGCAAACAACGTGTTGCACGACATTTTTCCGGTCCACAGCCGGATTTTCTAACGTGAAACCCTGGAACATGTGGACAATGAGTCTACCTCACATAATTCTATCGTTTTGGCCATCTGTGTGCCGAAAAATATCAAATGTGGTGAAGCTTTGACGAAGTTTTAACCAATACAAGTTGGGACATTTTTGTCGCTTTCTGTATTACATAAATGCATTAAGCTTAGGCTGAATATTGCACACATGCATTTGTACTCACATGATGTACAATGCCGTGGGGTGCGTTTGAGACGAATGATGATAACAACAGCTACAGTTAACACCGCTGCAGCAACTATGGTGATTACTATGAAATGCACCGCAACACCACTGGCTGCGTTAACCTCACCTGCAATGACAGTGTCAATATACTGTATTATGCTCAAAACAAGCAGCACGACAGACAACAAGTAAAGCCACAAGTTTAAAAATACAGTAAAAATCTGCATAACAGTAAAACATTATATTACACAAAGTTATGAAGCTAAATTCTAACAACCTGAACAACATTTTTTACAACAGCAAGCAAGCAACAGTTACTTTTTTTCCAAAGTTTGTTTATGTCTTTACTTCTACGACATTTAGCGTTATTAAGCCTATTATGAATAAAATTAATGTTAAAATACAATAATAACGCTAATATTTATTATAAGCAACTGTCAATACACCCTGTCCCCCAAAACATCCCCGACATTTTCAACAGTAACTTAAAAACCAATATTATAAGATTTCGATAATTTTTAGTAAAAATATTCCAGACACAACTTGCCATTAAAAAACATTCAGTTTCCCACTTACCCTAACGTTTGTGTCTGCACTACCTGGGAAAAACAACCAGCGAAATATCACTTTTTTATCCAATGCAATATGATTTCTTAATTTACATTTTGTTCACATTTATGACACTGTGGCTGACAATTCATCTAGTTGACCATTTTTCAACTGCCTGCAGTAAAATTGCTTGAAGTGTTAACCCACTATGCAAACACAGGCAAGGAGACGCTTCTATTCATTGACAGCAGTATCGATAATGTTCTGCTCCAGACCAATTCAGACTGTACCAGTCGCTTCTTGACTTCACACTCCTAAACTTCATGTGGTAAACACACTGCTGCATGACAGTCAAACCTTGTAATATACCTGTTGTTGGGGCTCACAGATTAGGATTGATAGAATTTATTAACGTTTTTTCATCATTTTAACACGTATTATGCGTGGTCTGATTTCCCCAAGTAGTGCAAAAGTAGACGTTGAGTGAGGTGGAAACTAACACATTTATTTAATAGCCAGCTGTGTTGAAAATATTTCTGCCAAATTTTATCAAACTCTGCTAATCTTTATTGAAGTTACGATCGTTAATGTCGGGGATGTTTTTTTCAGGTTTTAGTTTATTTTAACACATATTTCATTTGATCTGCTTTCCCTAAGTAGTGCAATAGCATACATTGGGTGAGGTGAAAAACTAAAAGGTTATTTGATGGCAAGCTGTGTCGGAAATATTTGTACGAAAAATTATCAAAATCTGATAACTGATTTTCAAGTTACAGTCGAAAATGTCGGGGATATTTTTGGGGACACAATGTATAGGCCTATCCGTAAAAGTTAACGTTAATGCTGTTATTAAAACCGACAAACATCAACAGTCATCATCGTGTCAGCAAAAAAAACATAGGCACTTGCTGCGTGCTGTTTACACGAGTCAGACTCAAAACCAGAAGCGCGTTACAATTTAATTATTTCGCAAGCTGCAGCTGATTGCATGAACTATAACAGTAGGTCTATTCGAAATACCATTTAAGCACAAACTCCACTGCATCTATCTGTTGCAGACTAGTTGGGCAATAGGCGAATGTCTACACTGTGCAAGCTGTAAAATATCTTGATAATCTTGAGATTATATGTATAGCCCAAATTCTATTACGCCGACTTTCAACGAAACTTCACCTCGGAGAAAGTCGTAGACACAAACCATGAAAGTCCCGGACACAAACCATGTCGAGATGTATGCAACAAAGTCCGCTACAAGTTCTCGACAAAGTCGCGGACTTGTCGCCGGACACAAATCATGAAAGTCGGTGACGTGATTTGTGTCGCAGACTTTGTCGAGAACTTGTCGCGGATTTTGTCGCAAAGTCGGCGTATTGCAGTTTGGGCTTATTTGTTTGGCTTATGTGTTTTTAATTTGAAAGCATGATATAGGCATAAGCTACTATGTACAACTTGACGGGGACTGCTGTAGGCTTTCGACTTTTCGTGAATCTGTTTACAATTTGTACATCGTGTCGTTTAGCAAATCCACAACAACTTGAATTTAGTGGAGTTTGGGCTTAAAACATGAATAATGACGTAGTCGTACCGCAAACGTGAATGCATGAATGAAAATTTAGAAAGAAGGTGGCAGTGACGTTGTCAGAGTGGGTGCCGTAATATCCAGACACGGTGGCAACACACTGGAGACTGATTGTTTCATTCTTGTCGCATTGGCTGAGATGACGACAAGCGTCAAAGGTCAGTTGTTGGCCCTGATGTAGTGTTTCACCTGTATTGGCGTCCAACCAGGTGTACTTAGGTGGCGGATTCGCGTCTGAGTCACACTTGAGCGTGTCGTCGTGTTCCAACAACGAATGGTTATTTTCTATCCGCGATATATTCATCCGTAAAGGTCCGTCTGCACAGTCAACCAGCCGAAGGCGCGTCAACAAGCTGTGACCATTATGTGATATGTCGTCAAATTTTATCAGCGTCTAAAACTTAAACAAGAAGCCCAGCTATCGCTAGGAAAAGCCGATCGTACCGCCTACGTCCCAAGCCCAGCGTCCGAATTCTAGTCACGAAAATAGAGCGATTTGTCACAGATGAGACAGTTCCATGCACGCTATGGTAATGAAACGCTGTCTCGAAAGCTACAATGAGCGTTAGTATAACAGACATCGCACGTGATCATTTCGTCCAGCGATATAAATAGCTACTGTTCCATGCACGTGGTCACCTCGCCAAGTGACGTAAACAGCTACAAAGTTTAAACAAGGAAATTATCGGACGCAAGTTTAGCAAATATTTCTCACAATAAAAACGTTTTGCTCGGGAAGACACGCTACAGCCTACACAGTTTCTGTTGCAGTACTGACTTTCAAAGTCATTCAAAGTAAATGATTTTCATGTCATTTGAAAGTTAATATGCTACCTTCTGTTAGTGATCAATAGCAACCTAGGCCCTACATCGCACCGTTTAGCCGCAATAGCGCGTAATGGCCTTCAAGGTAATCCGAGGTCAATAATTTTCGTTAAATCTGACACGGCATATGTCACTTCTTATTAGTGATTAATAGCATCCTAGACTTATCTCTCACCCTTTTCGAGATACGGCCACATCTAGCTTTAAACATTCCATTTCAAATTGCAGCCAAACCGCTGCAGATATTTACATGGTTACTATTGATAGCCTATAGAAAGTCGCCACCACCCTATCTGCTAATACCATCGCAGACCCCCTGCGACTTACCGGCATTGCATAGTGCGTTATGACCCTTCAAGGTCATACAAGGTCAATGATTTTCATCTAATCTGACACGGTGTATGCGACTTTTTATTAGTGATTAATAGTAGCATATGCCGTATCTCTAACCGTTTCCGAGATATAGCCAGTTTTCCGTTGGAAAACGCATATTTTTCTTACCCCCTCCATTCAACTCCCAATTTGAAAATGTTTCCCTTGGACTAAATGGCTAAAATTTTACACACCCGTGTTTAACACCCAGGCCTAATTATTCGTGTAAAAAAGTTTTCCTCTACGCCCTACCCGTTAGCCACAATACATCCGTTACAGACAGACGGACAGTCAGACAGACAGACGACGGACGACAACTCATGCCAATAGCTCGACCGTTACTTAAGTACGGTCGGCTAACAAAACGTTTAAGACAAATCGTTTTAGCCAGCCGTACTTAAGCAACGATCGAGCTATTGGCATGAGTTGTCGTCTGTCGCTGTCTGTCACGGATGTATTGTGCCTAAAGAGTAAATCGTAGGGGGTCGGCGATGGTATTATCGGATATGGCGCGGACGACTTCCTATAAACTGTCAATAGTAACAATGTCTCTAATAGAAAGTTCCAAGCTATAAGTAACCGTATCTCAGGAATGGTGAAAGGTAAGGCTTAGGTTACTATTAATCACTAATAGGAAGTAGCATATTGGCTTTTAAATGACAAGAAAAATCATTCTCCTTGGATGATTTTGAAGGTCAATGCGCGCTATTGTAACTAAACGGTGCGAGATAGGGCCAAGGCTGCTATTGATCATTAATAAGAAATTGCACACTCCCGTTCAAATGAGACGAACATCATCGACGTTGGATGACCATGAAAGTCACTGACAACCAGTACAGTCGGCTATCCTGACGACTGTTTGTTGCTTGCAGTTTTGTCGCAAAAGCGTCGCCTAATCAATAATTCGAACCGTGCTAATACACTCAATAATTATCTGTTTTACTGCTATAGCATAGCATGGGACTGATTATAAAATCACTTCTGTCATTCTGTCATTCCGTCTGTAAACACTCTTACGGCCACAATTTTGATTCGATTTTGATGAAATGTTGCACAGTAATTCGGAGCTCGAAAAGTAAGATCGAGTTTGTTTGGGATAAAAATGTGATAACTCCTTCTCCTATTTTACCCCCAATTTTTAACCCCCGTAATGGATTTTAATACAAAAATTTTTGTGCCACAGTAAAAAATTATGTGGGCTTAAAGACCTTTTATATCACGTGACCATTCGACTCCCGGGGGTCGACTTACTATGGGTGGTCCATAGTGACCATGCGTCTATCTGGCACCGTTACGGAAATATGACGCTTCAAATATTAGAAGAACGGACGTAAACACGGACAAAAAGACGGAAGGAGGGCAAGAGAAACAGGAAGGGAAAGGGGAGGAAAAAAGAAAGGAAAGAAAAAGGAAAAAGAAAAGGGGAATGATAAAAGGGAAAGAGAAAGAAGAAAGGGAAGAAAAAAAGGGATGGAGGAGGTTAAGGGAAAGAAAAAGGGAAATAGAAAAGAGGAAAGGGGAAGGGGAAGGGAAAGGAGAAGGGAAAGAAAAAAGTGAAGGGGAAGAGAAGGTGGAAGCAAGATAGCTTAAGAAAAGTTGGACGCACGCACGCACGGACACTCAAGTGATTTTGTACTCTGTCCAATGCTATGCATAGCATTGGATAGACAAAAATGCACACCAAACTATATACGTCTTGGGAACGTTCACGCTGATATTGGTTTTCTCGTATATGATCTTGCGTTTTTGGGTTCGCAACACGAACAAAGTAGACTGACAGACAGACGGACGTATAATTACTTGGATAGCGGACATATATCAATACGTAATAAAAATTGACATTAATCGAAACCGAATATGAATATCAGATAACGAGAATAGTGTGTACGTTTAAATATAAATGCTGCAGCCAAAACCGTCTTCGCAACATCAAACATTTCAGGAGTTTGAATTTTCTCTTTATAGCAAATTGACAGCAGCAATATAAACATAAAATCGCCCACTCTACGCTCTGCCTACTGATGTCGTCAGTGCCCTCCACAACTGTCTTAATGTCCGCCCCAAGGGACAAGAGAGACCACTTAAGCCGTCCGACCACAGTATCAAAAAATTCGTAAGCGTACGTACAATGCACATTCAAAGGCTTAGGAAAGATCCATGTGAAATCGAACGTTGGTTTTTTATCGTCAGCATTAGGAGCGATGTCGCGAGACGTGTAGAAGCCGATAGTACATTGGTATCTGCTTCTGTGGTTGCTGGAACTGATGTTTATCACTGACGAATATGTCACCAGACAATATCCAGAGACTTGTCGGCAAAGCACTCCACCAACTGTAAGTTTCAAAACATATGCCTATGTGTTAATTACTTCAGCTTTTTAGCAGCAGCTAAAAAAACCGATCAGTGCACAAAGTGAAAATACTTCTGAGAGCGGCTTATCAGAACAAAATACGAGTATCTCATAGGTTACTCAGGCTTACTTCTTTGACCCAAAAAAATTATTGTGAAAATCATTATCATCATCATCATGACGTGTAGACAGCTGAGGTCCGTTGCGGCGACTCCCCACGATGTTCACGTTCATCTGCACTCTGCCACATCTGTCTGCCGGTGTTCCGTTGCCGATCTGCTGTATCCAGGTTTTTCGAGAGCGCCCAAGTGGTCTTCTTCAGTTCATCCCCAGACTCTGCCCGCTTTTCATTGCAATGACCTGACATAACGCTTGGTGTGCAGGTGTGGTGGCATCCAGTCTAACGACGTAACCAAACAGTTGTGAAAATGGCAATTCGAGAAAAAGTTGCTTTATTTCTGGTCACATTATTTACATTTAATTTACGGTTATTAGCTAACAAACCTATTACGATACTCGATTTGTTTGTGTGTTTTTAGTGTTTTTAACCATAAATCCGCCCATTTGTTTTGTCTGTAACAATAGTTGTTAAAAGTAAGTTTCGTTAAAATTGTTTTTAACTTTCGGACAAACTATAAGTCGTTTCCGCTTGTATGTTTTTGGATTTATTATGTATTTGCGCTTGTCAACTTTACATTAAACGAATATGTGATAATGATGACATAGTGTATGTTATTTTTTCCAATTTGGCAACGACGTGCGTTTTTTGTTAAGTGGAGTGATTAGTAAATGCGTTACGAGTGTTTTCTTGGTGTTGAAACTGCAAAGTATGTTTTCTGTCTAAAATGAAGGCAAAAAACGCCAATCTAAAAATAGATATGACAGGCGTTTGCCTTAATTAACGTCGCCGCTGCTGTTAATTTAATACTCTTTCCCTATGTATAGGCCTATCCAAAAGTTTGCTCTTTGTTAGCTCTATTATTATTCAGATGTAATACTCACTGTCAGGCATTAGTGCATCAGATTGTCCACTCTGGGTATCTTCAAAGCACTGGAAGGACGGCATCCAGCTGCCACTGTAGTTAATGCTGCATA
>Ga0209367_1009292_pt1 | contig 13356 bp, 8 predicted proteins | sample WorMetLIZISLAND2_FD_187412 | JGI IMG/M metagenome (GOLD analysis project Ga0209367, IMG submission 187412) | Marine gutless worms symbiont microbial communities from Max Planck institute for Marine Microbiology, Germany - Olavius geniculatus... ... | reverse complement strand
GTTGAGGCCATGATTATGAGGCTGGAGATCTGCTCCCAGGGTACATAGCCACGTGTGGCGAGGGCGTCCGGGAGGGCGCTTCCACTCTACGGGCAGACCCCTGACTGACATTTTGAGTGCTCTGGAGATGTCAAGTGATGCACGCTGCAATGCACACTGTAAACAAAGTGTAGAAGGGTGCGACTTGGACTTTAATGTTTGTGTCAATCCATCTTCTCCTCGCAGCAACTTTGGGAAATAACAAACTCTGAGCAACCTTTGTAAAACCTTTAGTTGCAAAATTTTTTTCCTGCACAACTGCATATCCAACTCCTAGTGTCTCTGCACTGTGCCAGCCATAGCAAATCCACACAAAATCCATAACTTTTGCATACATGAGTCTGTGATATCATTCAGTGATCATTTCTCATAAGTAGCAAATTTACCCACAAGTAATCTAGTATTCTACCACAGCACACTTAAATAAGTTACTAATGCTGTGACTCTGAAAGCTCAAATTTACCCAATTGCAAACTCAGGACTTATCATCACCCACTTGGAAACCCTGCTTAACAGCCTTTCATTTCCCAACTCCACACACATAAACTTATCTTTTACTTTTTCCATACCAACCGTCAACCACTAATCCAAACATCCTCAATGTGGTAAAAACTTGTTGCCTTACACTTACCCTGATATAACAACAACAGACAACACTGTTGCTGAATGTGTGAGATAACTGACCTTCACTTCAGGCTCAAGCAGCTCGAGCTTCTTGAGTCGTTGATAAGCATCGTAGTCTTCCTCACCAAACAGTCGGACCGGCTCATTTCTTTCTCTCAACCGGCGTATCACCTAGCAGTGCAACACAATGTCATGTTTATCATGTGACCATCCTAACAGATTGCACATCTGTTTGGCCGACACTATGTTCATCACATGCAGGATCTTAACTCAAAAGCAAAGATGGAAAAAACTTAAATCAGTGCGAATGTTCAAGACGGCAAAAGTAACTGGTGCACCAATTTTAAGTTTAAAAGGTTAAACGTAAAGATTAAGTGCAGACAGCTGCGTAATATGTCAGCATTGCTCACTGATATTTCCAAACGTTAGAAACCTTCATAGTACAATATAAAAACCTGTCACAGTCACATCAGCATCACTCATAAGATTTGCTAAACAAAGTTCACCTAAGCAAATAAGTGCAAACTCAAACAAAGTCCATGTAGAACTGTTGGCACAGAAACTAACCTCTTTCCTTGGCAGCTGTTTTGATTTCCTCTCATCATCGGCTGAGCCAATCACAGCGGGCGAGTCTCTGCCTCCGTCAGAATGGTCTGAATTGTGCGTTTCCTAGCAAAGCAAACAGTAAGTAAACATGCGCACGTGCAACAAGAAACACCATTAAAACTATGAACTGAAGCTGGGTCACAAATAAACACCAGGTCCCAGATAAAAGCCGTGGGAACATGTATTAGTAATAGCAGAGGTAGTATCTTGTAATAATAAAAGCTAAGTCTCATTTAAAGCTTGGATCCTGGATACAAGCTGGAGATCAGGACAAATTGTATTAATAAAAGCCAACAGCTTCTATTCGAAGTTTTGCAGTAACTAAGTGAAAAAATTTCTAAAAATTAGCCACTCTACCAACAACAATCACTGTAGAGTAAAGTGCTAACATTTAACAAAATGTAAAGTCCTTCCGGAGCCTTATGGCCCATAGGGCGGCGCTGAGGCCCTCAGCCAGACACCAGTTTTTACACTGCGAGACCACGGATACGGGGCCAGTGTATCGTGTGGTGTGCCTGTTTACGTCCCAGCGGTGAAGCCGGTACCAAATTATACTGCTTGGTGACAAAGGCACATGTGTGTGAACAACTTGCCTAAGGTCGTTACCCGGCAGTGTCCTGATGTGAAGTTGAACCTGCGCCCCTGAGTGACCTCAAGATTACAAGTCCGGCACGTTACCGTTAGACTACCGAGCCACACTAACATTAAGTCAACACAAAATCCACTGTCTAATTACATAATAGTGCAGTGAGTGAGTGAGTGAGTAGGGTTTAACATCACACCCGACACAGTATAGGTCATTTTGAGGATGGCATTTCCAGGCAAAATTGCACATACAAATAATAACAAAACAAAAAGTTTAACCTTTACAGAAAATTTAACCTTTATGAAACACAAAACACAAAAAAACTACCTAAACCTACAAGAAATTTGAGCTAATGTCATAAAATTCGGCGCCAATCGAGAGCCAGTGTACAACTTCCCATTAGTGATTAATAGTAACCTAGGCCCTATCTCGCACCGTTACTGAGATACAGTGACTTACTGGCCAAAAATCGAAAATTTTGCCCACCCCCCTCTCATTTAGCACCCTCGTTCGGGTTGACCCAATTCAAATTTATGGAAAAGCTTTACGGTTCCTGAAAGTAGAGTCTTCCTCACAGCCAACAGTGAAAACTTGGTGATTCTAGCTTGCACCGTTTTTGACTGATCCACCCATGTGATGGACGGACAGATGGACAGACAGTCAGACAGATGGAGAGAATTGCGATGGCTAAGATGCGCTGAAAGCAGTAACTGCTTTATCGCGTAAAAACTGTAAGAACTGCCAATTATAATTGTGCATATTCAACGATAATGGCAGTTCTAATAATCTCCCCTGTTATCCTCCAGAGTCACATATAACGATCATTAGACCTATTCAGTATTACTCCGTTAAGTAGTGGCAACCAGATTAAATGGCCTAGAATTTACAGAGGTATGAATCAAGTTCAACTAATATAAATTGCCCATAATGCACATTGCACATGTATACCACTGCCAATACAGTAGTTATTTTACTTCTAATATCCACAAAATACTAATTAGACACAAATAACAGCACTGCAGCATACATCATTTAGATTATCGATTTTGAACCGTTTATTCTTTTTGTAGTATTCCTCTGCTTCTTTGGCTGCCAAATCTCCTCGCTTGAAGTATTTCTTGTCTTCTTTCTGAAACATGCCAACATGAAAAGTGCACAATTAAGCTTTAAAACTAGTAAAGCAATTTCCTCAATTACACACATGAACGACCAATGGCACATCATCATATGAAATGACCAAATCGAATACACAGTACTGTGCAGCATTCTACGGCAAACTTGGACACATAAACTAGTTTGTGCCGCGAAATGTAGACTGCAAAGCAAAGCAAAGCAATCTGTCCTACGTTATAAGTAGATCTGTCACACCCACGCAGTTGTAATTTAAATGACTTTTAACTGTCACTATTAAGTTGACTCGTCATGAATGTAATACCACCAATAATGATCAGACTGATGTTATGCATACGATCGCCTGTATGCATAGACAAGAAATATATATTGAGCTAATGCTCACGAGATGCGCAAAAGCCTATAGCAGTTCCAGTTCAGTAGTTGAGCTGAAAATTGGGGTGTTCGTGCTGAGTTAATATACAAATACCATATTCTCTATCTGGATTGCATAACGATAGTTCCGTGGCGCCATCTTGTGAATGATAAAGACTTGTGTCGCAGCCCAAAATCGCCAAAAAATCCATAAAACCCCCTATTTTGGCGTTCAAGGTCATTGAATTCGGCGCCAATCGAGAGCCAGTGTACGACTTCCTATTAGTGATTAATAGTAACCTAGGCCCTATCTCGCACCGTTACTGAGAGACAGCGACTTATTGGCCAAAAATCGCAAAGACGATTTTTCGACGTGGAATCAAGACTCGGCCTTCCAATAGTTTAATAAATTTAAATAAACGCTGCTAGACAATGCAAAAATAACGTAACCAGCATGCCACACACGCCTAGAAACAGGGATAAAATGCCAGACGTCGACGCCAAGATGCAAGCTACATGCCTGGACAGTGGACATAAGGGTGCCTATGTCAGATGCTTAACTGTAGGCTTACGTCACTCATGTTGTCGAAGTTGGCAAATATGGGTTTACAATAGTAATTTCTTTGCTGCATTTAGTAGTCATCGTTGTCGTTATCCATTGTCGTTTGTCATCACGTGACGTCACTGCAGGGCTACGTTGTCGTTGTGCATTGTCGCGCATCGTATGTCGTCATGCATCATTGTCATCTGTCGTCGTCCCGCGTCATCGTCGACGTATTCGTCGTATATCGTCTCTGGGCGTCTTGTCACGCATTGTGTCGTCGACGTCGACGTCGCACTTCGTCATGCGTTATTGCGTGTCGTCGTTGATATCTTGCCGTTGTGCATTGTCGTCGTCAAGTGACAAAGCAGACCATTGTTTTCTGAGTAAATGCCTAGATGAATTCGCGACCAGGAATTAAACTATTGTCTAGCCCTATGCAGAGTGTGAACTGTGAAGAAATTCACAGCGTCCGCTAAGCAGTTTTAATTAATTACGGAGCGTATGATAGATAAACTCAACAACTTTCATGACTGGTAACGTACGTGACAACTGTTATCCGCACACCCGTCTTTTACCCACACATCCGCACTTAGCATTCGCATATTTTATCCGCCTTTTACCCGTTGCCACATCCGCTTATTACCCATAGCCGATCTGAACGTCACCGTGCTTTTCAATCGAGCAAAAGAGCTCAGCAGAACAATCACTAAATGTATTACATACCAAGACTTGCTTCTCTTGTAACTCTTGTTTCTTTCGACAAATTTCAGCCAGCAAAACGTCGTCCATTTTCAATCACCAAACAATTATTTATTACGTAAAAACAACACAAAAACAGCAATAAACAACCATGTAAACAACACTTTTTGCAACCCTCTCAGGGTCATGGAAAAAAAGAAGTAAACGCTTTAACACGGTGTCTGCGACGATTACTTGGTTTCGGTTACTTACGTATTCGTTTCTCGTTACTGCCACGTGACTTTGTTTGTAAATAAAGATTTACGCAGTTTTAGTGCAGCGGAATAAATAACTACATTCAATCTAGACGCAAAAGGTATAAAGCTAATTTTTGTACTTTTTGAAAGAGAGAAGTGTGTAATATTACATACCAATAATGTGACAAAATCTGCTGCGTATGACCTATTCTCAGTGAGTCCTGTTTAAGACTGCTCATTGTTCTATAACGTTACTTCTCACTGTATGCAGTAAGCTCGTCAATAATTTCGCTCATCTGGGTTGATTGCTATCTGTAAAGGTTTTGCACATCAGTAATGTCATCTTTTATTTTTGGTTATTTTTTGTTATTTGTTATTATCATTTGTGTTCCTGTTGCCAGCTTTCTGTTTTCAGTTTTTTACTGTTGTTGATCTTTACAGGTTTGATGAGAATATGGCAGTGGTAGAAGACCTCGATGCAAGATCATTACTTGATCAGACGGACATCATTGAGGTTAGTCATAAAACCTAACTTAGTACAGTCATTTCCTCCTTCAATGGTTTTTATTGTTCTTTTTTGCTGTGTTTCATGACTTTTAGGATGTTTAACTAGAAATATTTCTGTGGTATCATGGATTCAATGTTTTGTTTTGAATATTTTGATTGTAAAAGAATTCTTGTTTTGCATTAGTAAGATTTAAATAGTAGATTTTCGCTTCTTGTTTAATGGCACTAAGATTTGCATAAGTGCTTAACTTTTTATATGGAACCAGCCTTCCACTTCATATGCGACAAATCAACTTTGTAGCTGCTTTAAAATTTGTGTTAGGGTGTTGAGAGATTCCAGTGCATTCTGACTAAGTTGGCACCTCAGTTTTCGTACTTGCTCATTTGCCAGAATAATAAAGCATTATGGTAGCTTACGGTAAATCTTTTTGCTGCAGGTGTCGGAGCTGAAGCTGAAGTACTTGAATCGGACATACAATAAGGTGTCGTCAAAGATGTATGACTACAACTGCGATGTGAAGCTCGTCGTCGGCTCGGAGACATTCAAGGCTCATCGTGATGTGCTTGTCAACGCCAGCGACTATTTTTCTGCGATGTTTACTCATGACATGCGTGAACGCCAGGACGATGTGATTCGGCTGCAGGAAGTGAGCCCTTGTGGATTTGCAGCCATGATCGAGTACGTGCCTTTTTGCATTGCATCGCGTTGTATTTAGTGATAAATGTTTGTTATCGTGTTGCAGCCAAAAGGCTGGATTTTGACAATGTGCAATAAAATCAATAACATACAGTCTTGCAATAATATAAAATAGTGAATTTAGTGATCAATATTTGTCATCATATTACATTTGAAAGGCTAGATTATGATGATTATAATAATAGCATGGGCAGTTTCTAATGCACCATAACGTGGCAGATTATTGCAATATATATTTTGACCTTATACAGTATGCAGATTCTGTATCGTCAGTAAACTACAATATAAATATGGAAAATCAATAAAATACGCTATTTATTAGGTGAACTCTTATCTCTCTTATAGTTATTTACACAGTTCCTTATAGGTGAGTTTAAGGTCAACACAGCCTTCCATCCTTTTTGGGTAGGTAAATCTCGAGTACTGTGTCAGCCAGTTGCCCATGTCTGTGTGCAGTTGAGGTGGGGGCATTTTTACCTGCGTCAGGTGGCGGGTAATGTTGTATGATCCTATATGGCAGGTGACACTCTGTAGGTCTGAGGTGGGTTTACTGTGAAGAGCTATTACGTTTAACCCTTAACACTGTCTGTCTAGAGACTGAGGTCAGTACTTGAACTGTGACTACGCTGACCTTTTTGTGTTGTTTTAGGTATTTCTATCATGGATACGTGACTGTTGATGCCGGCAATGCTGAGGGCGTTGTCGAAGCTGCACGATTCTTCCACATCAAGTGGCTGATCGACGTCGCTCGTCATTATCTGTCGTGTCACCTCATGTGGGAGAATTACTCACTGGTGCTTCATCTGGCTGATCAATACGTGCTCGGCGACGTCCACTCGGCGATACTGTCATACATCGGCAATGCTTTCACGCAGCTGAGCACACGGCCCAAGTTCCTTCGGCTGCAGTTTGAGGCACTGCGTGATCTGCTAGCTGACGACTGGTTTATAGCGGCAACCGAGTGGGAGGTATTGCAGGCAGTGCTACGCTGGCTGCGGCATGACCCAACCGAGCGCAACGTTCACCATGTGTCACTTTTCCAGCTCATCCGATTTCCACTTCTGGAATCGTCGGAACTGGAGAGCCTTGGCAGTGATATCACCGAGATCGTCGAGCTGTCGGACTTGCTCGAAGAGGCCCGGAACTATCACAGCATTCCGAGCCAGCGGTGTCTGTACCCGTCAAGCCACACCGCTGCTCGTGGCTCTCTGCCATACCTGGTCCTCTACTCCGGGATGGAAAACAGCAACATTGTCGAGTATCGGCCGCTGATTGCCGATCCGTCGGAAGATGTGATTCGCGAGGAAGTCAGCACCGAGTTCCTGGAGACGGCATTTGAGTATGCAGCGGCAGCAGTGTTTGGCGACTGCCTGTTCGTCGCTGGTGGCTACAGTCATAAGCACTGGTGCAGCAGTGCGGCATTCTACTGCTACACTCCACACCGACGCTGTTGGACCGAGCTCTCCGTGATGCATGATCCGCGAGTCAGTCATGCCCTTTGCGCCGCCGATGGTGTTGGTCTGTATGCCATCGCCGGGATCAACCACCATGTCGACGAGCTCGGCATGGACCGGGAGGTGTACCTGGACAGTGTAGAACTGTACGATCCTCGCGACAACCTGTGGCATGACGCGCCACGACTGCCGTTTGCCGTCTTTAACAGCGGGGCCGCATTCTGCGCCGGTCGGCTGTACGTCACCGGTGGCATCAGCGATAACCCCGAACTGACCGTGCCTGTGCCGCATGTCCAGTCCTGCCGACCGATGGATGACGGATGGACAATCCAGTCTGACATGCTGCACGAGCGACATTCCCACTGCATTGTCTCACTCCGTGATAAGCTCTATGTCTTCGGTGGACTGACGGCCGATCCGGCTGACACGATGGGCTTTGTCAGCCAGCTGGAAACGGAGGTCTACGATCCAGTGGCTGATCAGTGGACGAGCCTTATTCCAGTCCCAGCAGACTTTGGTCGCATTTTTTCATTATCAGCTATAGTTGATGAGCAGATTATACTGCTGAGTAGTTTTGACAAGGAGCATTTCTGTCTGCATGAGTTCGATGAGGAGACTGGATCGGTTACCGAGGGTCAGCCGTGTGGGTCATTCATCCACAAACTGTTCATCCTTGATTCTTCATTTCCTTCACGCAAGCTGCAGGAACTGATATCATCTCCAGTTTGAACTGCACAGAATTGCACGTTGTTTACAGTCATGTGTTTGTGCATAGATAAATGATTCTGATACATTTTCAAGTGCAACAGTTATTTTTTTGTAGAGGAATTAATACTAGTGATTTTTTCGTGTTGAGTTTATTCACTGCATGCGACTTTCTATGTTATTACTCGACTGTCTTATTTTCAGTAGTTTAGTATTAGTAGACTTAGCTAAAGCATGATGTCTCTTTGCACGGTGTCTTTGTATGCAGATGTGCAGTGGTACATATATAATTAATATAATTGTGTAGCTTGATTAGTGGAATGAACTTGTAAATTATTAAACATGTGTATATCTGCCATCTCTATAAATGGTGTTGGCAGTGTAATCACTACGGTGTCAAAGAACTCACGGCACATTTTAGTTACTTATCTGTTTCTATGGTCGGAGAATGTACAGTTATACTGCTACAACTTGTAAGTAACCATTTGGTTAATTTAATGATGTAATTTTCCAATAAAATGGATTGCCAGTGTATTAATTTTTGATTTACCATGAAAGTAGTCTGTGGAGTTTTTTTGTTAAAGGTGCAGATTGAAAAATAGGGGGAAGTAAAAATAAGGGGAAGTTTTGATCTACAACTTTATCAAATATTACATGTAATTTATTGACTTTTTATTTTGTATTTGTGACAGCTTGTTAATAACCAAATATTTAGCTGACGTTTGTTGATATATTGTTCAGTTTTTTTCTTACTGTCTGTGTCAGTAATCAGGTTTAGATTTTTTCTTGTTTCTACTGCTGTCTGAACACCGGTGTGTATTTTTATGTTAATGATACAGTGATACTGCTGTGTATGTTAAAGAAAAGTAAATATAAAAATTGTTTTCAAGCTCGAATTTACCTTTTATTGAGTGCTATCTGTTCAAGATGTATACTGATTACTATAAAGTTTAGCATGCAAATTGGACACATCATGTTTTCATGTCTGTCCGTAACGTTTTCCGTGATATTTCTGGCAGACCAAGGACACGTCCCATGGAATGGAGGCATGCTAAAACTGGTCAACCATGTGTCACGTGGCCGCGTATAGCGGTAGACTATAGCACTGAAAAGCAAGAAGCCCAACTGTCACTAGGGTGGGCCGACCGTACCGCTTTTACGAAGGCCCGTGTCCAACATCTGGCTGCGGAAAAAAAGCAGTTTCCCAGAGTGACTGCAGTCCCATACGCTATGTTGACGCTGCTATATGGAACGCTACGATGAACGTTAGGATACGATACGGTAATTCGGTGCACGTGGGTGATAGACACAGACAGCAGTTTTGCATTCAAAATTGCGGCCAAACTGCTGCAGATAGAGACATGGTCACTATTGACAGCCTATAGTATGTATAGGAACTCGACATTGCCCTATCCAATGGTACCTTCGCCGACCCCTACGATGTACGGTTTAACCACAGCGCATGCGTTACAGACAGACAACACATTCTACCCAGTTAAAATGACGAATACATAAAGCGTTTTTGAAGAGAGTTAAATTCTCACATGCTTCAGCCAATAGCCTAAGTTAATCACGAATTTACCACAACAAAAGTCATTTCGAGATCTATATCTTGTCTCTTGTAATTTTCATGTCATCCTTATCCTCTGCAGGGTGGGCCAAAAAATGGCACAAAATTTTTATACGCCAACAACTTCATCAAATATTAACCTATGTTCAAAATTTTTTCAGTGATGGAATCAGCAGAAAATGTGTAGTAACAATAGCACTAAAGATCCCACCACACCTCTATGGTGCCATTACACTACCTTGTGAAATGTCAGACATCGCACTCAAGCCGGTGACGACAATGACCAATCGCGTGATCAACGTTGCTCAAGCCTGACATGTGGCTTCCAAACAGCTTGAACTTAAATCCCGTCGATTATGCTGTTTCGGGTGGGGGGCTCTTTCACGGATGGTTTATCAATGCTGACAATTCATGACAATTCTGGAGCTCTTAGTGGGGCAAACTGTTGCAGCGTTTGCTTAATTGCGCCGTTGATCAGTGGCGTCGCTGGCTTGATTGCATCGCCCAGCAGCAAAGCAGACACATTGAACAATGAACATTTGATGTAAAAACTGCGAGATGTTGCAGTTACTCTGGACAACAAGTGAGACAATAAACAGGTTGTTTTGTTGTTTTTTAGAACGCATTGTTACAGATATATTGCCTTGTTTTCAACTGTTGCTTTAAAAACACTGATATTTCACTAGGTAGTGCAGCGACACACTTGAGGTGTGGTGGGATCTTTAGTGACAGTGTTACTACAAATTTTCTTCTGATTCCGACGGTGAAAAAATTTTAAAATCGGTTCATATTTGACAAAGTTATTGATGTATAAAAATTTTGTGCCATTTTTGGCCCACCCTGTACATGTAATTACTATAGGCCGTACTTTTACTACGTAGGCTACGTTTACTAAATTCGAAAAACTTTTCATTTAGTTGTTGTCTATTCAAGACATTGTTCTATCCCCAGAAGACAGCAAGAAATAATAATAAAGTTCATAATATTGCTTTTTCTTTTCTTAGGCCTATCTTTCATTTCTAAGTTTTTTTTAAATTTTTCCTTGTTTTATGTGTGTTTGTCACTGTAAGCCTATTAATAAATGGGGCGCCGCGTTATTGTTTTGTTGGTGTATTATGGGAATATTACATTTGCCGATAGGCTAGTCGTTGCATAGGCATCAGGCCTCTTCATCATTAGGCTGCATCCGATCGAATTATGACGTCACCGTGTATGGTAGCGCATGCAGTGTAACCCGTGTGCCGTACTGGAGAGATTTTTCGACGCTTTCAGCGCTTCGTTATAATGCTCTGCTCGTAGACAGACTGTGCATGAAACGCTGTATACCGCAGTTCACATGCGCAAATTTCGTAAATAAAAAATATCGCCGTTCTCGTAATCGACTAGGCTATAGACGTCGTTAGCACGTCAGTTGCGCCGCGCTGCGTCTTCAGCTATAGTACGTCGTAATTATTCTGACTCTAGCCGCGAACTCGTATCGAGTGAAGTCGGTTGGTGAAAAATGGTGTTTCGCGGTTGACGCCGCTGCACGGGGTCTTCGTCAATAGAATCAGTCTAAGGCCCGCATACGATGACAACGGTCGGCTCCCAGCGCAAAGGCTCGCAGGCCAGTCGGATCGGGTCGACCGTGACGAGCAAGTCGGCGCCGACTAGCGGTCAACCAGCACGGGCCAAGTCCGTCGCCACGATGCCGTCTTCCGGTCACGGCAGCCGCAGCACCGGCCCCGGCAACGGCGCAAGCTACCCGTCCGGCAAGAAGCTGCAGACCGAAGTCTGGGACCCGTTCCAGTTCGACTGCGTGGCGCCGGGCAACGTGGCGTCCAGCAAGGACCTGCTGCACGCCATCAACGAGGAGCGTCGGCGTTGGCAGCCTGCGTCGAACGACAATAGTTCGGCGAATCCGTGCTGTCGGCCGGCGCCTGCACCGCCCTGCCCGGCCATGCAGTACCCGGGGCAGCATCAGCAACAGAGGAATTCCTGCGATTCGGGCGAAAGCGACTCTCAGTCGTCGGCGGAGAACGGTCGGCGCACGGCCGAGTTCCTCTACGAGATGTGGTGCCAGCAGAAGCTGTGCGACGTCATGCTGCGCTGCTGCGGAGAGGGAAATACAGAAGACACGATACTCGCTCACAAGGTAGGCCTATGCCTAAGTACATCCAAGATCCTGCCTGCCTGCCTGTTAGCAAATCCAGACGTAAACGGACTAATTAGGCCTACTCAGTAGGCTTTAGAACTGTAGGCTGAAAAAGACGCTAAATTCTAGTCTGAGTAAAGTTTTATGCCTTGATGATACGCACACATGCAGTTTACCATTATGACCTTGGCCTTTAGATTACACTGTTTGCTTGAAAGTATGTATCTTTAGGCCTGTACAACAGTCTTTTCATTGTTTCATGCTTCCACACTTCCATATTTGACATTACAGCTTGTATCCACTGTCTTTCATTCGTAACTTATACATATTTTCATGACGAGCAGCAACGAGTTTTGTAACCTTGACTGTTTGACTTGAAAACTCTTCCGCGAATTACAATTGACAGATACAAATTATGTATTTACGTTAATATTTTTATGACTAATTCACACCTACGACGTCGACGCGACTCAGCAGTTAAATCGCATGAAGAAACGGCAGTGCAATAAGCTGACACAAGTGCGCCCTATGGCTCTAAATGCGTACGGAATATTGATATATCAAATTAATATTAAAATCGTTTCTCTTACAGCGCACGCCAAGAATTATCGCCGCCAATGAGAATAGCTTAGCAACACCGAGGTGGATTTTTGGGTCGACCGTTAAGCTGTGAGCTTAAAGGTCGACTCTTTGTCGTAGTTGTCGTTCATGTCCGTCTGTCACGGATGTATTGTGGCTAAACGGTGCAAGATACCCAGCTAAGAATTTTACGTTCTTAAAATGTTCTAAGAACGTTGCGTCAATGTTCGCAGAACGTTTCCTGTGAACGTCCCTATAACGTACATTTGTAGACTACGATGTACGTTCTCTAAACGTCTGCCAATAACGTTCGGAGAACGTGCACAGAACGTTTGGGGAACGTTATTGACGGACGTTTAGAGAACGTACATCGTACGTTTTAGGGACGTTCACAGGAAACGTTCTGCGAACGTTGACGCAACGTTCTTAGAACGTTCGCTGTGGACGTCCCTAGAACGTACATTTGTATACTACGATGTACGTTCTCTAAACGTCCGCCAATAACGTTCCCCGAACGTTCTGTGCACGTTCTCCGAACGGTAGTGGCGGACGTTTAGAGAACGTACATCGATGTCTACAAATGTACGTTCTAGGGACGTCCACAGCGAACGTTCACGGAACGTTATTGACGAATGTTTGGAAAACGTTATCAGGAGGTTCCTGAACGTTAGTGACGAACGTTTAGGGAACGTACATCGTAGTTCACAATGTACGTTTTCACGACGTTCGCCAATAACATTTTACGAACTGTTAGAATTAGTTAAGTTTTTTTTCCTACGTATAAAGAGTGTCGACACACTTGAAAGGGTGCCGTGTAGTAATTGACACTTTTCCCTTCTCTTCTGGCTAGTGTTTCGGTTTAGACGTTAGAAGACGTGTTTTGATGATTAT
>Ga0209367_1009291_pt1 | contig 13356 bp, 9 predicted proteins | sample WorMetLIZISLAND2_FD_187412 | JGI IMG/M metagenome (GOLD analysis project Ga0209367, IMG submission 187412) | Marine gutless worms symbiont microbial communities from Max Planck institute for Marine Microbiology, Germany - Olavius geniculatus... ... | reverse complement strand
CTTTAAATATTTTAGCTACTGCTATATTTATGCAGTTATTTAAACTGTTAATATCACAAACACGAGGAAGCAATGACTCCATTGCATATAACAGAACTGATAAGCAACAACTAGTGCAACAATAAGCAGCAATAGTGCACGACATGCGCTCTGGCGTCTATAAACCTACCTTTCGTTAAATCCGTTTAGTTAGACCTGCACGAGTGTTGTCGCCGGTGTCGGCTAAACCATTGAATTTTAACTTGAACCTAAACATCGCTGAAATATAACAAATTCGGGGAGACGTCTGGCGCCGTGAGCCCACATGTGGAAATGATTTAAGGCCTTAAAATTCTGCTCTTAGCAACGCCGCTTGGCACACACAGTCGCATTAGCCTACGCTGCACGTGCAGAGTTGATTATAGTGGGTCAAAATGAGCGTCTATAACTTTTTCGTTAGTGCACCAAAGTTCACCAAATTCACTACGTCGAACGCGAGAGAAGTGATAACAGTAATCTGTTGATAACATCTTTTTTGCTTGTCGATTGCTTGGTACGTTCCAGAGGCATTCGTGATAGTTAGTAGACTCAAGTTCATTAATCTTTTGCATTGAACGTGAAAGGGTTTGTTCTTAATAAAGCCGTTTTATCTAGTCCATATATAGGCCTATCTCGAGCCATTCCAGATATATTTGCGATCGAAGTCTAAAGCTGTCCCGAAATCGCGCTCAGTTGTGCAACTACATGTATACGAATTTGAATACGGACATTTGACTTTTAGTTTTCGTATAGCGCTCGTATGAGGGCGACGAGATGTTTCGCGAATCCCATGTCCACCATCATTTTCCTCAGTTTCTTGTGGTTTATTTCGTCAAAGTATTTCTCGAAGTCTACGAAACACATGTACAGCGGCTGCCTTCGGGACCGAGCTTTTTCTGTGAAGATTCTGAGGCTGCAAAGGTGGTTGTGCGTACCGCGTGGCCTGAAACCCGCTTGTTCCTCAGCCACCTCGAATTCAGTTTTGGGTGAGATCCTTCCGAGGATGACCTTCAGTAGTATCTTGCTTGCATGAGATATCAGAGATGTCGTTCTATAGTTTGCGCATACTGAAGGGTCCCCTTTCTTGTAGAGTGGCACAAACGTCGACTGGGTCCAAAAAACTTCTCAGGATTGGGAAGCAAAAGTGTTTAGACTGGTCTCACCACTCAGACGCAAACGTATTTTGATGCACAGCAGACTCGCTGCCGAAGTTTACGCTCGTTCTGCATCAACAGAAATATGCGGAATAGACAAGGAATGTGAACTACGGTATTCTGTTTTGTTCTCACAGTATCACTTTGCGTATTCGGGGAAGAAAGAGGTAAAAAAGCCATGACTGACGAAATGTGCCATCAAAAAGCTTAAAGGCTTTTGGCTTCAGACGGCAAAGCCCCTGACCCCCGATTATAGGGCCTCTGTCCCTGCAGCTCGTGGGTAAGTCGGCTCAGACCTTTGTTTTAGGCCCACACTTGCTACGGAATACTTTTTTTTGACAAATTCTGGCTTTTCCTCCCTCCGGTAGCCGAGAACTATTATCAGTGGTGCTCTTGAATCAGAAACTTGCTGAGAGTCGACAAGAGGCACTGCGCTATACAGGTCGTCACGTGAGCTGAAAATACGGTCATTAATCGGCTGCGGCTAAATACTTCGCCCATCACAGCGCGCTGATGGTGTGGCCGCCATGATGAGTCCTGGCGGGCTCGTTAAGCTCCAGCTCCTCTATTTATTTACTCTATGTTTGCGCTTTCACCCGAACAAGCAAAGGCCTGACTCGGCCCTTGCCGCTTCGCCCGCTAACTTGGCGCCCAATCAAGCCTCGACAATTCACCAACTAATAATAGTTTGTGTCACAAATTTGCTATTCTGACTGGCGTGGTCAAATGATGACTAATTCACAACTACTACGCCGACGGGACTCAACTGTCGGCGACTGTCGCCAGCAGTTGAAACCCGTCGTCAATTTTAGCTTCTGGAACATTTTGTCAAACCTCGTAGAGAACTAGAGACCACTGGAGTCAGCCGCTGTACCTCGTTAGGAAAATTATGCTCCAAATTTTGTCTACTTTCAAATACCCAGTTGGGCCTCCGTCCATAATTATGCTGACTGCAGCAAAGAAAATGGAAGACAAAGACAAAAATCAAACCAGCAACAAAAAGGCAACAGGAAGAAAACGTTTCAGAGCGAATACGTTTTTAGTTTCAACATAACGTCTAGTAACGTCAAAACCACCGCTTATATCGCTGTACCGTACTACGAGTAGTTCGTGAATCGTGGCCCCTGCTTGGTCGTACCCGCCCAGCCTAGGAGGCGCGGCGATGCTCAAAATAGGATGGATGACCGTTCACGTTGACGCTGCATACGTCCAACGTCTTCCGTGTCGACGGGCTATTTAATCGTCGGCGCGGCTCGGAAAATTGTTCGAGGGACCCTGGGATCAATTACCGCCCCCTTTGCTACCACCTCCTCAGTCCCCCACGTCCGGTGATCTACGCCGGCGTATTAACTAAGCGTCGGTTGGCGAGGTGGCAGCGGCGGTGATTAACCAAACAAGGCGATTATTACACCGATCCTCTCGAGTGTCGTTCAACGTCCCGAGTCATCCATCTTTCGCAAATTTTCCCCCATCTTTGCGCTTAATTACGTGTCTCCGGAAATCGACGACCCGCTTGCAATTCTAGAACACGGTGGCCCTCCGTACTGCAGAGATGTTTTGGTTCCAGCTGCCATTCGAAAGAAATTAAGCTGCCACAAGGTTTATTACGTATTTCGGCTATGATGACGGTGATGACGAGGCTGAAAAAGGTAAAGGTAAACAGAGGTGAGCTTCTTGGGGAGAGGGCTAGGCCGGGGAGGCCGGGGACCGGAGCTCGACCCCTGGACCTAGACGCAAGCACATCAAACAGTCGTCGAGCTGACTTTATGAATGCTTGATAAATGTTTGTCGAAGCAGCATGAGGATTGCATGAGTTATGAAACATGTTTTGTTAGTCAAGTTTAGTTGAGCTGCATTTTTGTTTGTTCTATCATTCGTGATGAATAAAGATGCACATATTGCAAGTATTCACCCAGCTGGTTTGACAAGCTGGCTTGATAAGCACTCATCCAGCACTCGTCAAGTGCTCATCGAACGTTCGTCAAGCGCAAGACGAGCCAGCTCATCGTTGACGAGCGTCGAGCCAACAGCTTCATCGTATAAACGTGATAATATTACAATGCTCAGTCTTACTGTCACATCATAACACCAGTATGTTCTAGAGCGCGCGTGCGCAGCGACTGCAGCGGCTGGCGGCGGCTGTTTTTCCCGATCGAGTTGAGGTCAGGTAATGAAGTGATGCGTCAGTCGCTCAAGTCGTTAGCGGCTCTGACCCGCAACTCAGTTGCGATTGACTCTCTGCGGCGATTGTTTGTCGCTCGCCAATGACTGCTGCTGTCTGCTTAACCGATGCGTGCTATTTTCGACGTGCTTCAGTCAGTTCCATTTTTCTTGTTTCGTAGATCCAACTGTTTGCTAGCAGCACGAGCAATGGGTGGCCGCATTGTGCATTGCAGTATGCATTATACCCCGTTTACACGATCGAGCAAACATCGAGCAATCATTGAGCAAACATCCAGCAAATGCATTCAAAATACACGTGCACAACGTGTGCTGTAATTGCTCGATGTTTGCTCGATTTTTGCTTGATGATTGCTTGATCGCGTAAACGGGGTATTAGTTGTTACAGTTTGGCTGAAGTGGGTAAGCGAGTATAAAACAGGGAGGGTGCTTGCTGCGTTCTTTCCAAAAACCCAACACCCTTTTTACTTCCGCGAGCTACAATTCCTCACCACGCCTTTTCTGGTATAGGCCCTATTACCTGTCAATGAAAGTTGTGCGAGCGCGGCGTTTATTTAGTTAACTGATTTATCACTGGCATTCACCTAAAAGTAGGCTAGCAGTTTGTCAGACGACAGCGAACACAGGCAATGACAGACCTGTTTTAGTAGCAACGCAACGTCGGTCGAGTGCTGAAAATAACATCTTGATACGACGCCGTCCACATCCGTGGCAAGCGCGGTCATTAGTAGCTCGATCTGATCTTTCACACAGAAGTCACGCAACGCAACGGCATAGTAGACCTACTGGTGACTTGGTCGATAGTAAACTAGAAACGATTTTGCATACAGTATATCAGTATTTAGCGCGGATGAAAAACTGCTACCTATCTCAGTCTGCAGCTTTTACAGATTAACGGTTTGTTCTGGATCGCTTTTTATTTTTTAAAGTTTCAAACTCGATTAGTTACATCTGCAAGCACGGAGCCATACGAACTGAGTTGAATAACCGTCAAGTTGTAATCGATATAAGTTTAACATTGGTTTTTGATTTGTTGCAGAAACGTGCACGCTGATGGTCTGTATAATAAACTTATGTAAATAGTGACTGGCTTTGAGGTCATTATTGAAAATTTTTGACCCGAAGTTCGTAATATGTTGCGTGGGAGATCGAAAATCAGGGGCAACATGTTGCCAACTGAGGGAAAAATTTTCAATACTGATCGAGACGCCAGTCTCTATTTCTTTTGTTATACCTCAACGCTTCTACCCAAAATTTCTGGTGTTTTACGCTCTCTTCGAATAAAGTAACCATGGTTGTCTGCTGATAACGTATGACGTGCCGTTTAGTTACAATACATAAATTTGGCGTCGGCATAGTTATAGACGTCTCGAATGTTAATGAGGCGTGACCGGCGTTGGCGTGATGACGACGCCAATCAAATACACTGTGTCCGGTAAAAAACGGACCCCCTAGACATCGTGGAATAAAGATGTCAAATCTGAACCAATTTGAATAAAATGTCGTAGACTTAATCCCCGATAAATTCCCTAAGCGATTGCTGGATTTCGTTTAAAAACATTATTTCTCACCAAAATTACTAATTGTTGAATATCGATGACAATAGGCCTATATCTCTATTACCAATATGGTGTTACATAAGTAAACCCGTGTACATTTGCGTAACTTTAACAAACAACATTTGATTCAGGCAAAATTTTACACCAACAATACGTCATCTATTAGCAATCAAAGTGCCAAATTCCAGTTAAATCTATATACGCAAACAATAGTTACAGCGGCTTTTGTGAGGTCGCCACAAAATGTGAAACGTCTAGTATTAAGCAACCGTTTGTTTAATCCTGACAGTGTCCATGGTTTGTTGGGAAATTCTGCAATAAACTTTTAGCACTATACCCTTTTTCTTGTCCCAACAATTTAATAAAAACATGATCGTCTGCAGAAAACACCATTTTGTTATAGTTTACGTTATTTTGATTGCGTCAACAAACGCCACTTCCGCTTGAGCGACTGCAGTATGTAACGCCATATTGGTAACGAAGATACACTGTATTTTGTTATCGATATTCAATTTTAATAACTTTGGTAAAAATAGTATTTTTCAACGAAATTTAGCAGTCGCTTAATGAATTTATTGGGGATTAAGTGTACGAAACTGTATTCAAATTGGTTTAGATTTGACATTTTCATTGCACGATGTCTAAGGGGTCCGTTTTTACCGGACACAGTGCAGTGCCGTCAGGAAGGGAGGGCACTATTGTCAATAGTGCATTCATGTAGGGCATTATATCAGTGCGTTGTTTCTGATGAGATGACTGTGGCATATTGTGAACGTCACGTGACGCGATTTTGACCAATCGCGTGCAGGTATTTTGCGTTGAAGTATAACAATAAACATTATTGTTCCGTATGAAGCAGAGCGGTGCAAAGCGGAAGCGGATGTGACTTAACGATGACGTCATGGGTGGCGCGACGCGGCGGCTGTTCGTCGTTCACAATCGCTGAACTAATCGGAGTCGACACTGCAGCTGACAGCAGTGCTCGTAACCATAACAACGACGACAACAACAACAACAACAGCGTTGATTGCCGGGACATTCGCCAGGTGGATGGTGAGCGGCAGAGGTCAGCCGGTGCGTTCCATCTGTACCGACCTGCTTCAGTACATGCTAGCGCCGACTTTTATCAAGCCTGCTTGAACTGGATGCGTTCGCGAGGTACGACTCAGCTGTCACCCAACTTATTATAACTGTACAAGAAATTTAAGCGTTAGCTCATGAGACATGCGACAGCATCGATGCTGTCATTTCGCCAATCAGTGTACAACGTGCAACAATATTAACGCGTAGCCTACCGAAGGGAGTACACACGGTTGATGTATACATTCGGGGAAGTTCTTGAACCTAGGCGGTCGAAGCCTAGAGACTATAAAATATACGTTAAATGCTGAAAGTTTCGTACGCAAGTTGTTTTGGTTTATCCCCAGTCGTTTCGGCGCAATTTAGTCTTGAGTTGCATGTGCGTCGCAATTTAAAATTGCGGTTCAAGGTTATTTAAAGTCATCCATGTTGTTACCGCCGGAAAGCTCGTCCGCAGTGCATGTTATGATGAGCAGCAAGTCTGTGCCTATCTGCAACTATTCTCATGGAGGACGAGTTAATACCGGAAAAAATAATAACGATTTCTTATGGAGTACCCTTTTTGACGCCTTGTTTGAAGCGAATCCCTTCACCCAATGGCGCAAATTTGGTCGCAAGAATCTATGGACTCTGTTTGCTGGTTTTACGTCCGATCGTTACAAATGTGCTCAGAACGACAATTTTTGTTAGGCTACTTAGTAATTGTAGTTGGATAGCGTCAGTAAAACGCGTGGTGCTTGTAGTGCCGTTGTCGACAGCGGAACTAGCTACAACAGTGCGCATGCGCGGACAGTCTGCCGATGACCTCACGACGTCACGTGACGAGGACGGCATAAAGACGACTGCAGAGCGTCTGTCGCTGAGGTTGTCAGTGTTCAACTAATAAACAGTAGGCCCTACGGTGCAAACATTGCCTGCAAATGTCTGCTGTCACAGTGTTGTTCGAGACTGTCTAACTTTTTCGCCCTGTCTGCAGATATCGTCAGGAGAGTCACAGTGTGCAGTCACAACTGTCGGTGAGGTTGTCTAGCGGCATGGACGCCCACCGACGTCGGCGCACGGCGTTCACCAGTGACCAGCTGCTTGAGCTCGAGAAAGAGTTTCATCCACACCACACCACGTGACCATGATCACGTGACCATGATGATGATGACGACGCTGATGATGATTGGAGAAAGAGTTTCATAGCAAGAAGTACTTGTCGCTGACAGAGCGGTCACAGTTGGCGCACGACCTACAGCTCAGCGAGGTACACTTCTCGACTTATAGCTCATCCACGTGGATTGCAGAAAGACATTCTATACGCAGAATTTTTCGTGACGCCGCCGTGTGGCTCATTACTTTTCCAAACTGTAGACTTAGATTCTTCTGCGACAATGGGCGACGAACGATCTCCACTACTTGCGGTCATGACGGATTCAGAATTTTAGCATGAGGGGTGGCAGATAGCAAAGACGGGTTGAGGCGCGAAAAAATGCATGGGCCGAGGATGGGGTTGCGGTTGAAGAGAAAGTGTCGAAATTTTTTTCGAAGTTTTGTGTAGAAATTATGCATTATTGTGCGAAATTTTTACCTGGTTTTTAAGGAGAAACGTGTATCAATGTAGCAGTGTCTAAGATGATAAATAGCCAAATAAACGTGCGTGAAGAAGTCACGCCACTCTATGTCTTACGGCTTTCATCTGTACGACATGTGTTGTACTATTGTTTGTACTATTTGGCACAGTAATTACAACGTTGTCAGTGTTTCCGCTGGTTTGGTTGTCGTTGCAGCAACTGACAGATATCCCATTACAGGATTTCCCCCACAGAAGTCTTTCCGGGCTGACAATTTCCGGCGGCCGGAGAGATATTTCTGCGTGGGGGGTCCTGTAATGGGGAGAGACTTTTTATGAGGCCAGCGATAGTTTAATAAGGGGGACATATCGATTCCGTGATTATCTCTCCTCGAGCGGATTTTTCATGGGGGGGGAATTTTAATGTGACATTTGCAGGTGCAGGTAAAGATCTGGTTTCAGAACCGGCGCGCCAAGTGGAAGCGAGTCAAAGCATCGTCAGTGCATCATCATCATCATCACGGGATGGCGTCTGACGGCCGGCCAGGCTCCGCAGCTCAGTCCGGCAGTACGCAGGGCTCCAGTCGACCTAAGATCGTTGTGCCCATTCCTGTCCACGTCAACAAGTGTCATAAACGCCATCACACTATCACTTCACCTGCTGCAGCAGTCCACGTCAACAGGATCGGTGTGCGTGGACTAAGCAGCGGCCTGACGCCACGCTCTGACCGCTTGCTCACCTGTCCACCAGCCAGCGCCTCAGCCGCGCATCTTTTCCCGTGATTACGTACAGCCTAAAGCTTGCTTTCCATCCAACGCAACGCACGCAACAAACACAACGAACGCAGCTGACGCGGTTGTTTCTTCCGTTCCGTTTTTTTGCGTTGCGCACGTTGTCTACGTTGTGTGCGTTGCGTTGAATATTTATATCAGTCGCACTGTTATCTGAGAGCTGCTGCATCGTCATGGCGTGAACTTGTAACCGTTAGCTGCCAGTTTGATCGATCTAATAGACATAGGCGTACTTTTGAGGGTACAGGTGTACGCTTATCCCATTCTTTGGAGTGCGGGGTAGGTCTACCGTACTTGTACGTTTCAGGCGTACGGCAGAACAAATTTTAGTGACTTTCCTTCAATAATTAACATGCATTGTAATTGTCGTCCAAAACCTCGATTTTCAAGCACTTATCTACTGCACTCTACCGTATGGAAAACAGAGAAAAAGGGGGGAGGAGAATAGGCAGCTGAATTTGCCATATTTCTGACTGAAGTCAGGTTAGCCAGCGCACTGAAAACAAGAACCTAAATCCCCAAAACTTTGGCCAAGCTTTCACTTTTCTTCAAATATAATCAGTATCGTTTTTACTTGACAAACTAAACACACTACCGTAATTCGCTTATATTTTTAAAAGCCCTTTTAAAATCACACTATGTAATAACCATTACGAGAATCCAACCAATTAATGCACAGCAAGACTATAGTGTTCATGGGACAGTGTGCTTATGCTATTATACCATTAGCACAAAAACGCCGGAATGTAACTTTAAGCCCTATACAAGATGCGTTTGATGACGCTAAAATGCGGCAAATTTGGTTTCGGCCTGTTTCCGCCTCTGATCCCCCTTAAAAAGCTTACACCGCTTTTCCAGTCCTTCTCGTCGGCTAGGAATAAAACATCTCTCCATTCCCTACTCTACTGATGCCCGCCTGCCGTATTTGCATCACGGCGCAGCTTCCTACAGCTTCCGAAATATTAACGTTTAGCCGCGGTGGAGAAAAATGGTATTCGCAACTTTTTCGACAAAAGCTGCCCCTCCCTGCATGGCGGTGGTGCGCCGGGAGCCTAAAATCTGTTCCAACATCCCAGACCTTTGACATTTTAACCTTCATCGAAGATAGGCCTATGTAGAGTCCATAGACAGGTCAGTAATGAACAGATGATTGGTTCTATTATTCTTATCACTCGTCATGCCGCCCACAATCCACGTCTGTCAGCTTTTCTTGCCACCAGACGCTGCACAGACCCGCAAACTGATTGATGCCCTCCTCTTGTGATTTTCTGTAGGCTACATACCGCAATTTTCACAAAGATAAAATAGTTTCATAGGTTTATTGGTTAGCAGCGTTGGGATAGGAGCTGATTGCGGTCTCTATAGCCAACTCCACACAAACCCGGATCGTGTTCCCAACCCAAACTCCAACCTTATATTTTTGGACATAATACTCTGGTGAAGTAGCAGAACTTGCAACATCGGTCGCTGAATGGATTCGTGCTTGCAGTAGGCCTATTATGCAGCCTCGAACTCAGTTCTTCTTGCGGTAGACTAACTGGATCTCTGATACCGTCGTAACACATCTTACTGTTGAAAGCTACATAGGCCCCAAACAATGCTTGTAAAAGTAGCTTATATAGCTTCCGACTCCACCGTGCCAAAATTGCAACACTGCGTATAGGTTAAACCGATTTTCAAGTGGTTAAGTGAGTACACAGTACGAATTTATCCTACGAACTTATCGACTAACACAGGACCCATTCCATGCTCAGGTCGTTTACGCCACACCGTCGTTTGTTTGATGACGTAGGTTACGACTGCAGCTGTAAGTTATGAACACATTAAAGTGCAAGCTGAGCCTGGTATAAATGATAAAGCGGAAGCAAACTGCGTGTATAAAGTTCACTACTCGCCAGCCAGAGACAATCTTTGATACGTTCAATAAAATAACCAACCAGCGTAAAGCTAATAATTACTGATTTCTTGGTTTCGACGAAATACATCCGGCCGTCGGGCCTTGGCTGTTGGGGGTACGAACCGTAACGAACGGCTTGGAACTCATTATCGGACAAACTTTGTAATCCATTGCTCTGCAGCAGTAGCTTTTGACGTGGTATAAAGGCATATACTTTACGCCAGATGCCTGTGTACTCAACGCAATAAAGATGCTTTATGATATAACGCTGTATAATACTGTAAATTCGCATTGACTCTGGCATCGCCAAGGTGTTGAGGTCGGCGCTAACGAATCGAAAGTTTATGAACTGAAGTCCCCTAAGAGCGAACCCACACTGGACTCCTGCTCTCTGTGATTTGACTGTTGAGCTAGTCCAGAGTTGTACACTGCAATAAGATCAGTTACTGACTGGCAGATCTCCGTCTGAGAGAAAAAATGTTCGACCAATACCTAGACCAAAACAAAAAAAATATATCCAGATCAAGACCACTCGTCACTGAAACCAAGACCAAGACCTGAATTTCTGATCACGTGCGAGATCTGGTGAAAAGTACGTACCGTGTCCGGAAAAAGAGCCTACGGTTTTGGTCAACATATCTTTGTTAAACCTTATCCTATTTTTTATAATTTTTGGCACGAGTCGTCCTGAGAGTTCATTTCATTAAACTGTTAAAATATTTTTTCTTTACATTGCCACGTCACTACGTAGAGCTGACGTAATTTTGACGTCATCAAAAAGCCGTTTTTATTGTATCCGAAGCGAAAAAAGCTAACACTGTTTCGGTTAATAACTTAACAAAATTAAAAATATGTTTATAATTTTTTGTAAACAACATTAAAAAAACAACATGTAACTGACAGTATACTGATAGTCCACTTCGCCCAAATACTGACGCCACTTTACCGTGTAAAATAAAACACTCTTCGTATTCTTACTTTACTCCACACCAAAATAAACAGAAATGCAGAAAAATAAACTTTATAGCCTGTAGCTGCCTTAGTTATTATAAACGGTAACAAAACTTGCTATTAACCAACTTTTGAGTCAACAACTTTATTACAAATGTGAACTACCGCGACGCTAACGCAGACCGCAGAAATGACGCTGCCTGCTGATAACGGCTGCTGCACAACGACGTTCCCGTATTGCACGCGACGGCCACGCATTAACACGGCGAAAAGCAAAAGTAGGTGAAAAAAATTTTGATGAAAATAATTTATTTTTATGCCAACAATCTCTGAAGTTTTTACTGCAATTTTCTTTTATCAGTTCTCCTGTTTTCGTATTGCAGAGGCTCATTTGGACGTTAACTGTCCGCAAAAATGGCATTTTCAATGACGTCACGATTAAATTAGCTATATTTAGTGAAAAGTAAATTTTAATGACAAGTTTTAGATGCTTTTAGTAAAGCGTATCATTGTGATAATGTGTACCAAAAATTATTAAAAAATTAAATTTGTTGAAGTTATTCAGGAAAAAGTGTAGGCTCTTTTTTCCGGACACGATGTATAAAACGACGCGCAACGTCGAAGTTCGGGTCAGTCAAGAGTATGCAGTCGCTGTCTCTTCATGGCTATATATAATAGAGTGCAGATGCCGGATGCGTTTAAAAGTGGGAAACACCAGCGGTGTCAAGAGTTAAATAAACGTTGGGGGGGGGAGAAAAAATTGAAAATTTTCGACCGATATCTGCTAATTTTCCACCGAGGCCATGTGGGTACTCAGAACTAAATTTCAGTTTGCTCCTAGATTTTTCCATGCACATATGGAACATATGGACTGCAGTGTATGAACAACTAGCATCGAGGACAACTGCCACCCGCACATCTGTCCACCTCCCAGACAACTGTTTCCTATGAAAATGTCTGACCGAATAACTCTCCCTTTTATTGCAGTCCCAAATTTTGTATTTTGGAAGAAACATTTGGGTCAACGAAAACATTAGAGAGGACAGCGCCACTGCCGCATGCCACGACACCCTTGCACTGGAAGTCACGGGCCGCCTTGCCCCCATATTTGATGATCTCTGTCTGTATGAGTCTAACACTGGTACTTGACGTCACGGAACTCCTGCCAGACGTCGTAGTTGATGATCTCGTCGTAGCTGGGCACTTCGTCGACGAACTCGAAGAATTCCTCCCACAGCTGATCGGGCTCCACCTCAAAGAACTTGGAGTGGTCGGCTATGGACTTGATGATGTCGATGCTGTCGACGAGACACTCGTACTCGTTGAGCTCGACCAGCAGCCACTCCTCGTTGTGCGTCAGGAACGGACGTGCTTTGTGGTAGGCGAGGATCATCTCAGGCGTGGTCGGAAACTCGATCGGCTTCTCCACGTTCACCTGCACACGCGCATAGTAGACATAAGTGAAGGTGAAGGTAAAGGCGGTGTACAGCTCTTAATAGCACACCCTTCACAAAGCTACGGAGCGTCACCTGACATATGGGATGATACAGTGTTAGCTGCCACACAACACAGGTGAACGCGCCCGCCTAACCCGCAACCAGACAGAGCGGTACTCGATTTACCTACACCGGAGGGATGGAAAGCTGAGTTGACTCTGGTGTCGGTTATGTAGCACATTACCTGTCCGCCGATAGTCACCCATCCTAGTCACCCACACCTGATAGTGTCCCAATCGGGAATCAAACCCAAGACCATTCGATCGAAAGTCCGACACCCTGCCGTAACACCACCAAGTCACCATCGTACAAAGTAATTTGATAAAAGGCGCACACATTCAGCATTATACCTGACGCCTAACACGTGCTAACACGCACTCACGCAGACTGGTAGGACTATTTGATTCACCTGTCCCGAAGGAACGAAAGACTGAGTCAGCCACGGTGCACATAACTTCATAACTCTTTGTCGAAGATTAGCGCATATAGTATTTCCACTGTCGGCTGGCCGAAATTCTTTCGGTCAGTAACGATAAAGTATAATAGCCGTAGGTAACTTGAGTTACTGGAAACAAAACAAGAGGGTGCGGCCGTTGAGGGGCCGCCCGCTATGGGGCCGTCCTTGCAGCTGAGTACGGACAGACGGAGGGAACGGCCGTTGCCATGGCAACGA
>Ga0209367_1009290_pt1 | contig 13357 bp, 7 predicted proteins | sample WorMetLIZISLAND2_FD_187412 | JGI IMG/M metagenome (GOLD analysis project Ga0209367, IMG submission 187412) | Marine gutless worms symbiont microbial communities from Max Planck institute for Marine Microbiology, Germany - Olavius geniculatus... ... | reverse complement strand
CAGCTAGAACGTTGGACTTGCGATCGTAAGGTTGTTAGTTCGACTCTCGGTCTGATCGCTTTCACTTGGTTATTACTTTATAAATGACTGTCTGTCTGCGGACAGGTTAATCATCTCGGTATATAACCGACACCGAAGTTAACTCAGCCTTCTGTTCCTCCGGAACAGATAAATCGAGTAGCCTACCGACCTGTCTGGCTTGGGTTATGGCGAGGCGTTTACTTAATTCCGTCTGGTGGCAGCTAACGCTGTGTGCTCACATATGGCAGGTTACGCTCTGTAGCTCTGAGATTGGTTTAGCATTAAAAAACTATGACATTTAACCGTTTTAACTATTAGCTTGCTTAAGCTTATGTATACAGGCACAAGCACTAATAGATTTTTATATACTTGCAAGCAACTTATTTTAAGTTAATACAACAAGATACAAATTATATTATGCATTGTGTCTGGTACCTGCATTTCATAACAATGTAGTTAGATTATATGCACGCGTGAACATAAAAACTATGCTAAATTTATAGTTATATTAAACTAACGTTAAAATTTATAAATTTATGTATTAATTTTAGCCTTTGTATTAATTTATTCATTTGTTTTAATTGTACAGTATGCGTGCGTGTAATGACGCATATTTAATATATAATTGATGTGGGTCACAATTATTTGATACAAATACACCATTAAACGAATGTTTATATAGTGTAAATACTGAATAACCAATCCTTAATTTTGTGTATTTATTTTAAACACAACTGCCGGTTAAAATAGAAGACTATCATGTATATGCTTGTAAACCAAGATATGCATCTTTTTTTCGACATTAGAATAAGAGTGAAAACTTACCTAAATTTAATTAGACATTAATTTATAAATAAACTTATAAAAAAAGTAGCATGTAGCAATTATATTACAATGCATATAAATACAATCTAATATTAAAATAATTTTTATTAATTTTAATAAATGATATATTAATTTTTTAATTATTGCATGCCGACACTTTTATATGGTATATACAATGAATTGCTTGCATAATGTAAGAATTTATGTGTTAAATTATAACTGTGAAATAGAAAAGGCACATGATATTTATTCAGCAGCAGGGTGCTTTTAGGTACGGCTAAAGCCGTGAAAGCCGTGTCTCTGCAGTGGTACAACGCGCATCCTGCTGACCTACAGACTATTTGTACGGCCGCCGGATTAATTGTCACCGCGAACAGAAAAGAATATAAGTTTATGGTATTAAAGCTTCTAAAATACGCACATTACGAGTTGTTTTAATTGACAGTTACTTTTATTTATGTTGTATTTTAAATTTTTCAGTTTATCCACAGAGATTACGTTTTCATCAGTATATATACGTGCAGCGTGCTTCGCGCCGCTGATTTCTTTAACCCATTTATGCCTATAGCCTTCCCAAAAATGGGACACGTAGTTTGACGGCAAACTATAAAATAATTCAGGCACTAATGGGTTAAGTTTCTTGCTTTTCGTCTTGCCTTTCGTCGGTGCTTTTTGTTTCCCAAATCTTTTTTAAAGTACCCGTCGCTCTCTGTTGCAGCTTTTCTCCAAAAAGTTACTTCAATATTTTTTCCTGAACAATCTTTTTTGAGTTAGCATAAGTTTTTTATTAGTGTCTGTCATTACCGGTATTTTTTCATGGTATTGAAAAGTGTTATTTATAATAATATTGTTTGCTTTTTACGCGCGAAAGCAGAATGCTTCGCGCGTCTTTGCCATCGTCTGGGCGTGTGTCTGTCCGTCTGTCCGTCCGTCTGTCTGTCTGTCACACTCGTGAACTGTATCAAAACGGTGCAAGCTAGGATCACGAAATCTTTAATGTGGGCTGCCACAAGGTCTCTAGTTTATCGTGACAAAATTTCGTGTCGCTGGGTGCAGGGGTTCCCCTCGAACGAGGGCGTCGAAGAGGGGTACCCCCCTAAAAAGACGTCATTTTGCCGTTATTGGCTCGAATAATGTAAAAACGGTTGCAGATAGGTACATACATGCTGCTTATCATAACAAGCACTGGTGACAGGCGTTTTGGATTTACCAACATCAATGACCTTGAACGACCTTGAACCCCTCAAAAAGCGGTTTTTAGTGAATTTTTCGCAATTTTTGGATGCAGCGCACATTTCAACACCGAATTGCGACGAAATGGCTGGCGATAGACCAAGACAACCTGCGTATGAAATTTTCAGCACTCAACATAGATTTTAGCAGTCCAAGTCCCGCCCCCTAGGTTCAAGGAGGCCGGCGCAGGCGGGCGTCAAAGACAGCTACCCCCCTAAAAAGTGGCTATTTTACCGCTATTATCGCGTATAGCGTGAACCTGGTTGCAGATAGGCACAGACATGCTGCTGATCATAACAAGCACTGGTGACAGGCTTTTTAAATTTATCAACATCGATAACCTTGAATGACCTTGAACTCTAAAAATATTGATTTAACGTAATTTTTTGGCGATTTTTGACTGCAAAAGAGTGAATTACGACAAAATGGATGGAGATAGACTAAGATTACCTGCGAACAAGAACTGCTATAGGCTTTCGCGCGTCTCGTGAGCTTTGCTCAAATTACTTGTATTTATAAATACCGTTAGTGTATATAAAACTAAACAGTTTGATAAGAAACAAATCAGTAAAAAATTGTTCCAGAACATAAGTTTTGCACATGTATTTACAATGATAACAGTGATTTTTTTTTATAATTACATTTTATAAGGTATTGTACCTCCCTCGCAGTTAATATTTTACAATTCGTTAATGCAAGTTTTTTTGCAAAACGTGCTAAGAAAAGAATTTTGAAAATCTGTCAACATTTTGCAAAAGACAAACGTTTGCAGCATATTTTTTTTTGATTTACGCTTTATATATAGCAAAAACTTATTCGTTCTAATTGTCGGAACGTTTAGTTTTAAAATTTAGCTTTTTTCTATTTGTATATATGCCTATGTTTATAGTTAAAATGTGATATAATTATTGTTTATGTATAAGCTAGGTCTACATTTTTTAAGCAGAGAATACGAATTTGAGTTGTCGGATGTTTTGGCGTTATACTTGCTGTCTTGTCATTGAATCGAATTATTAGGCCTATTTACGTAATACCGTCTTGTACGGTGAATAAAGTGAAGGCACATAATATTTATCCGGCAGCCGGATAAATAACCTGGCTGCTATTCATCCGGTTGCCGGATAAGCAGCTATAGTTAGCCGCCAGGCTATTCATCTGACAGTCGTCTCTGACAGCTTCAGCTGGTACGAGCACTCTACACGCTGTCGCAGAAACAAGCCCTGACAAAATGGAGTATCATTCATTTCACTGACATTCGGCCATTGATTGTGACCGCCTTTTGTGACTGAGTCATATGCTCATAATAAATTTGTCAGTCTTATTTGGGTGTCAATGTATCGTGACATAATTCTTAAAACTATTTTTAAATTCGCACATTAAAAATTAAGTGGCATTTTTTAAAGTTGTTAACATTTTTTATACCTTTTGGTAACTAACACTAACCCTATAACTAACCCTAATACCAAACGTTAAACGATCGCAACTAACCATATTTAGTGCGAGCACGCCTGAACGGTCTGATTGTCGCTATCATCTGGTGAAATAATATAATGTGAACATTATAATCAGTAACGTAGAATAGCCAGAGAGCAATTGTTACGCCAACAATGGCGTAAACTTATTAGCTTAAGCCTACCAGGGTAAGCCTAACCCCAACCCTATTATTATCTCTAGCGTAAACCCCATAGCGACACCTAAATAAAACTGCAAATTTCATTATGCCCCAGAATTGACGACTGCGATGTTCAACTGGCGAAATTTGTAAAATTAATTGTTTGACCGGATAAAAGCCCACTGGCTACTGTGGGCTATTTATCTGTCAACCGTGCAAATAGCCTGTAGGTTATATGGACGGTTGCCAGATAAATAGTCACCGCATAGGTAGAAAGATCAATAGTAAATTGGGCTATTAGTACTGAGCTGTGACAAAGCTGTTTTTATAGTGTTAACTCTCATAAGTGTCATTTATATTCTAGTTTTGCTTTTATTAGCCGACCGTTCTTACATTCGTGCTTATGGCAAGATTATGTAGGCCCTATATCTGTCTATCTGTTGTCCGTAACGTATGTATTGTGGCTAAACGGTAAATGTAACTGCAAAAGCTGCTGAGGCAGTGGTAGGCCTAATACAACTGCAGGATCCAGAGTCTGTTATTATTGATAAGGGCGTGGATCAGGTGCACAGATGTTGCCGTGACAAACGACGTGCCAGTTCAATAACATGGACATCGCTGTCACTCATCATGCGCGCCCGCCATCATCAATAACCCTGCCATCCACGGCACGGATTCAGTGGCGTAGCCAAAAATGTCAGTTGGGTGCTCGTCTAATTCTTTCCCTTTCCTTTTCTTCGCCTTTTCGTTTATTCCCCTTTTCTCCTTTTTACCCCTTTCTTTTTTCTCCCCTTTAAAGTTAAACTCTTAAAATCTAGCTATAAGGTGTGGAAAAGCGCGGTAAGCTCCCCAGCGGGTCTGGGGCGGAGCTTCAACCGAAATCAAATTTTGTGCATTATAGATTTAAAATATGAGATGTGATGGCAACAATTTTAATTTTTTTGAGAATGCACTGACAAAATTGGCAAATTTAGTGCAGTTTATACGTATGCTTGTGTTTAGTCCAAGAAATTAAGGAGGGACTGGGCTCTTTGGCCCTCTTGTCTACGCCACTGCGCGTATTAACGTGACTCTTCATGCAGTCACCCCAACACATGCACCGGACACTGTGTCGCGTGGTTCATAACGTCTCGTCAAATCACACTTCACTATAGTTCACACGAACGAATACGCGTCAAAGTCTGTCGCATCAATCAACCTTTCACAGAGGCAGCAGCAGCAGTTTCTGAAGCAACAGTTTCTGCTTGATTCGAGTCGGTATTTTTTTACAGCGATCGTGAAAGCGATGCTGACATGCACGTCAGTGAACACTATGTAGCTCAAACTCTCGTTCATTTCTACGGTTTTTGTAACACCCTTTTCCAAAATTTCTAAATAGGGGCCTTAGTTAACTTAATTCAAACAACAAACGCAAATTTATGAATGTCAATTAAAAAATTGATAGTAAAAGTTGACGCAAATCAAAATAAATTCAATAATTAATACTGGATTACAGTAACTTTTTATTGTAACTGGCGTATTCGAAATAAATCTAAAATCGTGCAACGTAATTGAAAACAAATTTTTAATTTTTCTGCATAATTCCGTAAAATTACTCATTTTTGTGGGGTAACAAATAAAATTTTCACAAATAGGACGAATGTAACAGACTTAAGAAACAAAACGTGCTTTATTTGTTTTCAATAAAATGTAGGCCGACCTATACGCTTACAAACTTTTACGTCAAATAAATATTTCAAAATATTTTTTTTACTTTTTTATAGTAAATTTTTGCATATAATATAGCTGTTCAAGTATAACTTTTTGTGGCCCATGCTGATAATCTTACGAACTATCACCTGATCGAAGTTAATTTATAACATAATGGCATCGCTATAATATTTCTTTCATCTTTACAGTGTGTATTTGACGCACGTTACTCCTATCTGAACGTCCGGAGGGAGGCTGTTAAACATTTGTCATTATAAAAGGAAACACAATTTCATGGTAATTATATCGTGTGAGACTGGGATGTATGTCAGCATCAGGAGCCGTGCAGCTAAGCGACGAAGCGTCATGCTGATGATGCTAACCATAATAGGCTATGACGTATGAAGTCCTATCCTATATAGGCCTACTAGCACCAGGATTTCATTTCTATGCACTAAGCCAGGTCCATCTGATCACCCAGTGCTTTCATGTCGCGTCTGGTTTATCAATGTCAATAATAGTATATCGAAGTGATACATGTTGCAGAACTACTGCTGTCTGAGACTACTGTGATGCTTTAGCTTTACGTCGTTTGTTTTTCTTTCTTTTTTATCATTAGGTCTAAAACGTTTTTTATGTCACAACAGGTTTATCAATAATGCATAAACAACATTCGTTCAAGTATATTTAATGACAACTGCGAATAATGCGACAGTTTGCTTGTTATTTATAAAATCATGTTATCATTGTTTTTTTTATTTAATAAATTGTAATTATGTTTATGAACTAGTATCTAGTAAGCCTATAGTAAAGATTACTAAAATATTTCAACTATTTATACAAATTCAAAGCAGTCTAACCTAAGTGTCTAAATTTATTATTACGTACAAGATACTAATACGGCAGCTGCGTAAATCGCCTAGACTATTTGTACGGCTGCGGTAAAAATAGTCAGCGCGTTATTATTAATTAACATAAATTACAAAACAAGCTTTAAAATGTATTTGTGTTCTATTTTAGTTACAGAATAAGCCTATACTAAACTTTGATGGGGTCTGTGTATACACACTATAAGGGCTATTGATCATACGGCTGGCCTGTCTAGTAAGTAATGACAAATGTGCAAGGGGGGAGTTTAGGTGCGCGCTGACGAGTCCGTTAAACAGGATAGGCCCAGTTGAGTGACTACGACGAATGAAGGAAATGTTTACAGACAGAATGTCACCTCGTGGCTCCAAGGTCATGACCTCTGACTCGACCCAGTAACGCGGTGTTTTCATTCAGTGCTCGTCACGTGACCGTTGTGTGTGCGTGCGTGCGAGTGCGGAGGGATGCGTGCCACACTGCAGGCGCGGAATAAAACGATGATATTGCTCGTTGTCGTTGTAGGCCGCAGTTGTCGTTGTTGTTCGCTGATAGACCTGTCAACTCGGATAATTACTTCTCTGACGTCATGCTGCGACGCTGCAAACGTCAACCCCCGTACTCGACTCGCATCCTTATGCTTTAACAAGTTAAACGCTCGCTTTTTATATACCTGACTATTTACGAAAAATACTGATAGCAAACATAGACACTATGTACAAACATGCACTCAAAGACAGAAAGGCATACAGACAGACAGAAAGTGACAGACACACAGACGAAGATGGGAAGATATTGTTTGTGAATTATTGTGCACAGTATGCCGATGTTTTTAATAAGCCAAGAAAACCAGGGGCTTAATTGAAAAAAATAACATATATTTTTAAATTGTTTATTGCGTGGAATGACTTTATACACAGAGCAATTTTTGCACCGTACAAAAGCAATTTGCATACTAACAAAAACAGGAAATTATAACATTGTTTCGAATATCGTAGCACGTACAATAATTTTTGTACAATTTGATAAAAAATAAAAACCTAGATTTTTTGAAAACGTTTTTGAGTTGAAAGGTTTTTTACAGTTTTTTAGGTTTTGAATTTTTAAGGTCTTCAATTTTGTCTGCAAATGAAAAACAAAACGCATTAAATTGTATGTCCATCGAAGATCATTTTATGCAATTTATACAATATATAGGCTACACTTTCTTTATGTCACATCGTTTTTAGATGACGCCACGCCAGAAGTAAAAAATCACGATTAAAATATTTTAAAAATTAATTTGAGTTCTATTATAAATTTTGCAACAAATAAGAAAACCTGATTAAAACTCGTGTTTGAAATTTTGTCGTTTTTTAGGTTTTTAATTTTTTTATTAATTTGATTATCGCAGTATTAAATAATAACAAAAGTAGCATATTTGACCTGCAATAGGTCTAGCTGGTTTAATTTTAAAAAGAACCATTTATATTTATTAAGCACTCAGCATAAGTGGAATATATCAAACACGCATAAAAAACTAATACACGAGTTCATCATGTTTGTCTTGAGTGTAATTAAGTGAACCGCAAATTTATGTAGAGCGTATTCTGTTTAGAAAAACTTTTAATACGTTGTAATTTACAACGTGCAGCTATATTTCTAAAAATAGTGCTTAATATGGTGCTGAATAAACAATTTAATTGCAAAATCAAAACAATAATTAACGACAACCAACAAAAAACATATTCGCATTTTGTTGAATTGACTAAGTTTTGCAGAGTTATACCTTTTTACAATTGTCATTTTTTGCAATTTCATTATAACAGTATATGCATTTTAACACAAATATTTTTTTTTGTAATTTATATACTAAATGCAACTGGCATCATAAATACAAGTCTAAACATTTGTGCACAATCGAGAGAATACGCACAATACACTCGTTACATGTTAAAATCACGAATTAGTATATCACATTTCTTCGTGAAACGTTTTCCGCATGCACACGAGCGCGTGCAGCCATAATTCCACGCTTATTGCCAAAACAGGTCTATAATTTTTCTGACACGTGTTGCTAAAAGCATTAAAGTCGCGACTGCAGCCTGCAGGTCGACCTTTGCACACGACGTGCAGATCGTGTCGACTCATGGCTATGATTCAAGGCAAGCATGTGTGGTGGTTAGTGTATGACCTTGCCGGGCCAGCGATGACACAACTGTCGTCTCGTGCTGAGGTTATGTGTCTGCAGACCTGTCATCAGCCTGTCAGCCGGTCAGTCGGGTGGGTCCATGGGTGATTAATCAGGAGACGAGCGGTAGCGGAGATCGGTCAGGGGAGCTTTCAACGCGGTCGACTCGACCTGCAGCGGCCGGGGAACGATTGGCGACGCCCAGAATCGGCGTGTTATCGTTCCCGACTGACCGATACACGAGTCAGTCATTCACTCCTTCCTGCCTTCTCCTCCTGTAGTTCTACACGTCTCATCAATACCTCGCAGTGATGCGCCAGCCAACATTGCAAATCAGCGCAATTGAGAGTTCCGTCGGTTTTTAACGAGTTCGAAAAGATTAACTTCTGCAGAACTGTCGGCGACATACAGACAGAGTTTACGGAACAATAACACAGCGACAGCGCGAAAACTTTTTGTCCGTCCCCGCCCTGTTTTTTCTTCTGTCTTTTTTCTTTACATGTATATGATTTTCAGCCAAAGAATTGGTCGTGCTTCTTGTGACTAGAGTTAAGGTCGGGGTTTGATTGAGTAAGAAATTCGTTGTTTTTACGTGAGACAAAAGAAACGGATTGAAACAGTGCCGTATAACCAGGATCTAGTTGTATTGGGGCACTTGATGGTGGAAAATGGAAAGGGGCGTCTCTTTCTCATGGGGAAGGGGTTTGGGAAGGGAGCTGTGCCCCCTACCCAGAAAATTGTCGGACTTTTTTTGTGAAAATGACGTGTTTTGGTGCATTTTGGCACTATTTTGAGTAACTGAGTAGGCTTCTAAAAGAGCACGTGTTCCCAATCCCCCACGGCTATACCAGTGGATTGAAATAATGAAAGACAAAAAAACAAAACTATCGCTAACGTGGGGCGACTGTATGCCCACCGTACGCTGCTGTCCGAAGGGCAGCAAATGTGAACGTTTATAAGTGATTAATAGCAGCCTCATCGTTTCTGAAACACGACGTACCGTTTAGCCACAATAGCATGTACTGACTTTCAAGGTCATCCAAGGTCTATGATTTTTATTTTATATAAAAGGGCTTATGCGACTTCTTATTACTGATTAATAGCAAGTGAGGCCCTATCTCTTACCGTTTTTGAGAATTCGGCGATAGGTTGAAACTTTGCATTGGAAATTGCGGCCAAACCGCTGCAGATGGAGACATGGTTACTATTGACAATCCATAAAAAGTCACCATTGCCCTACCCAACGGCACCTTTGCCGACCCCCTACAACTTGCCGTTTAGCCACAATAGTATAGTGACCTTTCAAGATCATCCAAGGTTATCCAAGGTCAATGATTTTCGTGTCATCTGAAAAGCACCATGCAACTTTCTGTTAATGATTAATAGCAACCTTGGTCTTACCGTTTCTAAGATAAAGCGACTAATAGGTTGAAACCTGGCATTAAAATTGCGGCTTAACCGCTGCAGATGGAAACATGGTTACTATTGACAGTCTATAGGAAGTCGCCATTGCTCTATTTAAAGGCACCATCTCCAATTTCTTACGAATTACTGTTTAGCTACAGTAGTGCGCAATGACCATTCAAGATAATTCAAAGCCAATAATTTTCTTGACATCTGAAAAGCAATACGCGACTTTCTATTAGTAATCAATAGCAATCTAGCCTCTATCTCTCACCGTTTAGCGACAGTACATCCGTTTCACACAGACGACAGTCATACCCCAATCCGTGCCATGGTCGGTCTAAAAAAGACAAAAGAAAAACAAAAAAATGAGAGGTGATGAGAAAACAATAACTTATAACTTAAGAAGAAAGAAAATCAGAATTAGCAAAACGAGAAAGAAAATAAACATCGGTCGTTAACTTCCGAGCGTTAATCGACATCGTGTCTAATTGAGTAAAACTGATGCACAGTCTCATCACTACAGGGCTTCAGCAGCAGAGGTGGGCGTCGCTAGGACAGTGCAGAGTGCACGGTTTGTGTAACATCCTCCTCAGAGCATTGCATTGTCTCTGCAACGCACATTGACTGCATGGCATCGCCGATTCGCCGTCTCTCAGCGGCGCAGTTCTCTATCAATCAGCGACAACCATGCACCAGCAGCAGCAGCAGCAGCATCCAGGGGATGAGTGCAGGACGAATTATCTCAGTGATGTAAGCGTGCGTTCTTCTATAGGTCTCGCTTGACTGCGTGCTCTAACAATAGCCCCAGTTTAAAAAACGCGGCTGGATTACAATTAGTCTGGTTTTTTTTTGTAAATTTTATGAGCAATTCTATGTAAACGTTTTATCGCATTTTATTGTATTTAATCTTATTGTTGGACTACTTAGATGTGTTGTAAGTCATCCCTGAGCGACATTATTCAACTATCTCCGGTAACGACGACAAAATTGTTTGCAGCACCGTCATTAAGTTGTTCTCGCGTTTTTACGCGCGACAGCATGTAATGCTCATAGCTATCGTCTAGGTGTCTGTCACACCCTGCAGCTCTAGCAACACGGTATGCACGCTATAAATCACGAAATCATTACAGTGGGCTGTTTCGAAGACTCTAGTTTTATGTGACAAATGAAAATGGTTTGTACAGCCAACCAACCAACGAAACCCGTAGAATTTTTACGGGCATGGCGACCGACAGACCTACAGAGTCCGGTGTTTGACTGCCACATTCAGCGTTCCGGCCAGATTTAGCGTTTACAGATCTAATGGCGCAGCACGTAGCTGATCAGTTGCTGAAGCCCGTCGGCGTGTTTAAGATTTAGAGGGTATAGTTTTTCAAGAAAAGCCATTTTAAAGCTACGGAGCATTGCCTGCCATATGGGATCACACAGTGTTACCTGCCGTCCGACACTGCAGGTGAACGTGCCCCGCCTCAACCTTAGGTCGGTAGGCCTACTCGATTTCTTTACCACAAAGGGATGGAGGGCTGAGTTGACTTTGGTATTGGTTATGGTTCACCTGCCCACAGACAGTCACCCATCCAAGCACTATTGTAGACTATACTAACCACATGATAGCGTCCCGAGCCGGAGTCAAACCAACGATCGCAATTCCAACGTTTTATACCTTGCGCTGTTGGCGTTTATCTGCTTCTGTATCTGCAACACTCGGGATCTCAGGGGTATCGTGAGACTCAGCAGACAGACAGTGTGTATACGACGATTGTAACGTTGACATCACGTTCATGTGTGCATGTGCGTCCATTTACCGACTACGGTTTTTTTCAGACCAATCTTGTTGCAGCGTCGTTTGATTATTGACTGCGCCATATTGAAAGCAGAAGCCGACAACGGCGGCGCACTGAACAAGTGATTTGAGCAAAGCTCACGTGACGTGCGACAACATCGGTCCTGCCACCCGGGCAATCAGTGTAAAGTGCAATAAAATAATAATACGTCTTGGAGAAATACCAAAATTTGAGGCCTTCGTACGGAAGACTCCCTCGACGTAGAAGGTCGAAACTCAGATGGTTAAAAATATACGTCATATGCTAGAAATTTTATACGCAGTTTGTCCGGGTCTATCTGTAGTAATTTTGGCGCAATTCACTTTTAACATGTGTGTCATAGCCCGAAATCCCGAAAAATTTACTAAAACCCCTTATACTAAAAATTTAAGGTCCTTTAAGGTCATCGATGCTAATACCTCTAAAAAGCTGGTCACCAGTGCTTGTTATGATAAGCAGCATATTTGTGCATATCCTCAACCGTTTTCACGTTATACGAGCCAATAGCGGTAAATAAGTACTTTTTAAAGGTACTCTTCTTTCAGGCCCTCGTTTGAGGGGAACCTTCTTGCCCAGTGGCACGAAAAAGTCCTTGGGGTGAAGATTTCGTGATTTTAGTTTGCACCGTTTATGGGGCTCTAGGGTGTGACGATTGACGAGCAGGCAGGCAGACAGACAGACACATAGACCATAGCTAAGACGCACGAAGCATTTTGCTGTCGCGCGTAAAAATGTGCTTGAATGCCGACACTGCAGTCGCTTTTTCGAAAATTGCAGCTGTAAAATGATAGATCGAATTATTGTTTTGACCGGAAAAATAGCCTACAGGCTATTTGTACGGCTGTCAGACGAATAGTCACCGCGTATCTGAAACCCCTTGCAGGACGCCGTAAACTTGGGTTTGGATTCCTTATGGACCATGCACTATGAAATAGGCTACGTTCTAAATTTCAATAGTATCATTTTGGTGATAAAGTGTTTACTTTTAGGCTACGTGGGACTATTTAAGTGTTGATGTTTTCACAGTGTAAGTAGCCTACAGGGGCGTCATTTAGGGGGGCAAGGGGGGTCTACGGACCCCCAAGGATTTCTGATTTTAGTTTTTTCTTTGTAAATTGTACCTTTCATTAAACGTGAAACAGCTAAAATGTCAACTAGGTCGGTGTACAGCACCTATTCTCAGACAGAACACGCCGTCGATCACTGCCATGAAATAAGTAGCCTACGTTTCAACATAGTCTACAGTGTATTATGCCTCGTTTCTTTCGCACAGTAAACTGTAGACCGTGTTGAAACCTATATATAGGTAGTAGGTCCCTAGGCCTATGCAGGAGTCTGGTGTTCACTATTCAATATTACAGTTTGAAGTACATTTTAAACAACATTATGATCTGATTACTATGATGGTGTTCACATTATTGCATTTTGTGTTTTTTGCTGTGTTACATTAGTTTTCTGATGAGACAGGACATGTGTGCTTGCAATAGACTTTGGTTGATTAATGGATTTTAAATGGCAACGCAACACGTAAACTAAGCATAATATACTTATGTATGCGTACGCTGGTAAAGAAACATTTATTATCCTAGCAGTTGGACTCATCAGTTGAGTATAATTTTGTCAGTTCAAGTGTGTTATAGAACATGCAAGGTTGTTAGAGTGGAGACGTGTTAGATTTATTGGTCTGTTAATGACTGTTATATACATTTACTG
>Ga0209367_1009289_pt1 | contig 13358 bp, 8 predicted proteins | sample WorMetLIZISLAND2_FD_187412 | JGI IMG/M metagenome (GOLD analysis project Ga0209367, IMG submission 187412) | Marine gutless worms symbiont microbial communities from Max Planck institute for Marine Microbiology, Germany - Olavius geniculatus... ... | reverse complement strand
TGACACACGCATGGCACACGGTTCACAGAAGCGCGCATGTCCGCACGTCACCAATGCGAAGCCAGCACGTGGCGCCACGAGGCACACTTCGCAGCAGTCAGAGGTTGATGCAGCTGACGATTCCGACGCCGTTGAAGTCGTCACTGCTGGCACGGGCGCCTGACTGGCCTTGTCCTCGCTGCTGCTGCTGCTGCTGCTGTTGTCGTCACGCAGCTGTAAAGATTCGGTATGAGCGTTGACTGAATGACTAACCGCATGCAGAAACTGGAGGCGACGGTTTTTAGTCAACTTTAGCCGCAACAGCCAACATTTTCGCATTCCTACACAGCCCTCTGTTCAACCGCTGTTTGATCTAGTGCTTAAACTACATGGTCTCGCGATTTTAGCGTCCCCGTCCAGGGTCTACGTTAGTCAGACAGACATCACTTCCAGCAAATGAGAGAGATTGACTATATACACCGCACGAGTTCCCGTCGGAGGATTATCGACTTCATTAATTCCTCACACGGAGTAAATAGTTCATCACTGAACACGCTACATGTAATCCAAAGCCTCAGTGTGCAAGAGATTGAGTGGATTTAAACTGTTTCGCATAGTCACTGTTCGTCGATAGTCTACGCTGTAAGAATATCTGGTTGTGTGCCTCCAGGCGCCAGACCTAGACGAGGGACGTAGACCTAAGGCAGTACTCGGCTAAGTGCAATGTCGTATGTGGGTACTTCATTGTGGTTGCAACAGTGACTCTAGTTTTCGAGATTGACTGAGATTTTTGGTCTCCAGGCACGTCGAAGACAAAGAAAATAAAACATTGGCCTTGGTCTTGATAAACACACAATGTCCGGCACCGCTTAAGATAAGGACTTTTTGCTGTCAATACTTTGTTACAGATATACGACGTATATGTTTGACGAAAAATAGATAAGAGTAATCGGTAAACAAAATAGGAAGTAACAGCGCAAGGAGATAAAAAGTTGCAGCAAACTCCTACAAAAAAATAAACAAACAGTAAAACGAAAAGAAGAAATGGTCAGAAGCAGATAAAGATTGCTGCTGCTTAAAAATACAAAAGGGCGTTATAATTAAACAAAAAGCAACGGTCATTAGATTAGATTATGACCGCATCCCAGTAAAAAAACTGCATAAAAACAGCATCGGCTTCGAGTCATATAGCTGTCAATGTCTATATATCGCGAAATGTCATCTCGTCTTACACTTATGCAGATAAACCAATTTATTCGTCTAGTACCGCCGGGAAAGTTGAGTGTACAAGGTGGGCCAATAAATCCAGCTTGCATTAAGCTATGGTCGCAAAACAGCTATACGAGGGCATCACGAATTAATAGAAATTACAGGAAATTATTTTTTCAATAACGTTAACTCATGTTGCAGTTAATTCGTGTCGTAAGCCGTACAACGGAATCAAAAACGCATATTACACTTAATTCTGTCGGACTACTTTTAGAGCTATTCCAGTGAGACCGGCTTCTCTATCTTTAAAGCAAACTTAGTTGAAGTTAAAAAGTTAAAAGTGGTGATATAGCTCTTTATGGAACGTTCATCTCAGAGCTACGCAGCGTCACCTGCCGTATGGGATCACACAGTGTTACCTGCCACCCGACACAGATGAACTCGCTCCGCCTTAACCCCAGCCAGATAGGCTGGTACTCGATTTACCTATTTACCTAGGGATGGAAGGCTGAGTTGACCTAGGCGGCTGGTTACATACCGAGATAATTTATATGCCCGCAGGCAGTCATCTTTCCAAGTACTAACCCGGCCGGCATAGAATAACTTCGTTGATCGGATGAAACATATGACAAACGTATGACAATTTTTGCTGAAGCAAAAATTTTTTTACACATAGGACGTATTATCTTCTAGTCTTATCTTGTCTTGTTCTATTTTATCTTAACGTATTTGTAGCCACGGCTTAAGTCGCGCATTTCACGTGAGAAACTAGCTTGAGTTGACGGCTGAATATCTCATTAATGTCAAGACGGAATATATTGCAACTGATCTGATCGATACAGCGGACTCGGGTCTCTATCCCCCAAATCTGGAATCCAAATCAAGCTACCCTATTTGACCCACTTCGTCCCCTTTTCCCGTCCCATTTTACCCCACTCTCCTTTTTTGTCTTTTACCTCTGTTTTTACTATTTTTTTTCTCCCATTCCCCTTTTTCCTCCGCTTTGCGTTTTATTCTCCCCTTCCCTTTCCGGGGCCCCACACTTTTAGTCTAAATAGAGGGTCGGTGGTAGCACTGTAAGCTCCCTTAGCGGGTTCGGGCGGAGCCCGGCCACTAAATGGTTTGTGGTGCATTTTAAGTTAAAACAGCGCTTCTCGATAGCAATTTTGTATACACCCTTAAAAAACTTCCTTTCCTTCATTTTTGAATAGGCGCCTGATATTGACATTTTGTAGATAAAAGCTTCTGTCAGCGAGTTCTAGAGGGTACGGTAGTATAGCTGGTGAGATGTTTTATATCCAGAGTATCATCACGATGCCTTATATCTCTTTATCGGCTGTACCATCAAATTAAGCCTGTTTTTCGTTCCGTGTGCGACTGAAACAGCAGCAGTGGCAGCGTGAGTTCATTTACTGAGGTGAGCGTATACATAACGTCATGACCTCCCATACGACCTTGGTGTCATTCGTTGTTCGCGATATTCGCTATTCGGGAAGGCGTATACATTCAGCTCTTATTGCATGCTAGCACTATACTCACATAGACATCGGCATGTCAACAAGAAAGACCATGGGCGGCGCTAGGAATCTGAAGATGGGAGAAAACAGGGAGAGGGGGCAAGGGCCAAGGCACAGGGGCAATATTTTTTTTGTGTTCGGGCCAAATATTAACTTTACTCAATTGTTGTGTGCATCAAAAAACGTACAGCGGGGCCCAGCGACAGACACCTAAAACATTTTTTTTGTTTTTGGAAAATCAGCGGAAGCCGCAAATTTACCTGCTTTTTAGCATTTACAATGCACGGGGGAAAGTCGGCGACAAAGTCCGGGACAAGTTTCCGACAAGGTCGCGGACTTGTCGCGGACACAAATCATGAAAGTCGGCGACGTGATTTGTGTCGCGAACTTTCATGATTTGTGTCCGCGACAAGTCCGCGACTTTGTCGGAAACTTGTCCCGGACTTTGTCGCAAAGTCGGCATAATGGAATTTGGGCTTAACCGCGCAATCCACAAAAAAAGGAAAACACTTGCGTATATAGGAGAGCCGAAACAATGTCGCATGAAAGGGCGTTGGATGAACTTTCGCACCGGCTGTTACATCATGACCAGCGCCGTAAATAGACCTATTATCCTGTCTCTTACTACTACGATATACCCCCGGTATCCCACAACCATCGATCACAGAATTAGAATAGATGACTTAGGTAGCTGGCAGCACATTATTGCAACGTAGCGTCGTGCTAAGATTTGATAAATACGATAGAGAAAGTAACGGAGTAATGCAAATTGACGGTTTTGCACCGCAACGTCGATGTGCGTTCGTGCTGCGGTACAACTTTGATGAGTTGAATCGAAACGTGCCTACGCTTCGGTACAGCTAATCTCGAACTGTCAGACGATGCTGCTGTTGGTCGCCCTTCTTTTGCACTCGTCCGCATTCATCGCTCAGTGACGTACGTGGGTGAGTGCGCTCCACTCGTACTGAAGAAATAGATAGCAGCAACAACAGCAGCAGCAGAGAATAGTGATTCATACCAGGAACCGGGTACCCGGACCTGATTCCAAAATTCATTAGCCGGTTCCAAATCTGGATAACTGGTACCTCTTCGTTTTTTGCATTGATTACTGAGGAAACCGATAAAAATCTCGTTACTTTCAGCATTTGTGGCGAAATTCGGTACTGCACGAAAAATTCAATTTCAGCCGTTTTCGCTGACGAACTACGCATTTCGTATCACTGTCACAGACATTATTATAAACATTTTATATGAAAAACCTAACTTTGTAGAAACATATTGGGTAGATTAGATGTGCACATGCCACTTGATCGTCGTTCTTCCTTTACTTGCTTTGAAGTTAAATCCGTCTACGGGTACTCGGGTAATTGCAACCGGGTACCGGGTTCTTAAAACGGGTAATGCTGCACAACACTAGCGGTGGAGCTCGTGTACTATAGACATCCGCCGGCGGCAGTCGGCAGCCTATCCTTTCAGACGACATCATTCGCTCCGTCTAACGACAGGCCGCCTTCGCTTTTTTCTTACTTATTTTTTCTCGCGCGACATCAAGCGAAGTTTCCATCCGACGCAGCGAACCCAAGAACAGGCCCGTCGATAGCCACAGCAGAGCCTGGAGAAACATTCTCGCGGGGCTCCTCTGGGGAGAAAATTTTGGATTTTTCTTTTCAAAATGGCGCATTCTGGTGTACTTTATTTTCTTGTGCGACGATGGGCCCCGCAAACGTCGCGGGGCCCGAGGTAACTCACTCCGCCCTTGTCCCTTTCCTTTCGACGGGCCTGCCCAAGAACACATACTGTACGTAACGTAACAAACGCAATGAAGACCAGAAATTTAGGTCTACGCAGCCGACGCAACCGCCAAAACGCAAGAATAGAAGCGGTCGTTGAGTAGCGTTAGCTACGTCAGTTGCGTTGCGTACGTTGCGTTTCTTGTGTACATTACGTTAAATGAAAACCGCGCTTTAGTTGGCGATTTGATTTGTCCCCGATGCCACACTGTAGCAAATGGGCCTAGTCGACATACAGTGAACGAAAAAGTATCGTGCTCGGACATTTCGACCAACCGGCGGTTTCCATATTACATCGGCGGAGATTTCTACGAGAAGCAATTCCGTTGATGCAGCGATCAAAGTCCCGTATACGAGTGCTACTGTGTGTGACGCAATTTCGTCGCCAGAAGTGGTACGTGCACGCGACTCAAAGAGACGACGGGAATATGTTGTTAAAAAAAGATCACTGATTGTCCAGAACTGTGGACCGTCGGTCTGTCGTCGCCGCCTTTGATGATAATGACGACGTTGAGCACTCCATATTGACGCGCTCTGCCGGCATGCAATCTGCGAGCGTACATAACACACAGTGCGGTTACTGGTACTGCTTCGTAACTTTGGGCTGCATTCGTGCGTCATAAAGCAAACGGCCGTCTAGTAGGCCTAATTTATGCGATTGTCGATCTGAGCGTGGTTTAAGTACGATATCGTACTGTCTGGAGTGGTGCCATAAGCTCGTACCGCGTATTCGCTTATCCACTTTAGTAGTAGTGAATAAACGTCCAGTACGGTGAACGTACAACGCCCTTCAAAGCTTCTTTGGCCAAAAGTCGGTTCAGTCGATCCGCAGTGAGACAGTATTCTGGCGAAAGAAACACCAGAAACATCTTCAGATTTGCGGTTGAGTCTCATCGTTCGCCACACGAAGCTAGTGGTACGAGTTACTAGCAGCCGATTCGCCGTGAATTTTCTCGTACACATTCGAGGATTGTACGTGGGTCTACTCAGTAGCGATGTCGTTGCATATTGCCGGGATAACGACGGAACGGTCGCAGACGTTGGACTCAAACCGGTCGCTGCTGACGAATTTCTCTTCGGACAACGACACGACAGCGTTTCTAGACCAGCATGAAGACGAGGACAGCATGATTGTTGACCAGGATGAACTTTTGTTCTACTTCGCCCTTTATAAGGTCAGTTATCATAAATTTTAAAATGTTTTGATGCTTTTTTGGATGTTTGAAACATGTTTTCTTTGTGTGCATTGTTATTTGTTGTTAAAAAGTGCAATGCAAATTAAATATGCTGCAGTTCTGACTGGCATATTGTCAAAATGGCGTTGACTCTTTTTCGGCATGTAACCTATTCACCAGTATTTACAATAGTATGTCAGTCGTCAACTGTGCGTTGTCGTAGACGTGTAGTTGAACGTTTCTTGTTCTTTATGCATGATTTCGTGTTTTTGTGGGGCATAAAAACACACTCAATTTTTTTACCATAACTTGAAGAAGGGTTATTCGATTTTAATAATTTTTTGGTACACATATTTATGACACAGCTGGCCATCAAATGGCCGTTCAGTTTTCCACCTCACTCAACATCTGCTTTCGCAACACCTGGGAAAGCAGAACAGAGAAAACATGCATTAAAATTAACAAAAAACTGTATAAAATTTTTATTTTTTCCCAAATATGTGGCCACCAACAGCCAATCAATATTAAGGTTTGACTGCTGTGCAGTAGCACGTCTATTAAATAAGCTTAACATTTAAGAATATTAATAAATTTAAGAAGCAATTGGTGAAGTCTGCATTGGTCTGGAGCAAAACGTTATCGACGCTGCTATCAACGAACGGAAAAAGTGTCTTTGAGTCGAGCCCATGTTCGTGGGCCAACATTTCAAACATTGTTGTAGGCATTTAAGAATGGACAACTAGATAAATTATCAGCTAAAAACGATAAAAAAAATTTGAGCAAAATGTGTGTTTTGTGTGTTTTTTTTGACTAAGCAGTAATACCAGTGGTTAAAAATGCAATATTTTGTTTGTTTTCTTTTCCCAGGTAATGCAAAGACAGACAATGGGTGAGGTGGGAAGCTTAACAGTCATTTAATGGCTAATTGTGTCAGAATTTCTACCAAAAATTATTAAAATTGGATCATTTTTCTTTAAGTTATGATAAAAAAAAGTTTGGTGTATTTTTGTGCCCCACAGTGTATTAATGTTAGGAAAAACGTCTTATATTTTTTTCCTCTAAAGTTGATATTTTTAACGTATATGAAGGTCACGGTCCCGACGGCGTTCGGTATCATCATTCTGGTTGGTCTGCTTGGTAACCTACTGGTCGTAGTCGTGACGCTGTCTAGACGCAAGATGTGGACGACCGTCAATTTGCTGCTGCTGAATCTCACGTCCTCATCCCAGCATCCCAACATTTTAGCATCTTCGTTTCCCTTGTGCTTAGCAGGCGACTAGTCAAGCAACCTCTACATCAACTCGGAAGTTGGTGTATACGTACAAGGACTGCGTAAGTACCCCTCCCCCTCCGCCCTGTCATTGAACTGGATGTTACCGGCGAATCAGTTGCTTGTGAACGGCAGGGTATTGATGCAACGAGCTGTTGAGAACATCTAAACGGCGAATTTCCGCAACAACATGTACATCAACTCGAAAGTTCAGTTGGTCTTTGCTTTCGTTGTAGGTTTACCTGCTTGCTGCTGAATCTGGCAGTCACTGACATCATCTTCGTTGTCATTTGCGTGCCGTTCATGACGTATCATTACGCAGCCGACAACTGGCTTATCGGTGAAGTCGCCTGCAAACTCTCCCAGTTCTTTTTCTACGTCACGGTCTACGTCGCCGTGACGTCAATAGTGCCCTCCTTTGCATCTCCGATCACGCTGAATGTGGAGGAGTGTCATCTACGTCACAGTCTACGTCACTGTGTACACGCTGGTCGCCATAGCCGTCATCAGGTATCATCGCTGCTGCCGCACGCAATTATTACTCAACCGCAGGTGGTGACAGATTATTAAGCCAATTCGGCGATCGGGTGGTTAGATGATCAGCGTCTTTCCTCGGGCGATATTTTTTTCGGGAATTACGACTAAATAATCAGAATTTAAAAATTTGCACAAATTGCAAGAGAGTGATACCGATATACCGAGTTAAGACAATGCACGTAGATACAGTAATTATTTCACAGTTTCGGCGGCAAAAATGAAAAACAGGTTTTTAGTTGCGCTGGAGACCACGGAAACGCAAGCGTGTTGTTTAACGTTGCAGCAAAAACGACCGTTTTTACGAGCGACAGCATGTAATGCTTCGCGCGTCTTAGCCATCATCGAGGCGTCCGTCCATCCGTCCGTCCGTCCGTCACACTCCGGTATTGTCAACATAGCGCAAGCTAGGATCACGAAATCTTTACTATGGACTGCCACGAAGACTCTAGTTTTAGGGTTCGTAAAGCTCTTCCCAAAACTCGAAAGGAGTCACCCAGATCGAGGGCGGTAGATGAAAGGGAGGTACAAAAATTGGCCGTTTTGAGCCAATAAGTCGCCGTATCTCAGAAACAGTGCGAGATAGGGCTTAGGTTACTATTAATCACTAATAGAAAGTCTCATACGTCCTCTTGATTGACATCAAGATCAACGACTTTGAACGACCAAAAACCCTCAAAATAGGTGTTTTTATTGATTTTTTCGCGATTTTGGATTGCAACAACGCAACACACATTTCAAAAGTAAATTGCGCCAAAATGGCTTGAGATAGACCAAGACAACCTGCGTATGGAATTTTTAGCATTAAACGTAGATTTTTGCAGTTTAAATTCCGACTTCTTGGGTTCAAGGAGGGCTCCGCACACGGGCATCAAAAAGGGGTACCCTATAAAAAGTCGTTATTTTGCCGCTGTTGGCTCGTTTAGCGCTTGCAGGTGGACATAGACTTGTTGCTTACCGTAATTATAACTGTTGACAAGCTCTTAAATAGGTTTTAAACGACTTTGAACCCGCAAAATTGGACGTTTCAGTAATTTTCTGCAATTTTTGGCTGCAGCACACACTTCAACAATAAATTGCAACAAAATGGATGGAGATAGACCAGGACAACAGCAATTGCTATAGGCTGCCGCGCGTCTCGTGAGCTTTGCTCAAATTACTTGTTTCATTCGGTATGTCTGTTTGTGGGTGTGCGTGAGTATTGCGATTAAAAGGCACGTCATGATACAGTTGTATTACTACTTAACACTGTCGCAGTGGCAACGGAAGTTCAAGCTTCTTTTCGTCTCCTCTATTCTTTTTTGCCTATCTCCTCAATCCAGTTAGAAAAACTGGAAAGTGCTGTAAGCTCATTTAGCGCATTATGGCGGATGTGTGTCTGCCGATTCTTTAATAGCATCAAGAACCCGTTCCTGTCTTAATGGCTATTGGAAAGACGATGCTGTTTGTTCTGTTAGGCGGAATCGCTACCGCTGCAAGCGATTCCGACTGCTGCGACACATATTTCTTGTAGCGTGGTCTGTCTGTCTGTTTGCTTGTCGTCTGTCTGTCACAGTCGTCCTCTCTGCTTGAATTCATTCGGAAGATTTAGATGCTACTTGGGGGTCGAACTCCCGCTAAAACAAACAATTGCAAACTCAGCGAAACCGTCAGATTTACGCTGCCACCTGGCGAATACAAACGAGGAGCGATTTCGCCTGTTGCCAAATTATTTTGGTTTTTTGTTAATATCATGATTATAATGATTATATTAAATAAACCGTGTTTTTGAACCGCGGCATTTCGCATGCTGGGCAAGAAGCTAACCACTATTCTACCTGTAGCTCTGCTCTATTGGTCTTGTGAAGCTAACGTCTGTAGCCTAAATGGAAAATGCCGAGCTAATTAAGCTAGCTGGGTTGTATTGTCACTCGGGATAAATTCTCGACAATTGACGCACGTCTCAGGAGCTTAACTTGCAACAAATCTCTGACGCAGCTGCTTCGACGCTTGCGTCTTAAACACAAGTAACGGCAGGCTTACTACTAACGATTCGATAAGCCATGCCGTGTTATATCGATTTAGCTAACGTCACTCCTTGCAGGTATCATAGCAACAATATGTCAATATCTGGAACCACGGATTTTTATGAGAATTATTTACAGTACACGCAACCGTTTTATCAATGCTGCACTATAGTTCTCAGAACTGACACTCATAGTCACAGAGTCAAAAAATAGACGTTTATAGAGGCTGCAGCTCATCATTCGTGCCTAACAACTATTGATGGTAGGCCTATATCTCTTTAAGTGTTTGATACCGCACTCTAAACAGTGGTTTTAAAACTAAGAAGGTCACAGGCTTTGTCTACCAGTGTGTCGAGTCTGCACGGAGTGAATGCCGACCTGACACGAGAGTTAACTAAACACTGAAGCATTCGATCTATTCCGATAACTAGAAAAGCAGTCAGAGACCGCAGACCTCCGCCAACGCCTTGTTGTTCGCCAGGTGGCAGCACCATATTCGGTTTGGCAGCGGTTTCCCTTATGCCCCATTGACAGCAATGTTTACGAAAATTTTAAAGTGATCCAGAATCCAGGATTCCTTCCGGATCACCCCCAAAATTAAATCACTTGTAGTTTTTGCCATTCCCGACATTCCCTGAAAATTTCAAAAAGATTCTTTTATAACTTTTTGAGTTATCTTGCTAACACACAGACAGACAAACAAACTCTGGCAAAAACATAACCTCCTTGGCGGAGGTAATTATGGCGCATCGCCATGCGTAGCAGCGATAGGTTGAAAAAGAATAAAGTGGTCATAAAAATGACGATGCAGAGATTGCCATGGGCGGGTAAAAAGCGGCATCGTTCAGTCGAACGTGTGGCGTATTGATCTATCTATTTTGCGAGGAGAAGCTGTCCTCTGGCAGGTATGCTGCATCAGCAGCGGCAGCATACAACTTAATTAGAGCCGCAGCGCAGATGGCTCATTGATAATAGATAAGGATCAGGACCCAGAGCTGTCGAGTTGATGACGATGACAACGATGACAGCGCTGAGCATGAGATTCAACCGCGATCCCAAGCCAGACGGGCTCAGCCCGGACTTGGATGTTGGGGGCCAAGTCGAGCGCTGAAAAATAGAGGCATGGCGGGTGCCGTGAATATGAGAAGTGGGGTATGGTGGAGAGAGGTGTGTCTCCCTTTTCCATCGGAGAAGAGTTCTGAGATAAGGACAATGTCCTCTCCCCGAGGTTTTATTTTCTAAATTTGGGGTTGCGAGTTTCGTATTTAAGCGCAGTTTCGGGCCCATCCGAGTGCTAAATTGCTTCTGCACTGTATTACGTATCCAGACCTAAAGCACACACCTGCTCAGTTTAACATTTGGGTTCTGAAGGAACATCGCGAGCTCCCTTGGTGAAGTCCAGTGCGCTGAGCCCTCTACGGCTGAAATCGAATTTGATGCATTGCAAATGTCATAGAACACGTCTGACGGGAGGCGACTCTTGGCGTCTTGGACGGCATGGCTTCATCCCCGCTCGCCTCGTAAATCCGCCTGCGATTTTTGACGCGCTACAGCTATGCTGTAGAGCGTCTATGGTACGGATTGTCGTATGTCTGTCCGTCCGTCCGTCTATATATGCCACGAATATACTGTGGCTAAACGGTGTGAGATAAGACCTAGGTTGCAATTGATCACTAATAGAAAATCGCACACGCTTTTTTTCAGATGAGATAAAATCATCGACCTTGGATAGCCTTGAAGGTCAGTACTGCAGCAAAAAATATAAGATGTAGCACGTCTTTCCTAGCGACAGCTGGGCTTTCTTGTTTGCTGCTGATGCGTGGAGCGTCTTTTTCCTAAGCAGCCGATGTGTGATCTAATTTTCCGTGACCGAGAATAGATGTCGCAGTTGTTGGTGGTTATGCAGAATCGATATGTCGGTGCAGATGTTGGAGTTAATCTGATCCGTGTCGCGAAACTGACTTACTGCTATACGAAGCGGCTTCTATTTCTGTAGGCCTACCTGGTGGGCGCAGCCTGCGCCCAGAGAAAAATAGGGAGGGGAAGTTTTGTTAGGACTGTAGATCAAAGCTCCTCTCTTTTCACTGGGCAATCTATACCCATAATCAAACCTCCCCCTATTTTTCATTTTCGTTTATTTTTTTATCTACACCATTAACAAAATTTTCTCCCAGAAAGAAAAAGGAGCCCGAGAGGGAAGGTACTTGAGTCGAAAATTGGGGGGGAACTTTAGCCAGAAGGTTGGAAAAAATAAGTTGCGCCCGATTTCGATTTCGGATTTGGGAAATAGTAGCCACTGGTTATACGTATAAGCGACATTTATAGCGTGTGGTCAGATGATACCATAGATGTAAAAAAACGTTCCAGAAAAAAATTTTAAAATGCTTTAAAAAACGTAAAAAACGTGGGAAAAAATAAAAACGTTTAAAAACGTTACATTAAAACGCTGTCTGTTCAACCTCTTGCCCAATGCCTAATGCTGTAGGCTCGGTATACTTTAAACTGTAATCTAGATAAAGAGAACTTTATTTATTATTGTAATTTAACCGTGTGGTCATAAAACCATAGCACTAGACTAATCAAATATACTAGATAAAACAATATTTATTTAGTATATTTAAGCTAACTTCACTATGATTAATTTGTTTTTGTGGTTCCAAAAGTGCTTTTCAAAGTTTTTGATAGACATTTCAATGCACTTTTTCTAAAAAAAAAAATTAAAAAAACGTTAAAAAAGTAAAAACGTTAAAAACGTAAAAAACGTGGCAAAAATTTTTTAAAAAACGTAAAAAAGCGTTTTTTCTACATCTATGGACGATACACGACAGTATGCCAATCGTAAAGTATGAAAATTGTAGTGTTCAGCCGATTTTCTTAATAATTTTATTCGGCCGCTATAGAATGCTGGACTACAGCACTACAAAAAGTGAAATCGTGCATGAAGCATTGTATCGTTACTTAATGTATCCGTTCTCCAGTCGCTAGTATCGGCGTTCTTTTGCCTCGCTGAATAAAATCCCAATTCGTCTTTCGACGGAGAAATCAGAACAAAGCTATCAAAGTGTCGCCTCCACACCATAATAAATACGTTAGCGATAAACCTTACTGTCCATTTGTCGTTCGTGGCAGGAAGACGTTTGCTGTGAACGACAGGCCTACTGCTGCAGTATAATAGTCAGTTTTTGCAAAAAAAAATTAACAAAAATGCGAAATAATTTACAAAAGAAAAACAATTTGGATGTTGCTGCGGCTGACGTATCGCATGATGCGCTATGTAGTGTTGTCTCAAAAGGAATATTTTGTTTTTCGCGCGTTGTGCTTCAAATGTTAATGAATCCAATGCTGTTAGCATATTGGTCACTGGTGACGTGACACATCTGTCAGTCACGAAAATGCTGACATTTTCATCAACTATGTCACTTAATACTAAGTGAACCGGTCTCAGACCAATTTGTTCTAATGACATCTAATCCGTCTCGACGTCAACCATATTTCTTGCCACGTTGCTTCGCGGAGATTGAGTCTGTAAAACCTGATTAATTATTATGATACTTTTTACATTTCGCAAAAATCGTTGCCATTTTTGTAGACGAGACTTCGGTAATGACTACATGAATATTACTTTATTTTTTCTACATTTAAGCTTACATGCATGCGTGCTCTTCTAGTACTCAAAACCGAGGAAAACTCGGAAAAATAGGAATAGGAGAGTTCGTTTTTTACAAATACAAGAACATTGAACAATTTTATCACAGAGCGATTATTGTTATTACTTTTTGTACAAGTCAATTGATACTTGTGTACGGTGCCTCACAAGGGCCAGGGGGGTTTGAAATAGGTAGGGGTTTTCTAAATAGGTAGGGGAGGTTTTAAATAGG
>Ga0209367_1009288_pt1 | contig 13358 bp, 10 predicted proteins | sample WorMetLIZISLAND2_FD_187412 | JGI IMG/M metagenome (GOLD analysis project Ga0209367, IMG submission 187412) | Marine gutless worms symbiont microbial communities from Max Planck institute for Marine Microbiology, Germany - Olavius geniculatus... ... | reverse complement strand
GTGATATATAGGGGGGAGATGGGGCGCACCTGGCAGTCCAGCAATATTGCCGGCGACTCGACAGACTTGCGTGGAACCCGCACTTGCCGCTGGAATCCTGGAAAACTGTAACAATTGGCAAGATCCGCAAAACTGTGCGGCGGACTACAGCAGTATATACATGCATGCAATAAATCATTGCGCGGCCGTTTTGATTGCCTGTAACATGAGTCTTGCTCGTCCGTCCGTCCGTCTGTAAAGTACGAGGTTATAAGCCGAAAACAAATCGCAGAAATACCAAAATCGGAGTAAATGTTCCCCGGAAATGAGTAATTGGTGTGCTAATTTTAGGTGCAAAAGGTTAAAGGTCAAGGTCAAAGTTAGGATAGTGGTTAAAGTAGCGCAGCTCTTGGTGGACGGCCGCACAATACGTCGGTCCATTTCTGGTTATGACTTATAAACTCATTAATCACATGGCAACCAAACGACAGGGCGCTACAAGTAACAGCAGCGTACAATGCCACAAGCTACGAAACTAAGCGTAATAATGCGTTAATCACCGTCTATTCTACTCCCGTAGGCTGCCCATCTGTATAGCAAATATGTAGAAGTAAATCAGGCCTATTATTAAATGCTAAAGTGTAAAAATAGAATTACACTGAAAAATTAACAGCGATTACTATGAAACATTCACCCATTATGTAGTTGCGCTGAAAGTAACAACTACAGTCCGCTATCAGCAGCGTCAATCCTGGAACCTGGGTCCAGCCCCCCCCCCCGAATACTTAGACACGTCTTGTAGTGTAGCCAGAAAAATGTCCCAATTCTTTGACTAAAAATCATATCAGGGGGAAAGCAGAAAAATGCCAAAGAAAATTTTGCTTCCTCGCTACGCTATCGTTCTACCAAAACAGTTCTGTCGAGAGAGAAAAAATACCAATTTTATTTTTAGTCAGACCCGGCAGGGGGAAATTATGACGCCTCCGATCCTTAGTCGGCTGAGGAGGGCGATAGCCCCATTCTCTACTTACTTGTCGCTTGTGGTGCCTGATTCGACTTTCGCCCCTGCCCCAATATTGAGGACGTACTGACGCCACTGCCGCTAAGGTAGCGAATTATTAAACCTTTGTATATGAATAAGTTTCAACATGGTCTACAGTGTAGTTCACTGTGCAAATGTAACGAATGTAGACCGTGTTGAAACGTACTTATTTTATGACAGTGATCGACAAGAGTTCTGCCTGAAAACGGGTTCTGTACACGGACCCGAGCCACGTGTCAATCGTCATGCTTGAGAGGAGTGAGATCATAGGAATTTTTATAACATTCCAGATACAAGCGACAAAGGTAGGATACGTAGGTCATAAAATAAATACCTGTTGAAGAGATCTTTGAGGTCGCGGTCTGAGCCGATGTGGCCGATGTTGGCGACGAATACAGCGGGACAAGCTGCTGTCGACGGGTTGGAATGGACTGCTGCGGCGCCAGGCAGAGCGCCGGCGAGTGGCAGCAATGTGGGGCCGGTCGCACCTGCCTGCTGCGCCGCCACTGCACCAGCAAGCATTGGGTTAGTGGCGGCCAGGTGTGAGACTGGCAGTGCAGACACAGGTTCACTGACTGATGAACCCTGTACGTGATCTGATGGCGCCATCACTGCTGGGTAACCCTGCCAACACGACGCACGTACCCTTGCGCTAATTAATAGATTCCGCCAAACCATCGCTTGCCCGCTACATTACAAACTACTTTTGCAGAACGTTAGCATAGCTTGTTGCTATGCCGCCAAATGTGTTGTGTTACAGGTAGGCATAGGTAGATATTGTCCACACATCTCTCTGTGTGGCTGTTTTTCATACGCTGAGTTAATACTGCACCAACTAGGATGAAGAAATCTCCACCTCATCATTAATATAAAGTAGCATGGGGGTCATCCGACCTTGGATGACCTTAAATGACCACTACAACAACGCGAGTGAACAGGTGTGTAGAGATGAATTATGCGATCTACCTGAGGCATCTGAGTGACGGCCAGCTGCGGCACAAAGGCTGCAGTCTGGTTGTAGAAGCCTCCTGTAGCAGCAGCAGCAGCAGCAGCATCCGCAGCATACAGAGTCGGAACCATCTGATAGCCGGCGGCTGCAGCTGGAGTCGGCCATGACGACGGTAAGACGGCAGTAGCTCCCCCGGCCGTCGCCAGATAGTCCTCTGCACATCATGCATGTACACTCGCTTCTTGCAGCGCAAGCGATTCCGCCTATTGCTACATATTTCTCCTTAGATTGGTCTCTCTGTCCGTCGTCTGTCTGTCACATTCGTGATTCCTGCTAAAATTGTTCGACAAATTTTGATGCCATTTGGAATGCCCACGTGTGAGATCCAATGTCATCTTGTGTTAGATGGGGTCCCTGGCCTTTAGGGGAAGAGAATACTTGGAGTGTCAAACTCCCAGCAAAATTGCCTATCCGTCTGTCCTATGTTGCTGCCTATAGCAAATGGAAAAGAGGAGTTGCGTGGACCTGCGACATCGATTCCCTTTTTACAGAATTATTTTGGCTTTTGTCAGAATTTGTCTAGTTTTTAATTTTAAACTTTTCTTATTTGATGCATTGTGCAACTTTTCAGTCTATTTTATGTAATCTAAACTGTGTCTTAAAAAACCCGAACATTATCTACCGTAACTCAAAGACGAGTCAACAAATTTTAATAAGTTTTGGTACCAATATTTCTGACAAAACTACCCATCAAATGCTCATTCAAGTTCCTGCCTCGCCCAACATGTGCTTCTACACTACCCGGCAAAAAACGGAACGCACGAAATAGGCGCTGACGCTGCTGATATCCGCTTAGAACTTGTTGGGATACTGATTCACTGCAAAATTGTAGTTTCGCTAATAAATGAGATTTCATTTCGATTAAACAACGATAACGATGATAAGAAAATAGCTCGACCAACTTACGTCCAGCGATCGGTTGGATGTACTGAGCCTGACCGGCGGCGGCCGCTGCGGCGGCGGCGACCGCTAACTGTGCCAGTTGCTGCTTCGGCTTGACGACCTTAGTGTTGGTCTTAGCGAACTCCAGTCTGAGTGTCTGCGGTAGGTCCGGGTCGAAGCGTATGCCCTGCCGCAGTGCCAACAGTAGAGAAATAAACCTACATTGTACTCGACTTTAGCACAAGCTTTACAAATAAAACGGATACTTGGATGGACAATATGGGTTTGAAAAGCATACAGCTTAACAAGCACATTTGTTTAAAACTGTAATTGCAAGTACTTGGGTGTGGTGGTGGTGGTCACGATAGAGCTTTTATTAATGAACAAAGTGTGAATAAAATTGGCCAACTTCACCAAGGTCTGTTGCGAAAATTCACGTACTTTGCAGCGCTTTGCGTCGGCAAAAATTAAACAGAAATTAATCTAGCAAAACTCAGCTCATAGCCCACTACAAAAATGGTCTTCTGCTGATGGTAGCCTATCTGTTTTATTGATTTGCAGTCTACTATAGCGTTGATGAATTTCAGATTATTGACGCTTTTGCTTCTCTTCGCGAGCAGCTATCGGTGTATGAGGAAAATATGGCATTATTAAATAATAATAAAATTAACATCTTAAATCTAGGGCCGGCTTTATTTTCAGCAGATCGTGATATTAATATTAATATGATTATTACACATCGCTGTCATAGCCTACGTCAGGAATTCTATACAGTAGATCCGGAGCGTTAGTTATACGCGTAAAAATCAGTTAAATGGTGACAGCAGCGGTGAAAAAAAAACAGTCGTCATTTCTCAATGCATGAGTGAAAGGGAAGTTGAAACACGAAGTGATAGTTGATGATGAGTGAATTTCCTGAGCGTTTCGACTGGCACGTTCGAGTGACTGAAGAAAAACTAAATTAAAATGCACTCACATTCATACATACATACTGAAAAGCCTTAAAGTACTGATTTGAGACCCGGTTACGTGAAAAGTGTATGGTAGCTTATCGGGTTAATTTTGACAATCGCGCGAGCGTAGAGGCACGTGTTCCGTGAGTGGCGGTGCACGTGTGTGGTTCCTAAGCGATTGGCGATGCAATTACACCACGGAATAACTCAAGTTATCCACATGCACATTAGTAGTGAAAATAGTGAGCAGTCTAAAGTAATATAGTTTATACGTAAGACAGCTGACAGAGTTGTTGGATCTTTCATTGTAGATTGCTGACGACTAAAGATGAAGTGTGTGATATAATGCTTTGCAGTATGGAACGATTAGCCTGTCTTTCATAGCATTTGTCCATTCAAATATTACACAAATTAATCGCGTGAATGATCGTATTTGTCTACATGACTTTTACACACGTAAGTAAGTAATCATTGGTGACAACTTCGTATATCTGAGTCTCGGTAAGGTGACGAGAATCGTGGGAGTGTGAAATGTGGAGGACACATCACTTACCATCCTCATCCATATGCTTCAGCGGCTGCTGTAGTCACACCAATACTAACTTTATTGTAATCCGAGAGACTGATAGACACTTGAAAGATGTGACTATACGCTTACAACTTAGATGCGCCGTGTTATGCAGCAGAACAGTTTCTAACGAGTTGCAAACTGGGATAACAGCTATCCACTCAGTGTCCGTTGCGTTGAATTAAAGAAATAAAGACAAGTAAACAGCAATGCACCAACTCGAACGTTCCAATTATTATATGTACGTCGAGACGGGGTGAAAAATGTTGAAAAATCTTACAACTATAATGTCAAGTTGTTGTCAACAATATATGTAACAAATCTGTCGTATATAAGTAATACGTAATAAGTAATGTCGTATAGCAGTAATACGCGGCACGAGGCCGCAGAGTGCAGACTAACTTTGCCGTATGTCTGAATAACTAGGCCTAATACATAAACAGTGATACAATCGCGGCAACTGATGAGCAGTTACGAACAGCTTGGTTTCTCTAAAAGAAATCGTTAAAAATAACTTTGCAATTTGCATATTTGTATACTTAATTATTGCCTACATGTACAACGTTACGAAAAAAAAACTGCGGAGTGCGAAATGGCGAAAAAATGGCAACAGACAGCGGAAAGTGCACACGAACAGTTTTGCTGATTGCAGTAAGGTTTATTACAAAGAAACTTACAATAATATTCGGCAATATACCCCTATCAACTAATTTAAATCTAGCAAAAAGAAACCGGAATTTACGCGCGTATACTAAAAAAGTTTTTAGACGTAAGATCGCAGACAGCAACAGAAAAACATAGGGAGATGAAATAATATAGCTGTAAGCTGAGAGCAAACCGAGAAACAGTTTCATTTCCAAAACACCAACCTGTAGTTCACGACGTGCCGCTTCAGCATCGTGTTTGCTGTGAAACGTGATGAACCCAACGGGCTAAAACGCACATTGATGTTACACCCGTGTAGCACAACTAGAGATTAAAAAACTGTCGGCTCAGAACCGACATATTGTCCGCTTGACCTTTAGCCATCTAAGCTGAAAATGGCACATCGGTTACTCATACCCAGTGAAACATTTACATCAATTAGCCCTATGTTTTTGCTCCTTTCTTTTTACAGTTAAAAGCCCATACAGAACGGACGGACGGAGACAGGCGGACGAACAAAACACCAGTGGACGGCTGCATAATAGTAGGCTACACATGCGTTCTGTGCACTTTGCACCTGTGGCTGACACGCTTATGCTTAATCTTATTAGTTTCCAGCAGGTATAAACAAAACGTGAAATTACGTTGCAAATAGAAACTGCGTAAAACTGATAATAATGTAATACTATAATAGACACTGTGAATAAAATAAACTCACGATTTTATACGTGATTATTAACAAATATGGATTACTAAAATGAAATGTACTATATGACAGAAGTAAGTGGGGAAAAACTCACGCAATTCTGTGGGAAGACTTGCTTTCCCATGAACTTCAGCTGTGAACATGCATACCCCTGCACACAGAAAAAAAACAGCGTAAAATGTATTGCACTGTTGTAATAACTACACTCTACAATCTATACGCCGTGAAATTAATTTGCTTTTAATTGCTGTAAAACCTCTTCACTGCAACTGCACGAACGTGCGTTTTAGTAACATGGTGTACAGGGTGGGCCAAAAAATGTCACAAGGTTTTTATATGCCAATTTTCACTGTCGGAATCAGCAGAAAATTTGTAACAACATTAATACTAAAAAAAATCCCACCACACCTCAAAGGTGTCTTTACACTATCTTGTGAAATGTCAGACATCGCAGTCAAGCCGGCGACGACAATGACCAATTGCATGATCAACGTTGATTGAGTCTAACATGTGGCTTGGCTTCCAAACAGCCCGAACTTGAATCCCGTCGATTATGCTGTTTGGGGGCTCTTTCATAGATGGTGTTTGTCGCAGCGTTTGGTTGATCGCGCCATCATTAGTCATTGGCGTCGCCAGCTTGAGTGCGTCGTCCGGCAGTAAAGCAGACACATTGAACATTTGATGTGAAAACTGCGAGATGTCACAGTTACTTTGGACAATAACTGAAACAATAAACAAGTTGTTTTGTTGTTAATTTTTTTAGAATGCGTTGTTACTCATATTGCCTTGTTTTCAATTGTTGCTTTAAAGCCAGTGATATTTTACTAAGTAATGTAGCGTCACACTTGAGATGTGGCGGGATCGGGATCTTTAGTGATATGTTACTACAAATTTTTTTTTAATTTTGACAATAAAGGTTGTAAAAATCGGTTAATATTTGATAAAATTATTGGCGTATAAATATTTTGTGCCATTTTTGATTTACCCTGTATACACGGGCGATCGTCGCTGCAACCGGTCGGCGCGACGATTGCGCCGATAGTTACGCCGACGATCGCCCCATGTATACACAAGAATCAGCATTATGCGGACAAGGCGCAGCCCTGGCAAGAAAAAAATCTCATCGCAATTGATCTAGAAAATGTGTGATGTGAGGACAATTAGGAGACTTACCGCAAAGCCTCGGAAAAGAAGATAAAGCTCTCTGGGTTTCGTGTCCATGGGAAGTCCGCTCACAAACAATGTTCTCACCTGAAATAGCAGCGAAACACTATCATTCATTTCGTTCTGTTTTTGTTTTAGCCATGGGTAAAGACAGGCAAGTGAGTAAGTAAATAACAACAAAAAGCCCAGCTAAGGAGGACGCGCTACATGCAGTCTATCCAGTTATTGTTGCAGTACTGATTTTCAAGGTCATTCAAGGTGGATGATTTTCATCTCATCTGAAAAGGCGTATGCGATTTTATGTTAGTGATCAATAGCAAGCTAAGGCCCTATCTCGCACCGTTTTGCCACAGTATAACCCTGACATACATACAGACAGAAGGATAGACAGACACACTACAACCCGTGCCATAGACACTATGCTAGAGCGTCAAAAACGATTAAAATGTCCAAAGCAGCCCAACTGTGCCGTCACTGATTACAGTCACTAAAACGTGTAATAGTTACGAATTTACGATCAGACAGGATGAGTTTTTATCAGAAACGAAAAGCCAGATGCAAAGGCGAGCAATGCCGTCAAATACCGGCAACACCAGAAAGAAATAAGCCAGGTGAAAAGTTTATCAATGAAAAATATCCGCGAGTTTATTTTTCTAAGTCGAAATTTATGATTAAACATTGACACTTCACAAAATAGTGCAGCAACAGATTTGAGACTAAGATTTATTTCATCTTCTTCCACATTTTATTTGAGAATGCAAAAACGAAGGATCATAAAATAAAAGCGGCATCCTTTTAAAGGTCCGTGCTCAGTGTACCTCGGTAGGGTCTGTTGCCAATGACTCGTCGTTGTTGCTAAGATCTACGTCAGACATGACGTCACCGTTGATCGACATTTTTTGCGTACCTTCTGCTACGGTTGCCGGGCGCAGTCTGCAAAAAAACCACAAAACGATTGGCGACAAAAAACTTACAGATTAAATACGGATTATAGAGCAAGTCGATTGCGAAATGTTGACGTGACAATGTACGGTATCTGAAGCAGACGATATTGGCCGTCGCTACCGGATTCATAAAACATTATGTCACTTTATGGTTCAATCTGGTAATACAGTGCGCTTAAAATATTACATGACATTTTTTTTTTTACTTAACTTCGGTTGCTATCTTATGGTGAATAATGATAAATATTTTACATAGTACCAACATTTATCTATAACACATAACTAAACTTGCTGTGGGCTGTGATAATTCGTTTAAAAATAATAATACTTACCGGATAAGCCAGTGAGTCTCCTCTCTCTGCCAAACAAGCTTCTTGAACTGCATGTACAGAGCGAACGCATCAGGCGGTTGCTAGGAAACACAAACATCTGTCAGTGCCGTGACGTCAGCAAGGTGCGCGTCGTGATTGGCTGGCGTCTACACGGCGGCGTCTGCGTCACGCAATACAGGTAAGGTCAGGTGAACATATGGTACGCTGTTGCCAAAATAATAAATTATGAAACACGCTATTGGGGCGAGTCGCTGCCATGCAACACTAATTAACCGCTAGACCGGTTCTGGTTTACACTGAATAGATCGACATGCCAACTGCTACGAAGTACGAATCTAATTCTTATTACTCTTTCATGTCGTTTTTCTGTTGCCACTAATTTTGGAATTGATTCAAATAACAGCAGCTTTGTAATTCAGATTTTAATTATTGTACATGTCGTGTTTTGTTTTTCCTAATAATTTCTGGAGTACGCATGTGTTGATAAGACTGGTGGTGTACAAGACTCGAGCTAGATAATAGTGTCAGCAGTAGACAATGACAAATTATTTGCAAGTTCAACGTCGACTGCTTAGCGGGACTGGAAAATTGGTTTTAAAAACCTAGATTTTTAAGAGTTTTTTATTTGTAGTGAAATTTATTACATATTATATTTTAGTTCATACTTGAGTCGTAATTTTTGAGTTATGACGTCAATCACGTCATTACGTTGTTTACTCATTAGATGATTAGAACATGTTTTTCCTGAGTCGTAATTTTGTGTACGGTGTTCATTGGACACTAAACCCTCAAAAAACATCAAAAACCTAAAAAACTACAATCAAAACATTTTGTTTCAGAAACTTAGGTTCTTCCAGCCCTGTAATGCTTAGTTAAAGTACAGTATCCAAAAATACATTTTCGCAATTTGTAGCTCAAAAACATTTAATGTAGGTTTTACTGATATGTAGGCCTAACAAGTGTCTTGTGCATGTGTGGATTGAGTCAAGAGATGTGTCTAATATTATCTGAGTTGATTTAAGCTACAAGAAGTGACTTCTGACTAGCGTACGTGAATTCATCACGTCGTTGCGCATTAATTTCGTACGCGTCAGCTAGAAGCTCACTTCTGTCCTCATCAACACTCTCAAAGTTTCATGGTGGATATCCGTGCCCTCTGTACACACGGTTGATTAAATATTAACATGAATCGAGCACGCGTGAACGCGAGTGCAGATTGCAGATAGAACTTGGCCGCTCGCGCTTAAACTTCGTCAGATCATTAATTATTAAACACAGTCATTAGACAATTCCACAACCACCTGTGACGTGCACAACTTGTCGACGTTTCTCTGACCGAGACTTCATCATCCGCTGATCGCGTTAGTTCTCAGTCAATTGTATAACACTATTTTTGTTCAGGTAGGCCCTGCTGTAACGATTACAGATTTTTAGCCCTATTAAGCCTACTTGACTGCTACTTGATATTAAGTTGTTGCAGTTTTTTAACCAATCTCGCCCACGTCTTGTCTAGTCGCCCAGAAATATATTTCTCGCTTTTATAGTACTTTGTTACAGTGATATGATTTATAAAAATACCGGGTAATCACAAATTTTGCGATTAGAATTGCAACCACTATTTTTAATTTAGGTAAACGCCTCAAATTTCTAAAACAAAAGGTCAAAGTTCAAGGTCGTTGTGGGGTCAAATATGTTCAAAATGCATATTTTTATGTTGAGTGAGTTATTGCGGTGGGCAGTGGCGGATTCAAGGGGGGGGGCGGGGCCCCCTATTGACTGAATGCATTGTAAAACCAAGTAAAAATTTTGCACCAGAATGCATTATTTCTGCATAAAATTTTCAAAATTTTTCTGGGGAGGGGGCTGCGCCCCTCCCCGGACCCAATAATTTGTTGTCGTCATAATTTGCATCCATGGTTTGCAGCTAACTGCCTGAGTAAATAATGGGCATGCGTTAAAGGCCGACTACAGTGAAAAATTTTTATTGCAGAATATGTTTGGATTTCATATTTATATTACAAATATATGCATCAAACTTTCTACTGAACACCGATATCTCTTGAATAAAACAATATAGTAAGCCGCATCGTGATACAAAATTGGCTAACAAATAACTGTCAGAAGTGCGCAAAAATGCATTTGATTTTTTTATTGTACGCTGTCTATGAGGTTACTTTTTTCCGGACACAGTGTAGATATATGTTAAAAGGTAATTTAAATAGGAAATATAATGTGTTTCTGTTCTGGACTCGCCATTGGCAACGTGGTAGGAAACATCAGAAAATTTAGACCGCAGTAAAAATTCTGCTGTGCGGAGTGAAATAGAACCACTTAGAAACGAAGCATAAGACTGTAGCTTGCGAGAGCGGCACTAGAAACTATCATTAGTATGAAGCTGCATATATGCTTTCGACTGATACTATAGCCAACGATCTTGGAATGACCTTGAACAACCACTACACCCTCAAGCTTACAAAACATGCATCTGAATGAATATGGATCAACATTTTCAACGGCAAGAATGTAGTTGTGGATAATACTATTTTCAGATTCTCCGATCAAAATTGGCTAATTGCAGCATAGCGCCATTTTCTTGCAGTAGTACGGCTTCATAGTTAAACTATTTTGGTATGCGCTGCAGCAGAAAACATGTTTATTGTGTAAAACACTGTTATCATCAAAATAATGACGGATAGATTGTATATCAAGGTAGATACTTTAACTTGTCTTAATATTAAAATTAAAGCCTTTTTCTGAGTACCAGCGCATACAATTAGTGCTCGTTTGACGAAATCTGCCATAAATTAAATCAAATAGTTCGCTCTGGAACTTGGCAAACTGTTAAAGATGAGTTGCTGTCAGAGTCTTACAACTGGGTCGCCGAATTATATCGTTCTTCGCTGAAAATGCTGCCTCGCCAATATAACGAACATTTGGAATGCTGTTTTCAATTTATTCCCCAAGTCCCTAGAAGCGCGTGTCTGCTAATGCTTTCCGCTGACGCGTGGCGTGAATGAGTGAGTGAACAGCGGTTCTTGATCAGCGTTAAGTACTTCTGCCAAAGTGTCAATCCATTAGTAGGATTTCACCGAGTATCGGCTCGTTGTTAATCATACGGCTCGTTATCGCTGTATTATTGCCGTCCGTCATACGGTACATACGGGATGTAACAAGCGGTAGGTAGCAAGACCACACGCCGAGTGAGACAGAATACAGCGGACTGCACAGATTGTTACTGCGGCCGGTCTGCGCCTCGGGCAATTGCCAACAACTCATCGATGCCGCCGCCCGCTGCCGTACATTGTCGACAGCGGCGCGCTCAGTTTCTCTGTAGGCGCGCATCCACACGGTCTCTCGCTGTTTCTCGCACTTGGCACCGGACCCGCCTACTTATATTCACCACCCACCGACACGTCTTCGTGGCGGTGGTCAATCGGTGTCATTGCTGATGAACAAAGTTGTCGCTCGCTAAGAGCGCTCCCACGTGTGAGATAAAACAAAATAAAACGGGTCAGAAACGACTATTTTGTTTTCTCGCAATAGGGCTGCATGTCTTGCGCATTTAGGTAATTTGCTGTGTCACGTTTCGTTCGGTGATAAACAGTAGCCTGAACGAAGTCGACGGTAACCGTCGTCAGTTGTTGCATTTTATTTGAATGCAGATGTGTGAGCGCTTTAACTGCCGATGTCTGCGCAAAAATTATTGCATCCGCCGCCGATGCTGTGAAATAATATTGCCGTACTTGAGCACCAGTGTCGCGTCATATGAGACATCGCAAGTTGGCAAGTAGGCCTATGACACTCGAGCAGAAAATTAGAATAAGAAATGCCAAAAATATTGAAAAAAATATAATTCTAAAAATTCTTAAGCATTATGCCGATTACTACAACAAGTAATCTCAGCAAAGCTCACGTGACGCGCGACAGCATCGGTGCACACCTGGGAATCAGTGTACACCGTGCAATAAAATGATGCTGCGTTCTGAAAGAGTATCCAAAATTTGACGCTTCGCATGAAAGACTCCTTGAACTTAGGAGGACGAAACTCACACGGTTAAAATCTGTTTTATGCTGAAAATTTCATCGGTGGATTGTCCTGGTCTAATTCCAGCAATTTTGGCGCAATCCACTGTTGAAATAAGCATTGCAACCTAAAATCGCAAAAAAAGTCATTAAATCTACGTTTTAGATTTCAAAATCATTCAAGGTCAGCCATGTTGATATCGCTGGAAAGCTCGCCAACATGCTTGTTAGATAAGCAGCAAGCCCATCTGTATCTGCGACCATTTTTACGCTAAATTAGTCGATAGTGGCAGATATCGCTCATGAACGGATACCAAAATTAGACGCTCTCGTAACTTAAACTGCTAAAATCTACGTTTAATGAAGCCATTTCAGCACCGTTCACTCGTAAAATGTGCGCCCACATGCCAAAATTACGAAAAATTTACTAAAACCCGCGGTTCAAGTCATTCATAGTCATACTCATCGATGTCGGTATTTCCAAAAGCTCGTCAGGAGTGCTATTTATGATAAGCAGCAAGTCTGTGCGTCTCTGTAACTGTTCTCGCACTAAATGAGTCATTAACGACTTTTACGTGGTACCGCTTTTGACACTCTCGTTCGAGGGGAATCCTCACACCCAGCGGCAAGAAATTTTGTTGCAAGAAACTGGAGACGCCTCGCTATCATACGGTGAAAACGAAATCAAACGACCGTTTGTGTGGTATGCAAATTCCTTCAGAACTAAAGAGTAGAACAGAAACGACAGCAGTTTTCATTCTCTGGCCGAATGCCCCCACTACTACCGGCTCAGTCGCCTCATCAGGACACGGAGCCACGCAGCGGCGACTGGCCTGCAAGGCTGCGTGTGATGCGCTATGTTTGCCTGCAGTGCGTCATAACGTGCAATGGACGACGGCTGCAGCAGCAGCAGGTAGAGATACACGGCGAGTATGACGCTATGATGACGTCAGAGAATTAGACAACTAGGCCTACCACCGCACATCAGTCTGATCAGTGTCCGTCGGTCTTCATCAATCATTTCAGATCGATCAGCTTCAGCCGCTGACGCTGCCGCTGCAGCAACAACCTTATCGTTAAATAATAAATAGATCGGCAATCAACTTTATTA
>Ga0209367_1009286_pt1 | contig 13360 bp, 5 predicted proteins | sample WorMetLIZISLAND2_FD_187412 | JGI IMG/M metagenome (GOLD analysis project Ga0209367, IMG submission 187412) | Marine gutless worms symbiont microbial communities from Max Planck institute for Marine Microbiology, Germany - Olavius geniculatus... ... | reverse complement strand
AGGTGATATTATTCAGCAGCACGTTGACACACAGTCAGTGTGATGCAGGCAATATCACCTTTTGTAATTTTTGCTGTTTTCGATGTGCAAGTCCTTGAATGTTGCCGTTAACAAGTGTATAAACTAATGTTTTGTACATTTATTAGTATTACAGTGATGAATGGTGTATTTAAAGCAGGGATGTTAATGAAGCCAGCTGGGCATGAGGCCAAGGCCAGAAAGACTGAGGCACAAAATTATTTTTGAGGCTGAGCCGCTGAGGCTAATGCCACAATGTATAAGGCCCAGGTCAGACTCATTATAGAACAACTCATTATGTATGAACGTCAACACTAAGGTATTGTCTTAAGTTCAAAGTCCTAGCAGTCTCTCCTCTTCAGAAACACCAGTTCATGCAAAGAACATTTATTTATCGATTGTCAACTTTTATACATCATCATAGTTTTGAGTAAGCAACCAATGCACAACAGAAGGGAGAGTGGATTTGTGAGTATTAATTAATGCCATGTACACTGTAAGTTGTTGAAGTCACAAGGCCAAATTCTGTGAGGCCAGGGCCAGATGCCATGAGTCTGAGATCGATGATAAGCGGCCAAGGCCAATTAATTTTCCCTTGAGGCCACATAGGCCTCAAGACTTTAACGTCCCTGGTTTACAGTGTGCTAATTGTCATGTTTTTGATATGTGCCACTTTCAGACCTAATAGTGATCAAGTGTGTCACCATTTGTTATTTATTTAAAACTAATTGTATTACTATCATTATTATTTTATATTAAAGCTCAAGTTATAACTGTCACAACCATTGTTGCGCATGATATGTTTTGTTGCTTAAGTAACGTTGAAAGTTTAGTTATGTAAATTGGTGTTGTGTAAAAATTTTGTAAATGTTGGTTTATGATTGTTTTGTAAGTACATGTATTGCAGAGTATTGATTATGTTTATTCAGCTATTTATTAGTTATTATTTTTCGCCTTGAACTGCATGTGATCTATAAAATTCCGCTTCAGCAACCTCAATAAATTTTGGAAGGTTTTTTGGTGAGCTGTGTTACTCATGTGAAACAAAAGCTGAATTAGAAATTACCAGAACTTTTGTGCTAGAAGTGCATTTGTCGTTTTTGTAATGAATAGGGCTGCAAATTTTGATTATTTTAGGACTGGATTAATTGATGCAAATAATTGATTATAATTGCTTAGTCAAATCATTAAGTAAGTGAAAACCTGCCATTGATGGCAATAAAATGTCCATTCTTTGGTCTACCATTTCCTTCAACTTATGCAGTTGCTTGCTTGCTTAGAAGATGGAAACAAGTTTTATGACGTTAACGTCATATTTTCAAGGAACACGTCTCATTTATACTTTCCACACTGATGATGCTTGATTTGCCAATGAAGTGCATGCTTTGAAGATGCAAGTTTGATTAATCATTTAGTTCAATTAGTTCACTGTAATTGATTTATCATTGCAGCCATATTAATAAAGTTTATAACAGACCGATTAATGCCTGAGTGCATGACCTTTATGTAGATAATAAAATGAATGCACTGGTTCCATCAGCCATAAAAATATTGTATAAGTCCGCAATGTATAGTATTCTCGATTCCACAGTCTTTTCGTTATTGTTATTTGATCACCATTGTGCACTGAAGACAGTTCGTAGCAGTTATGGTAATATATTTTGTTAATAGCTATTATTGGATGATGTTTTTTATTCCCTCCCTCTGTCCTGCAATAGACAGCATTATGAGATTGATGACTGTCTGGAGGAAATAGGGAAGTTTATTAGAACTACCATTAGTCTTACATATGCACAATACATGTAATTATAATAGCGAGTTCTTACAATGTTAGGTTTAGGTTGTTTCTGTGTTTTGTTTCATATTACAGGGTGGTCCCAAAAAAATGGATACCCAGTTTTATTTTAAGATAACTTCGGTAATTCAGAACCGATTTTAACCATTCTTTCACTGTTACAAGCAGAAATTTATGGCGCGTAAACGTGAAGTTCTTCCACCCACCGCACTTTTATTGCGTGATCACATTACCTAGCAAAACAAACACTACTGCTAATATCGGTGTTTATTCTGCCCATATCAAACGATTTATTCTAAAAATTATTACTGGTACACAAAGTAAATAAACACAATATGACGTAACAATGACGTCACAAGGCACTACTGTGAATAAGTAAGTAAACTTTTTTATGCTATGAAATTGATATCTTTATGTGCTGCCTCTTCTCCGAGACCACTGTAGCTTTAACAGCATTTGTTTTGCTAGGTAATGTGGTCACACAATAAAGGTGCGGTGGGTGGAAGAACTTCACGTTTACGCACCATAAATTTCTGCTTGTAACAGTGAAAGAATAATTAAAATCGGTGCTGAATTACAGAAGTTATCCCAAAAATAAAACTGGGTATCCGTTTTTTTGGAACACCCTGTATAGTCAGCTGCAAAATATACCAAATGTTACTCACGTATTCCAGAGTTGACAGAATTTCACAAGGCATTGTAGCGATATGCATTTGGTGTGTGATACGATCATTAAAAATCACTCAGCTGTGAATTTCGTTCACTGCGTTTGTTACGTACTTTTTGCATGCGTTGCATACGTTGTCTGCGTTGGGGTGGGTCACCGTGGGTGGAAACTAGAAACAGTTTTACACAGACACTGCAATTACGCTCAAGGAACTGAGTTTATTTACAAATCTCGTTTCGCAGAATAAAGCAACACTTACGACTTGCCGATATCGCGTGGCAAGAACAGTTGTCATCCACGTAAAATTTCACTCATAGTCTCATAATATTAATAACAACCAAAACTAAAACTTAGCAAACACGCGTCTTTGTTTGTAAACACGCAGTCACGGTGGTACTTGGTTTTTTTGTACAGTCTGTGCATTAATTGAGAACCAGCTGCAAAAATCATTTACATTACAAGAGGTCTAACGTCTAAGATTTTTTTTATAAATAATAGTTATGTCAATTATTCAAACGATTTAGACGCAATATTCTATTTGACATTTGTAATGCACATTTATTATTATTTGTAAAATATTTATAATAGTAAACTTTTTTGGTTGAATCGTTGTAGTCTCGGTGTACCTTAAAAATTCCCAGGCCAAATTTCCAGCGAAAAATTTGAATGTGGAATTTTTGGCATTGACGTGTTTGTGTTTATTGTTGCATATTTCAGTACTACTGCGACATAAAATTTTATAGAAAGGTATTAAGGTACAAAATGCACTACAAAACTAACTTTTCACTTTACTGACGTATATTCTAACGAATTAAGATTGCTTTCATTGTATTTCACTGTTTCCACTGGGTGATCTTCTGCTAGGTTTATTATTACGTTTTTCTGTACGTTTACCTGGCCAAATAACTCTCGCTGATAATAAGTACTGAAGTATCAAAGTACTTCACATTTAGCTGAAAATCATTTATGTAAGTTGAAGTACTGCAAAAGAAATTTAACGTAACAGTCTGAAACTAGAAAAATCTGAAACACATAATTATGGATCCAGGCAATTGCAGTATTTTAGAAGTTTCATATACAGGCACGCGGTAGCGCAGCACTTTGTTAATGGCGATCGGCTAAGTCAATAGAGAATAGCAAAATTCGACCCCTTGCATATTGGGTCTTACTATTCCCTGTCATACCACAATACCGCAGTGGCGCCAGCGGGTGGGGGTGGGGGGTGGGCGGCCACTGCGGTCAGGTGTCTACGACACTGTCCAGCGACCAATTAGTGAACAGCAGCGCTGTGCTAGCTATCAACGACGCTGTTCATAGCCAGGGCCCTCAAGAGCAGTGGTGTAGACAGGGGGAGCCCCGGGGCCAGAGGTGTCTGGTTTTTTCACCCCTTTGCCGGTTCACCCCCTGGCTTGTTGATTTGATTGAAGTAGTACAGAGTCGAGCAACTAAAATGGTTCCTGGTCTACATAACTTTCTGTATGCTGATAGACTCAAACGTATAGATTTACCATCATTGATGTACCGCTGTTTACGTGGAGATGTGATTGAGACATATAAATATCTGCATGGAATATACGCTGATTGCGTCTCTCTCTGCGAGACGACCTCCTGTGCAAAATTTCGTGCATATCCGTCCATTGGGTGTTGTCAGCAAATGGGTGAAATATAATGAAAAGTTTTTTTTACTTTATTGATATATATTTTAACAATTATGTACTACTGCGTGTTAAATGTTGTAGGAATGATGTCTTCTCCTGGTACCACTGCAGTCAACATACCAACATTTGTAGGTTAGTATGTTTAAACTTGTAGCTTTACTTGTTGGAATTCTGTTGCAGTGTCAATGATTGTGTTGTGTTGTGTGACATTGTCTGTAGTGATGTCTGACTAGCAGCAAGCATAAGAAGTGGCCGAAATTATTACGCTTGTTTTGTGGACTTTTTGACCTGGTTCAGTCCATGCCTATTTTGACAGCACTTGGGGATTGCTGTGTGCCACCTGGCCCATCATGCTCATGCACATATCTGATCAGTAACGTGTAGCACTTTAAATATACATTTGCTATGAGGTTGGTGTAATAGTAGCATCAGCAGTAACCATTTGTAGTGAATGGTAACATTTTTTGCTCGGGATTTCCTGAAGAAGGAGCCATTCTGATTCACTGCTGTGGTGGACCTAGAATCTAGAGTTTAATGTTTAATACATAGCTTTTTTGGCGGCATTGTTGATGCTGATTTTACTGTCCATATATTATTCCAGTACTTTGTTACGTTTGTAAATTTATGTTCTTATAGTTTTTATAGTTATTTAGCACTGAAGTGTGACTGTTTTTTGATAGATTTTGCTATTGTAGCTTTTATAGGTAATTTATTGCTGCAGGTTCAATTATAATTTTCTTTATAATATTATTGTATGCTGTGTTAGCTGAATTGCCTCCTTCACCCCGTTCCCAGAAACATCAATCTAATTACCATGAGTCTGCAGCTGTCAAGTATACTACAGAGGCTAACAGTGCCAAGGTATCACTTGTGGTTTGCATCATGAATTATGCTGTTGTTGGGGCTACTTTTGCAGTGTTAATAGCTTGCTTGTAAACATTTAGAAATGTAATATTTCTAGCCATCTGACTGCACATTGTTAGCACAATAACACAGTGAAAGTGTCAACTGTGTTATTTAAAGAGCATCAGGAAAGATGCAGAGATATGTTTCATTGTCATTAAATTGTTACAGCAGATATGAAAAGCAGGCAACATGCTAAGCTTGGAAAATAAAAAAAGTATGAGACTGATTTCTTTCCCATCTTTTCTTCTTCTTTCCTTTTTCTCTTTTCCGTATTTTCTTTTCTTTGTTGCTTCTTTTTTTCTTTTTTCCATGACTTTTCGGCATTTTCCTGTTTTCCTTGTTATCCAGTTATGGGTCTAGATAGCTCAGCCTGGTGACCAATACATTGTTGAGTGTTTTAAGCCCAGAGATGAAAACTATGGGAACTTACACCTGCCCAACCCACATGATGTGAATAGCTCTATTATTAGCTTTTCCAAGTACTGTTATGTAATGCTGAAAGTGAAGGATGGTAAATTGAGTAACTGTGTCTTGTATACATGTCGGTGATGTTTAGTAAAGAAAACACATTTTCAGTTCTAAGAACCTTGTGACTGTTTTGTGTTCCAGTTGAATGAAGGCTTGAGAGCTGCATGTCTTAAAGCTCCCATACCAAGCATGATACTGCAGGTTACTAGATTTTTCATTTATTGGCAATTATTGATATCTGTTGTGTTATCAATACCGAGTACTTAGATTATGTATCTGTAAGATCATCAGTTGACTTTTTTATTTTTCAGAATTATGAGTCTTGTCGGCTGTCTGTTATTACTGTGCATTATGCATTACTGTCATCTAGTTTTTTGGGTCTGCTAATTTTTGTAATTATCAATTGTTACTGTAGAGGGAGCCAGTGACTCATTTTTGACAACTGGTTAATATTTGATGAGATTGTAAATTTGTAACAAAAACCAGTACTGATCGCTTTATACGTGAAAATCATCAGTGATAGCATAGTACAGGAAAATTTATACAATAGTGCAACTTCAGTCATTTTGAAAGTCATTGTCATTGTGCGTGTAAATAATTTTTAAGCACGTAATTGTTTTTTACCAATAAATATTTGTTCTCTGTCGGTGCTTCATTTTATTTTTGTTATAAAATAATACAGTAGTCCGGTAGCTTTTCTGTTGTGATTTTCACTGATATATTCAGAGTTGAAGTTTGTTGTGTGGTTTTTTGATATGGCCACATTATGGGTTTTCCACATTTGCCTGTCTGTTTGTGTGACCATCTCCGTCCCATATATGCTCTTAAGTTAAAAACTATAAGATGCAGAAAAAGCTTAAGAAGTGAATGATATTTTTCTTTGCAAGAGTACAGGTGTCCTGATTTTAGTTCAGAAGAGCAAAGGTCAGGCTTAGGGAACAGTAACTGCACCGTGGGCCATAAAAACGTACCACTTTACTTTTGTCCGTATCTTTACCAATTATTGACCAATTTTCAAAATTCTTTTACTGGCACTCTCTGCAGACAGTTTGCGATAAAGTGATTATTACATATTCCACCACACAGTAAATGCGTTTTTTACACTACCTTGTGAAATATAAATGTAAGCAAAAACGAATGATAATAACAAAAATATAGGTAAATGAAAAAAAAACACTTCAGACCAACATTGCGATGAATGATTCGTATGACACTAGACTGTTATACCCACACAGTTTAGTGTCTTACAGACCATTCACTGCAATGTTGGTCTGAAGTGTTTTTTTTTTCAATTTTACCAAAGTGTTTGTTATTATCGTTATGTATGCATATTTCATTGATATTTCACATAGTAATGTAGAGACGTATTTACAGTGTGATGGGTGTCGGTCAATGATTGGCAAAGATATGGACAAAAGCAGAGTGGCATGTTTTTTGGCCCACCCTGTACTTTGACACATTTTTCTAACTATATGCATGTTTTTCTGTTTGCAGGAGTCTGCGGAAGATGAGCATTCTTCAGCAAGCTCTCGTATGCGTAAGAGATCGTCGGTAATCACGAGTAACTCACAGTTAAGTCACGGTGGCTCGGAGTCTGGAACAGTTGGTGTATCTGCTGCTGCAGTCAGTGCTGGGCCTGCAGCTTCTTCTGCACCTGCAACAGCAGTTATGTGCGTATCGTTCTGCTTAGTATCATTGTCGTTATTGTGATCATCGTATTTATTTTTCAAAATAATCGTAATGGTTGATCTGCATGATGTTCCGGGCCTGAAGGAAAAACACCCGTGTCTGCGACTTTCAAGATTTGCATAGTGTATGTAGTATTGTTTGCGTAAATCAGCTGTAGGCTCATATTTTAAACAAATCGCCGATCAGGAGAGAACACGTGCGTGAAGGAAATCAACATAGTATTGATATAAGTTAATTAGTTGGTTTGTTGCTTATAGGCTAGCTGATTACGTATACAGTATACTCTATACGTAGTATTTTAATGATCATTTTCCTGAAAAATTTGGATTAATTGGTTGTCCCTTTTTTCTTTACATTTGTTCAGAAACCTGCATGTTTTTTTTTGTTTTGGATGGCATTTTTCTGCTTGTTTGTGACACAGTCTCATTAAGTCTTTGTTGGTTTGTCTGGTTCCACTTAATCTGCTTTAGTGTATGCTTTCTAGATTCAGTCAGCATTGTCTTTAGTGTTTGCTTATGTTCCACCGTATTCCGCTTTTCTTAAACACCAAGTGGCTGGCTGGTTTCAATTCCTATATTCTCTGAGTTTTGCAGTAGTTAAAGTAACTCATTCCTCTTTGGGTAGATTCATGTGTACTGACAATGATTACAGCCACTGACGAAAAAGAAAGTGAGTTCTGCATAATGCTGGTGGGCCATGTTATCAGGACCAGGGCTGCTGGTATACTAACCTTGTCAATTAAAGGCATTAGCCATTAGCACAACCTGCCATTCAGCAGACTTGGGCTACATGCTAGGTTAATTGGGTTTAACTGTTGCCAGCTCATAGTGCCACAAAAGCGATGAGCTCTCAGTGCAGTAGACCCAGCTGTCTGTGCATCAATCTTCTTCTTCGTCTTTGTTATTCAGCGAAGGTAATTTATTGCAGGTCATCAGCAATGGTTCAAGTGATGCTTCAGGTGCCAGGGACCAACTACCAGCTGCCTGTCAACATCCCGGCTGAAACCATCCTGCCCGTATTGACAAAATGTTTGCCCAATCTATCACCTGCTACTAGTGCTACCACCGCAGTCAGCTCCAGCAATGTGATCAAACAGAAGCACATCCCACTCAGGACCGACACTGGCTTGGTATGGATAAACATACATTTATTTGATTATTGACATGCATATAAATTATTACTGTATTTATTTTTCTCTCTGGCTTTTTATTAGAATCAACAGCAAGAACTGGTCAGTTTTTCATAGTTATTTCAGGATAGGCCATATCCATGACAATTGAACTGCAGGGATTGTTGAAAAGTCCTTTTGCTGTCATGATGTTTTTACTGTCACTTGTTCTCATTAATTTATGTAAAATTACATAGCAGGCTAAGCTGAGGAACACTGCCAGAGTGATGCATAATGCTGCTGTTTACAAATAAAGTGTAGAAGTACTAAATTTCCTCAAAATGTGGGGGTTTAGCCCAAAATTTTGAATTTTTTGATGAAAATTTTCTGACAAAAGGAAGCTTTTTGAACAGCCTAAAAGTTAGAGGGGCAGTTACCTTCCTTGTTGCTTGGCCAATGGCCATGACACCTGCTTGTATTCATGTGTGATTTGATCTTGTCATGATGCATGTGTGCTACAGACCGTCTTACACCCATTTACGTCACAGCCACAGCCATCCTTCACGTCCAGTAGTAAAGGTGAAAGTTCCCAGCTGTCTGAGACAGCATCGCCACAGACAAAGATTCCACGCTTATCCAGTGCTAATGTTGGGACGACGGCAGAGCTTAGCAGGGCACCGCAATTGACTTCAGGGTATGCTAGAACTCTCTCTGTGTTGGGCTGTTTTTTAGTAGTACTTGTGATTTCTTACTGTAAAACTTCTAATAGAAGGCCACGGCTTCTATTAAAACAATTTACTTCTGACCCCAGCTTGTATTAGCAACCCAACTTCTATTAGAATATCTATCTGATTTAGACCCCTGGCTTGAGTTTGAGACCTAGCTTTTATTAGAAGTTTCATGGTACATGTAGTTTGGATTGTCTTGTCTTCGTGTTTGTAGAATATTGTGTTAGACATTTTTTGGGGGTTGCAGTGCATTTGTTGGACAACAATGCTAGTCTGCTCGTTACTAGTTGATCTGCTTACTCCTGGACTTTTATTGTTTGCGTTGTTGTGACGTAGACTCTGAAGCCATTGTCTTTCACTTTATTTTATCCTGTTTCATTTTGCCATTGTTTATAGTTGCGGTCTTAGGTGAATATGTGTGATGCCTGTAATTCACGTAGTGAGTTGCGTGCCATTGATGTTTGTAGTCATACATCAAGTGGGGTCAGTGACAGTGACGGTGATAGCAACTCAAAGCTACATCCGACTAGCAGCAACAGGTGATGAGTCACTAATAGTCTTTATGAATTCATCATATTACAGTCTTGGTTTTTCTACACTTTTTTTGGTTTTTGAGCTGGTAGCAAATTCCCTTCGGAATTTCAGCAGTGTTCCTCAGCTTAGCCTGATATGTAATTTTACATAAATTAATGAGAACAAGTGACAGTAAAAACATCATGACAGCAAAAGGACTTTTCAACAATCCCTGCAGTTCAATTGTCATGGAGATGGCCTATCCTGAAATAACTGTGAAAAACTGACCAGTTCTTGCTGTTGATTCTAATAAAAAGCCAGAGAGAAAAATAAATACAGTAATAATTTGTATGCATGTCAATAATCAAATAAATCAAAAACCTGTTTTAGATGACCATGAAACCACACTTATTAAACACTAAACTAACACTAACACCGACACTAACCCTGTTCCTAAACCATGGCAGTGTTTCGGAATTGACAGCCTTTCAGAACGGCAGGTTATAACCCAGATGGATGGATTGGATGTTGGTGTTTCAGCAGGTGCTGCTGTCTTCTTTAGAACGACTGTTCACTGCTAGATATTTGCTGTAGTGAACTATAATTTGTCGTAGATATGACAAAGAAGGCAGCGGCGGTTGTCAGCAAAGTAGTTAATATAAGGTTGTAATTTGATGAATTTGTTTAGCTGATTTGTTACTGTTTTAACCAAAAAAGTTTATTCAAAGACTGCTTTTGTATCAATTTAGTACTTGCTTGGTTGATTAGAATTTTCTGCTGGCTTTACTTACCTTATTCGATATTTATTTTCTAATTTATATTTTATTTGTTACAGGAACGCTGCTACGCGATGTCGACAGAAGAAAAAGTTGCAGGTTGAGAAGATGGAGCTGAAGGCAAAAGAACTTCAGACGCAAAACAAACACTTAGAGGTTTATTTTTTTTTAATACTTTTGATATCAATAGATAGTTAGGCCTATGAAGAAAACTGTTAATTTTATTTGTTTGGTTGTCTATGGTGTCAGTGGGATTTTGGTTTTTTAACTGAAATGAGTTCTTCATTACTCATGTGGCTGATGTGTTCAGAAGAGCATTCTGTGTAATTGGGGCAGAGGTTAGTTGTTGTGCATGAGCAGTTGTAAACATAGTGGAAAAAATAGCACGTGATACATGCTAGAATGGAACTGTTACACATGAACGGTACACTTAAAATGGATCGGATAGTTTTTACAATTTCAGACTTAGGTCAATTTTATGTTTTGTGTTTTATATCAGGTTTTTTCTGTAAAGGTTAAACTTTCTGTTCCAATTTATTATGTGTTAATATGTGCATCGCCTGGAAAGGCCATCCCCAAAATGTTCTATTATGTGTTGAGTGGGACATTGGGCGACTTCACTTTTTGACTTAGACTTTCGCTCCTCAGTTTCGGTCTAAGTACCTACTTAAGGCAAATAGTGAGGTGATTTCAAAAGTTTGGTCTAAGTAGGTACTTAGACCGAAGTTTTGGTCCAGGTCAACTGACTTAGACCAAACTTCATTCTAAGTACCTACTTGAGTACCTACTTAGACTAAAGTTTAACCGAACTAACCTGGCTAGTTCGATTTGCATGGAAGAGATAGCTTTAGCCCTAAGAGCTAAACTTTTGCTGAGCCTGAATCCACTTCAACTTTTGGCTTTAGCTGAGCGAAAATATGGTGACTGTTTACAGCCTTATACGTACAGATAGTTTAGTAACTTAAAGCCATAAATTAAAGCCAAAAATAAACATTGTAATGGCTACACAATGCTGTAAAACGTTACGTAATTACGTGATTTGTGTGCACGCCGCAATTAAATAAGCAAATCCAAGTGTAACTGGTTGATTTATTTCCTGTTAGGTTTACCGGTTTTTCGCCATTTTTAATCACTGACTTAGACCATTTGAGTTAGTTTAGTTGAACTTTGGTCTAAGTACAGACTTTAGCATTCAGCTTTAGCTTTGGCTCAGCAAAAAGGCTTGGCGAAAGTCTAAGACAAAAAGTGAAGTCACCCATTGAATCTCTACTTGCTCAGTCACCCAGTTTTATCTGAAACAATGCAGCATTTACTTTGTTCGAGTGTTGAGATCTCGGCTCATCGAACTGGTACCTCTCCAGTGTTCTTACTTCCTTGCTGACATATACAGTACTTGAAATAATTACCAGCTCTATACTATATAGCTCTATACTACATAGCATGTGTATTGTGTAACTGAAACACTGTGGAAGCGGAAATTCTCAGCCTGCTGCTGGTAATGTTTTATGCAGGAAGAGATGCGATATCTGCAGCAGGATATCACAAAGCTGCAGTCATTATTACAAGAACACAGCGATTGCTTTCCGCCATCTCACACCATAGCCGCTCTACAAGCAAGTCATGCCTCAGACAGGTTGGTGAACAGAATTCTTTTACAAGTCATTCACGTTGATGGTGGATCTGAGATGATTGAAGTTATGGTAACATGAATGTCATCTCTTAGTTTGGCTGTTAGTCATTACTGGATGATGGCCATTATGCATTGCCATTGCAGAAGTTTTACTGACTAGGATAACATGAGCTGAGTTTACACTCATCTGTCCTTCAGTGCTTTGGTGCTGTGCAATTTTTGTGCACACACGGGGGGCATGGAAAATGGCAAGAAATGTGGGGGCATCACCAAGGTGCTGAGCTTTATAAAATGAAATAATGATGGCTACTGGGTGTTGCAGATATTATTCCATTCACTGTCAGTTCTGTGACGTTGTTCTGTGTATTTCAGCACATAGATGTACCATCGTCGTCTCGTCAGCTTTCTATGTTCTCGGCATCTGTTCTGCTGAAGTCACATTGCATCACATCGTGCTTGTATTGGAGCGAGCATCCTAACACTGTTGTTATCTGGCAGATGTTGCTTATTTTTGATCACTTTTTCAGTCAACAATCAGCAGTGGGGGCTCGGTAGTGTGATGGTAGGGTGTTGAACTTATGATTGTGAGTTTGTGGGTTTGAGTCTGGTTGGGTTGCTATCTTGTAGTTACTACTTGGATGGCTGACTGTCTGCGGATAGGTAGGTATATAACCAACGCCAAAGGTCAACTCAGTGTTCCATTCCTCCTAGGTAGGCAAGTCGAGTACTGGACTGCTTGGCTAGGTTAAGGCTGGGCGCATTCACCTGTGTTGGGTGGCAGGTGATCCTATATGGCAGGCAACACTTGGTAGTTTTCTGATGGGTTTCCCATAGAGACCTGTATACCATCTTTTTAACCATTCAGTATCCTTTACATGCATGATGTTATGGTGCAGCAGACAGTCAGAGATTTGTGAGAATTTTGGCTGCAGATCTGCCAGAACAAAACTTTTACCAATGGAAAAGATGTTGGCGTTAAATGCCAACATGATATGCAGCCATCCGTCTAATTGCCGAGTATCTCAGGCATATGACAGTAAATTAGGTAACCGCACAAGCCACGATTGTGCAAGATGTTTGTCATTTGCTTGAGTTTTTTTAAGGTCCAGTGATTTTAACCTTTGACCATGTTGGCATAACACCGGATGCACAGAAAGTATCTGGTAAGAGCTTAATCACAGGCTGAACGGTAGTTCAAGCCCTGTGTTAATGGCGACTTCTCTTTCTTATGGGAAGGCCAAAAATTTGACCCCCCACAGAATCAAAACCCCTGATCTGATTGAGATAAAATTTTGCACGGTCGATTACGTCGGCGAGATGACCCCTCATGCAAAATTTCATGTAAATCCCTTCAAGGGGGGCTTCCCGGCAAATGGGTGAAATATACGCAAAAATTTTTATAGA
>Ga0209367_1009285_pt1 | contig 13361 bp, 5 predicted proteins | sample WorMetLIZISLAND2_FD_187412 | JGI IMG/M metagenome (GOLD analysis project Ga0209367, IMG submission 187412) | Marine gutless worms symbiont microbial communities from Max Planck institute for Marine Microbiology, Germany - Olavius geniculatus... ... | reverse complement strand
CATTCAAGGTCATTAAATTTGGCGCCAATCGAGAGCCAGTGTACGACTTCCTATTAGTAATTAATAGTAACCTAGGCCCTATCTCGCACCGTTACTGAGATACAGCGACTTATTGGCCAGAAATCGCAAATATTGCCCACCCCCTCTCATTTAGCGCCATCGTTCGGGGTGACCCCCTTCGAATTTATGGAAAAGCTTTACGGTTCCTGAAACTAGAGTTTTCCAGGCAGCTGACGATGAAGATTTGGTGATTCTAGCTTGCGCCGCTTTTGACTGATCCACCCGTGTGACAGACAGACAGACAAACTGACGGACGGACAGAATTGCGATGGCTAAGACGCGCTGAAAGCAGTAGCTGCTCTCGCGCGTAAAAAAGAAAAAGGAGGGAGGGAAGGGAGAAAAATGAGGAAAGAAAAGGTATTATCACCCGCATTGGCGGTATGATAACTTAGCAGGCCTGCATCAACGTCATCGATGTTTTTACCTTCTCTGCGTACATGCGCTTGGAAGTGTCGAACGTCTGAATCAGTGACGTGGACTGACCGACGAACAGCGCGTAGAACGAGGCTCCAGTCAGCATACTGATGATGGTCAGCCATACGTCAGACACACACTGCGGTGGGTAGCGACCGTAGCCGATACACAGCATGTGTGACAGTGCCTTGAACAACACTCAACATGACGTGTGTGACAACGCCTTGAACAACGCCCACGTGTACTGCTCCGACCACGGAGCACGCTGCCGCACACGATCAACAAGAAGCCCAGCTGTCGCTAGGGTGGGGCCGACCGTACTAGTTGTCACTGACCTTAAAGGTCATCCAAGGTCGATGATTCGCAGGTTATTTGAAAACCAATATGCGACTTCCTATTAGTGATCAATAGCAACTTAGGCCCTATCTTGCACCGTTTAGCCACAATACGTCCGTGGCAGACAGACGAACGGAGGATAACTCATACTAAAGGGCCGATCTCCAAGCTTACAGCTTATCGGTCGGCCCAAAAACCAGCTTACTCAAGCGTAAACATCCGAAATAATAATTACCTCCGCCAAGGAGGTTATGTTTTTGCCTCTTTTTGCTTGTTTGTCTGTTAGCAAGATAACTCAAAAAGTTACGGAAAGATCTTTCTGAAATTTTTAGGCTATGTCGGGCATGGCATAAACTACCAGTGGTTCAATTTTGGGGCTGATCCGGCAGGAATCGTGGATTCTGGATCACTTTGAAATTTTTTCGTTACCATTGCATTAAAGGGGACATAAGGGAACCGCTGGCAAAGCGAAGATGCTGACGCCACCTGGCGAATAGCTTTGCCTTGGCGGAGGTACCTGCGGGCTACGACTGCTTATCTAGTTGTAGAAGGTGGCCAATGCTAAAGCCCCGAAGAAGAGCGAAAACCCAAAAGCCAATAATGATTGGCAGTTACTAGTATCTTTACTTTCCAAATAACCCAACGGCGACGTACGTCAGCGTTACAAATTGATAACAGACGAACGGACAGACAACTTACAGTAACAATATCGCGTTTTGCAGTGCAGTAAAAAATTAGACCGTTTGCACTTACAACATTCACCAGTTTTAATTACAATTTTAGTCAATTTAGCTATCTAAGTTGAAAATTGAGAAGTGAAAAGTACAGGCATCTGTCAGACCTGAAGATTATTGATGGCGACCCATGTGTCGGGCGGAAAACCTTGTAACATTGGCACAAGAAACTGGAGACATCCGTTCCAGTGCCCAAGCAGCAACATCATGCAGATCAGATTGAAGATGCGCATAAACATTCCGGCTATGTTCAAAAACTGTTGACCACACGTACATGTACGGTGTTCAGAAAAGTAACCAAATCAATACTAACTACGGCTTTTGGCGCATAGCTGCGTCAAAGCAGTTTCAGAAATTCTTTTACTGTCACAAAGTGATCGTTTAATATCTCCCCACACGTCAAACGCGTCGGTCGCCAGTCGCTGCGCTTGTCGTGCAAAATATACAGGGTGGGCCAAAAAATTACCCAACTTGTTTTTTTGTCAGAACTTTGTCAAATCTCCACCAAATTTGATAACTCAAGTTCCTAGCTAAGTACGCAAACATAGATATCTTAATCTGTTATGCGTGTCAAACATTTGTTCACAATGTAGTAGGCCTATGAAGAATTCTGATTGCATTGATTGACTTTCTGTTGCATGTGTGCCACGCACGTCTGTCTGTCTGTTTATTTTGAATTGCTATTATTATTGTTGTTTATTTTTTGTACTACCAACATTTGGTGAATAAAAGTTGTGTATAAAAGTACGAGCTACTGTACCGAATGTCATATAGGCCTATGCACATTGTACTGACCTCCTCCCATTGACTGACGTAACGAACGAGCCGTGACAAGCGCAGCAGTCGCAGCAGACTGAGCAGCTTCACCAGTCGAAATATTCTCAGAGCCCGACCTTCACACGCACAATACGCGCACACGGCGTCCATCAGTCGACAACACGATATAATAATAAACGATTAAACGTTGCTACAATCTATTATTTGCTTCGACTACAATGTTTTCTGTTTACTGGACGAGTAGCATTGTGTGCTGATGGGTAAAATAGTAATAATACTAAGAAACAGAAGAAGAAGAAAAAGAAGAAGAAAAAGAACAATGCTTCTTGTGCTGTAATAATAATAATAATAATAATAATAAACATAACGAGAGTTTATCCGTTTTATTTGATAAATGCATGTCGATTGTAAAGGCTGCTATAGTGCTACTGTCTTCACCTCATATGATTAAGCCTACTGAGGAATGTGTGCCCTGCAAAAATCTGCGCACGCAAAAGACATTTCGTGACACCCACCTGAGCGGTCAACTAAGTCACCCTGCACCAAGCAACAAAAGACCTAGCGTAACGTGCCGTCGTTTTTAATCTACATCAAAAACAAGAAACATTTTGATCTCACGGCTTTTTTCTGATGTCAGTCATTTTCATTAGAAGCTACGTTCTTTTTGCTACAGTACACAAGCAAGTAAGTAGCCTAAGTATTATTGTGCGCGAACACAGAATCATCGTTGATCGCGCACATGCATACAGAATGCATCAACGTAAGCGCCCCTAATGCGCTGCGTAGAGTACAGTAGTTTATGCTCTTACCCTTACGATAAATTGCATTTTAACAAAAACACGCAATAAACTACATTTGGAGCGTTTTGATAAAGATCTGGTGTTTTGACGAATCTCTGATTCAGCATGGTAAAAATGCCAGTGCCAGTGCTGCCAGTTGTTACGACTGAAAACCACGAAGACGAGCTGGTCAACCTGCGTGCATAATCTGCCTGACGCCGGTCTCGGGCGACACGAGCAGGATCACGTAGTCCAAAGGTAGAGAACTGACGAAGTCTAGCAGAAACCACGTGCGAATGTAGTGCCAGGCAATCTGCTGTGGGTCGAGAATGATCTCGTCCGCCGCATTCGACATCATCAAACCTACACACGTCATCGCATTCACTCGCACAGTGCACCATGAAGACCTACGCAAGTCGATCGAGAAGGGAGAGTATGCTGGTAAGTTACTCTGAGCCCCGCGACGTTTAAGAGGCCCGCTGTCGCTCAAAAATATAAAATAAACTATAGAATGCGCCGTTTTAAAGACAAAAAATTCAAAAATTTTCTCCCTGGTGAGGCCCCAGGAGAATGTTTCCCCGGGCCTGAGCTACACCTTTGGTACAGGTCATGTGTTGGTAGGCTTATATGCCTAGATATAAGTGAAAAACAGGCTGACGTTATCGCATCAAATGATATGACACGCAGTTACTGTAGTCAAACATTCATCAGCCGACTGTTCGATGCCCGGTAAGTTACTCACGACTTAGAACACTACCGTCGACGCTTCATTGACTGAAGAACTTGATCATGTTCGTTGCGTCGAACAGTCGGTAACAATAACGACAGAATATGTTATCTCCTACGACGGAGTTTTGGATTAGAAATCGGCATATGAGAGCTCCTGTTACTAACGTACGGGCGAAGGCCAGATGCAGACGTGATCATGCGATCGCAATTGCATTCTGTATCGTTTTGCTAATAAATGCTTTACTCCGTGTCATAAGTAGGCCTACCGAATGCATGGCGGCGATAGGGACGGCCGAGAGCTTGTGTTTGAAAAACGCAGAAAAAATTAAAAAATGTCAAAAGCGCGTTATTTCCAAAACAAAATATTTTAGAAACGTTTATGAGCGTTTATCACAACTAATGTTTTCAAGTATCACGCATATTGTGAGATAAAACGTTTTTTTCTAGATTTAACTACGAATCCGACGAAAATGATTAACATATCGAGTATAGAAAATGCAGCAAAACTAGGCCTATAGTTAAAACTAAAATAACACCTGGTAAATTCCAGTGCTTTCCATACCATACCACTTCTACTCCAGGCCTATAGGTTATACTGTAGCAGTACAAAGCCGTCGCCAGTCGTTTATGAAGTGTGACGATGGAGGCATGCTCTCAAGTTCTCAACATCTAAATCGGTGGCTGTATGCACCGACGTCTTCCGTCTTCACAGACAATCGTTCGTCCGACCTGACTTCTATGCTTGGTCGGCATGCTGGTTTAGGCCTATCATAAGACATTATCTTATTTGTCGGTAATAATAAACGTGTTTTCGCTGTTTTGTGTACGTTTCGGAAACCGCGATCACAGCGCGTGTTCTTTTACTAAGTTATCTGCAATGGTGTCGTGGTCGTGACAGCTGCTTCCCCTAAATTTTGGATTGGCGGAAAATTGTCAAAACATTGTCGAAAAATCTTCCTCTTGTCGAAAAATTGTAGTCAAAATATGCAACATTTAAAGCTAAAACCTTCACTTTGAAAAAAAATTAAAAATTATAATTTTGAGATTTTTTCTGTCGAAAATGTGTAGCCGTGTGTCGGAATTTCCATAATGTGATCGGATACGCAACGAGGCATAATCAGACGTTTGGCCATTAGGCCTATAGTAACTCATCAACTGCTTATCTGGTTAATCTGTGAGACGGGTTAGTCTAACATCGAATAGATCCTAAGTCAAAGAATATTTTTCGTTTCACTTACACAGTGTAGAATGTTTTGGTTAATGAGTCTGCAGATTGTCCCAAAGTTGTTACTTGACAGCGCATCCGGCCGAAAGTCGAACTCGCGACCTCTCGATAGCGAATCCGATGCCCTAACCACAATGAGCCACCAAACGACCAAGAATTACCGACGAACTGTTGGCATGTGCCCACCGATTACTGAAGCCGTGTTCTGTGCCTGGTCACGTGCAGGATGTTATGGGTAAATGGCGGTGACAGTTAATCACGTGACACATTACTTCCGGTTTGCGGGCTTGTATTATTTCCTGCTGTTTGTCGGTCACTTGCTGTCTTTGTACATAGTTACCCTCACTGCACGGGTTAGTCCGAACTGCAGGAGACGGCGCGGCCAATCAGACATTCAGTCAGTCAATGCACTAGCTCATCAATACATGTCCAGATGGTTTCATCGATAGGCTACTGGCCGACATGCATCTGCAGTCTTTACTGACCGTATGTACAACGACGTCTTGACGTTTTACGGCATGGGCTCGTATATTGTTTTCAAATCTTGCGTTCGTTTGCCTGCAGAATTACGGTCTCAAAATTGTTTTATTAAAGAAGCAGCTGATTGATTTTGTGGCGTCATGGCAGAACAGCAAAAAAACAGTTGACTTTTCCCCCTAAATCTAGCTTGTCGAAAATATATTATTTTGTTTTGTCAAAATGAAAATTTTTTACAAATACACCTATCGAAGCAGGAAATTTCGCATACTGAAGAACTTTGAAAAAAAGTTGAAATTTTGAGCATGTATAATCTCCTCCCTCGAAAATTTTTAGCTGTCTATCGGATAAACTGCAAACTTTGTTTCCCCTTCCCAACATTTTTAGCCCACGAATTGGTTTGATTCATTTGTGTCACATATTTGTGTTGTGTTGTCAATCATTGAGATTATATATTCTACGAGATGAAGCTATGCGGCACCGCTAGCACCTTAGAAGAGAGAAGTGAATGTAACTTTCCCGCTGCGTATGCATAGTGACGAACGCAATGTAATTAGACCTACTGCTGTAAACTTCAATACTGTGTTTTCTATACACTATACACGTTAAATAACTCATCTGCAGGTAGGCCTAACTTATCAAATTGAGAGCTTGGCTTCCGCAATCTGTAGCAGAAATTGCTTACATTGTATTCACATAGAGCGCTAGCTGTGATCAACATCTAACATTTAATTGTTGCAAATTGCATAATTCTAAAAAATTGACGTTATTTTTATACTTTCATTTCTAATCGATGTTTTTGTCTGACGAATGAAGTCCAAATATTATGCTAGCACTAACAACGCGTGCAAGTCCAAGCTATTATTTATTTCACCGAATTTTATAACGCAATAATTTTTTCACTTTTGTCGTTTGTATTGTGAGCATTCTTGCGTTGTGTCAAGTTCTGTCAATCAATCATTAATTTCACTCAGGCACAGGGCCAATAGAACACAGACAACACACAGTATACATAAAACTAAACTAAACTAAACTAATCTAAGTAGTTGTACGATATGTATGTATTAATAACGAATGCCACTGAATAATAAGTACCGTAACTTGCATACCAATCTGACGCAGTCGCATAATAAAGAAATGCTACAGAAAAAATCTCGCCAACTGGATGTGGTCATAGCGACTAAAAAACGAGAAACTTGACGCAAAATCGCAGTCAAAATTCTACTTTATATAGAAGTGATACAATGATCGAGCCTACAGGCAAATTTATTTGATTTTTAAGACTGACTTACTGACTGACTGGTTCAAGAAGATGATACAAGACGACATGACAAACGATTTGCACCGGAATTAGGCAGACAGCAACCTGCCCGTCTAATCTAGCACATAAACTAAAAAAAACTAAAAATGTTTTACAAAAAAAATGAAATAGAAAATTGAAATAAAAGTACTGTTGTGTTTGCTGTAACGTTTTAGCACAGTACACATGCAAAACAAAAACTGCAAAAACTCGGTAATTCGCGCATTAGCACAGCTCTAGCTCTCAGTAGCTGTCCTAGAGGGTCTGAACTATGAGCGACGTATGACAAAATCAAATGAAAGCAGAGAGTTATAAGGTGTTTACACGATCGAGCAAACGTCGAGTAAACATCAAGCAAACATTGAGCTGGCTCAAGCAGGCCTATTGGAACCCCGCCCCTGGCTCAAATGTAGGCCTAGGCTTAGGCTCTTAGCCCACAGCTGATCACGTGTTATATAGGCATTCTAATTACAACCCGCCCGCCATCCTAATTAGCAGGCTAATTACCACAGAACGTCGAGCTAGCTGCTCGATGTTTGCTTGATCGTGTAAACACCATATTAAGGAAGCATCAAACTTCAGCCGGTACTGCAAACTAACGATCACGGTAATGACGAAAAATGCGCTCGGCTTATGCTTAGCGCTGCTGGCGGTATATCCGGCGAGTGCTGGTCGCCTGTTTCTGCGGTCCGAATCGGATTTATACGGTCGGTGCAGATCGTCATTTCATCAGCAAACCGACCCAGTGCAAACAGATTATTGTTCGTGCGTGTCCTGAAAGTCAAGCTCGCTACAGATAGGTTACTTCTTGTCAGCCGCGTTTTATAGGCCACGTCGTGATCATAAACCAGTTAACTAGCTCAGCTGGAGCAAAGATGCTACACACGTATAGAGCGTTGCGTATAGGCTAGCCTATACCGAGCGTCGGAGAACGATCTCAAAGTCGACTCGCAGCGATGTAGGCCTAGTCTATGGAACGAGCGAATATCTGTGTGCCTTGAAATGGTTTTACGCACAAGCGGCACTTAACCACCTAGTTTTCCATTCGTTGATCGGCCGAAGATCTTGAGATTATTAGATTTTGAGACTTCCAGCTGAGCGCACAACCATCACGCGTTGCGTCGATCCCCGTTTGGAGTTGGGGTTTGTTTTATCTTCGACAAGACTTTATGCGTTTACTTTGGTTTGTTTGCTTGTCGCTCTGCAATTACTCAAATCGTTATTTACAATTTTCATGGGAAAGAAACTTATTCAATATTTTCTACGAAAAAAAAACGTTTGACCCATAAACGCAAAATTGGTACTCATAAACGCAATGCGCGGTTAAAACGCGCGCATAATCAATTCAAACTATAGTTCTAGAATGCATAAAGAGCACTATAAAGGTCTTAATTGTTCGGTTAGCGAACATAGTTTGTATTCGCATCATTAAAAACCGAATGAAATGTAATAACGAACAATAATTTTTGCAGACATAAAAACCACAAAAAATATTTCCAAAATTACCAGCATCTATCAGCGTACATGTAAGCTTATAGAGCGGGTACGATACCGGTGCGGAAGTTGATAATGAGGTCAGTGAGGAAGAAGGCGTCAGAGACGCAGTTGAATATGATCCAGTGCGTGCTGAGGTCATCGTTGAAGAACGAGATGGCGACTGGAAGCACGATCAGGTTCGCCAGCAGAAGAATCAGCATAAACACGTCCCAGTAAAACCTAAACACATGCAACAGTAGGCTTAATCACTAACTGTATCATTTTCTGGTCTATCACAATTATCTAACAGATTTGATCTAAACTGGTCAAAATGCGATAAAAAAAATGACGCATTTCGCAATGCAAACGGGCAGCTAATTTGCGTTGATTCGTCAAGAAAAAAGTAATCTTGCGTCAAGTTTAACAAAACGCAGCTATTGTTAACCTGTCAGACCAGAGAAGTTCGTGCTGTATACTAGCCTGAGATAACTAAACGATGCACCACAAGCTAGAAAATGTTGCGTTCTGTCCGACATTCCCTTTTTGTAAGGCCCCTTCTTTGTGGACGCCTGTTCGGCTAAAGATGCTGAACATGTTCGCTTGGGAAGCCACACATTGGGCGGTCTTATGAACATTATGTCGTAAGTGTAACCAGGGTATTCCTGACGCGCTTTCGTGCTGCGGACTTTGTGCACGTGTAGCAATGGATGATTGTCTCGTGGTCGGAATAGAATATATCGGAACAGAAGACCGTCACTGAGCACGTGCTGCAGCTGCGCTTCCCCATATACCCTAGTTGGATTAATTAAAAGCCGCTTTGAGACACCCTTTGAGAAAGTACGGCTACAGAATTTAACCTTGACTTAATGACGACGGGATACTTGCCAGTAGCGTTTGACATAAACTTAGTATTTGACGGGTTTTGGTGTTTTGGGTAATGTTTCGCTGAGAGCGCGTTTTGACTCAACCGCTAGACGAGTTATAAATTATTTATTAGCGATATGCACTGCTGTCAACGTGATACATTAATGGAAGGTGGGTTTGTGACGAAATATATTAATAGCGGCTTACAACATACATCCAGAAACCTAATCGGTCTAATGCGTGTCAAGCGGCGGTCAGAAGATCCGACGCGCGTGAACACCAGTAGGCAGCGCCGACGCCGTTATTTACTGGAGATCATTCAGTGCCATCAGTGGTATCTCTCTGGTAGGTTACTAATATCACCCATCGACTTGAGCGACTTCCAAGACGAGTCAACTAATTATCAACAGTGACCAAGCAACAGCAGCAGCGGCGGCAGTGACAGCTGAAACGACGGCGTGCAGGTTGAGAGATGGATAAAACGATATTATACGACAGAAGCAAGTGACACTTGAGCACGCGCACTATCATTTTGCACCTGCGGCTATAAATGTCCTTTGATTGGATCAAACGGCGAAAAGTAAAAAAAACATTTACAGTTCAACGCAAGAAAGCTATCATAATTTATCTCTACTAGCTGTTCAAACTAGCATCAACGTCTTTTAAATTGCATTATTGCATGCGGCTTTTGGTTTATTTTCACTCAGCATTTTTGCAGTGTTTCGGTGGTTTGTGCATCGTTGGTCGATCTGACAACAGAATTACTGAAAAAATGTTTAATGATTTTTAAAGAGGTTAACCCTTAGACAAGAAATAAAACATACATGAAAAAATAATGTTATTTGTCCGCATTGCTTTTCACTGTACAAGAAGTCGTTCTAATCACTGTTCAAACTTCAAGCGTTTAAATCATCAACCGATGTAACGGGAAAATGCTCGCAGAATCTTCTCGCATTGTGCGACGTCGAGTAGCGCAGAGTTATCGATTATGGACGAGCGAATGAACCAGAGAACGAAGGAAGGTAACAGAAAAACGGCATTAGACCGACGCCGACGTACAACAGCGACAATGACCACGACATCAGCCTAACGGCAAAACAGTTTCTATGTGCATAAACCAGCTTGTCTGGCATAATGCTATGGTTGGTATTGGTTGCAGAATGCCTATCAATATCATTCATAGGAATATTTGCTAATATAATTAATGATTATAAATATAGGTTTAAGTATTGTTATTACAACTTTTTGTTTTCATTTTAGTTTTTATCTTCAGGGTTCTGCACTAGCAGGAGTATAATAGCAATAATAAATATAATTAATATTAACGACAATAATATTTGTAAAGCCGAATGGAAATGCACCGTCTAGGCCACTTTAACAACTAATTTGTGTCATAAAGTGATGAGCCACCACTAAAAACTGATCAATATGTCACAGAGTCATATTATTTCAGTCAAAATACTGTCAGTGTTCTGCGATCGGAAATCCTCGTTTGCCGACTGTGCACCGTGTGCGGCTGCGACAGTTATTTTTTGGAAAAGTCTCGAACGCGTGACTTGAAGTTGGTCTTGTGATATTAAACCGCACGTTGCACCAGTGATGAGATTCAAAACATTCTACTGTCTCGATACAGAGCTGTAGAAAAAAAGGAATTTATCTGCCCGCAAGGAGTGACAATCTGTGCAGACGATGCGACAATTACCTGGAAGCGAATGAACCGACTTCAATCACCGTTTCGATAGTCAATGCGGCCGACTTTCTAGCTAGCTACTCTTGCGAGATTATCGTATCAAGGTCGCGCTTGTCGCAGGTGGACGGGCGCAAAAGTGCCATGCATTAGCGTCGATCTGCTCGTCGAACGCTGCAGGCTAAAGTACGACTCCACTTGTCAAGACTAGTAGGCCTAGTAACGTCGTCTGCGACTTAAGGCACGGACATGTTAGTTGTATAGCTTATATGCCACGACTACATGTACTTACCTCTTCCTATGCCTGTGCGAGTGCGTGTCAAAGTGCAGTTCGCTGGTAAGAAATGAAATGAGGTCAAGCGACAGCATCATCATTGTCATCATCACATAGTGCACAGATACAGTTAAAAACAGACCATGAATCTATGGCGCAGTATAGAAGGCAAGGAAACGCCAGAGACGTCGATCTGAGCAACGGAAACGGCTGAAGGAAGCCGAACAGAGAAGTAAGACTCGGTATATCAGGCTGAATCACACTGCGCATTACAGAGCACCCTTCACGACCGACTAGTCACATAGATTGCAGCAATCTTATCACCCTCTCACACAATACACATACGCGAGGCAGCAGCAAAAAACTAGCAGTATACTGTATTGTGCTACGAAATGAATACTTCGGACAAAATCTCTTTCATCGCCGTGCTAGCCTATTAATTACCACAAACTTCTCCCAGATAGCATCATGTTAGCTACGGGTACTGGTATTTCTTCTTGAAGTAACGTTTGCGTAAATTGTGGACAATGTCAATCTAATTGATAGCCTATCTTGTTTTTTTAATAAAACATCTATACTTCTTTGTACGTATATAGGCCTAGGCCGAAAATAAGTCCTAGGGTATGCCTAAACACCACAGATCACCACAGATCATCTGAGACGGCAGATATTGTTTCGCTTTGTAAACTTCAGGTCGATGTATGGCACCACAGATCGCCCAGATCCTAACCCTAGCCCCATTTTGTTCACTGTAGGTTTGCACGTTATAATATTTTGTGCAAGGGACCAGTGTTTGGTCGACTGTTGTAATCGCGGACGGTTCATAGGGTGTTTACACGATGAAGCAAACATGAAGCAAACTTAGAGCACACGTCGTGCATGTGTATTTTGGATACCTTTAATTCGTATTTGCTTCATCTTTGCTTCATGTTTGCTTCATCGTGTAAACACTCCATTACTAATCGGCCAACTCGTCATACAGGATCTCCTGACATGTCTGCAGCACCACGGACACTGCTAGCGCCGCAGCAGCTCCCGTGATCATGGATCACTGCAACAGTGTTCGTAAACAAAATATTAACCCCCTAGGTACGTTCTGATTTTTTTCAAATACTAAAAATTTCGCGCAATCTGCGTTTAAATCTACGCGAAAGTACAAATGAACGAAACCTCGTAGTTTGGCGTAGCTTTAAACGCATAATATGGGCGTAAAATATCGCTTAAAATTCTTAATCATTAAAAAAAATTCTAGAACACGTCACGGCAAACAACACTTTTTCACGCGCGCTGTATGTCAATTCTCACAGAAAACAAAGTATAAAGAATCATCCCATACATACTCAGACCAAAATATTCTATTTCCATTTAAACGCATCACATTAGCGCAGAATCGAACGATGGCGGAATGTTTACGAGCGTTTGAGTCAAAGCAATATGTGAGTGTCAGCGCAGCAGTGACATAGAAAGCGAAGTTTCTGTGTAAGACATTGTTCAAAGCAATCGCCTACTGCATCAAACAACAACGTTGACACGGACGCTGGACATTTTGCGTCCATGATTAGGCCCTATACGTTACACGCTGCCTCCTGCAGATTAGACATCCACCAAATGCTTTTATCAGGCAATGCACTCAAGTAGGCCTATTCAAGAAGAAATTAAACCGCTTAGTACGCACACCAATTTTGCTTTTGTCGAATGTAAACATTACTGGGATGTTTACTCGTATTTACCAGATACCGCACTGCTGGAGTGGTTAAGCGAGCACGTAGCCATTTTTGTGTCACGGCTATCTGCAGGCCTATAGATGACGATCGTAAGCTGATGGATTGGGCATTCTAGTTAAATAATTAATTGCACACATACGAGTAAATTATTGGAGACAAAAGTCATTCGCAATGTAAGGAAAAGTTAATGAGAAAAATAGGGTTTGTGTCACTCGTCCAATGCCGATTCTGTGACAGTGATCCTTGACCAGTCCAATCCGTAACAAACTGCAGAGTCATCTATACTACATTTGAGAGTTACTGTCAGGTCCGTCGAGAGCCACAGCGGGTCTCAGGGAAACATTCCCGTGGGGCCCCCAAAACATGTTCGCAGGGCCCCTCTGGGGAGAAAAATTAAAATGTTTTTTTTTCAAAATGGTGCATTCTGGTGTATTTTTGCATTACTGAGCGACGGCGGGCCCCCAAACGTCGCGGGCCTGGAGTAGCTTACCCCCACCCCTTACCC
>Ga0209367_1009283_pt1 | contig 13362 bp, 6 predicted proteins | sample WorMetLIZISLAND2_FD_187412 | JGI IMG/M metagenome (GOLD analysis project Ga0209367, IMG submission 187412) | Marine gutless worms symbiont microbial communities from Max Planck institute for Marine Microbiology, Germany - Olavius geniculatus... ... | reverse complement strand
GTTGGGAAATCGACAAGCTGGCTATAGCTTGATTCAATTACAAACGAGAGAAATGGTTTGTGAGTCTTATCATTAGGGCTTAACAAAGCAGTCCAGTCAATTCTGGGGAGGTTTAGGTCGCCCACTAATAACATTTGTATAACTGCTATCTGGTATCTTCGCCAACGCTACGTAAAATTTTTCCAGTTGTCACAGCCAGATGGCAGCAGCAAATTCGGCGAAAACTTGCCTTATCTGACAAGGATAAATGATCTTCCAATCCTAGCCTGGATTCAGATGCAGATCCTGATCACCACCGAATTATAATCATCTCTTAGTCGGGCCAAGTTTAGCCTTCCTTGAAAATTTCAGCCAAATCCGCCTGCAATTTTTTGGTGTAATCCTGCTGATAAACGAACATACAGATAAACGCTATGGCAGAGGTAGTAATTCCGACGGAGTGCACTGCGTACAAGCGCTCACAATGGAGGGGCGTCGTCGTCTTGATCTCATGTGTGCTCTCGAGAACAACGTGTCAATTTTTCTCGGGGCACCGCTGAGTGAGTGCCGGACGGGTGGGCGAAGAAGGCTGAACGGGACTGTCAACGGGAGAGATGGGTACTAGAGGCAGGTCACGAAGGGTCGACGATCGTTCATACTGACAGATGTTTACACGCGGCGCACTCTGTGTGTGTTTTCACTAGCCACGTGCAGGCGCTGTGTGCTAACTCATCACAGATTGACCCCCCGTCTGACAGATCACGGACGCTCGACTGGGTCGAGGCTGCACGTCAGCCGCTGCAGTCGTTACGTTGCGTTGCGTTGCGCAGTGCTCGATCGAGCGCCGAAGCATCGTGTGTACCTGCCCGCATTCATGCACTTCGCATCCGCGCTCTGTCTGCCGATAGACCGACACACCGAAGCGCGTGATGGTAAAATCTGCAGACCGAACATCAAAACAGCTCACGACGTTAAGCATAGTTTCCTTGATACAACCCGCAACGCACTCAACGAACGCAGGGAAGTACGCAACAAACGCTACCGACGTAGGTTACGCAAGCGCTCACTTAGAAAACGTCAGACCAGTTTTATTCCAACTGCGACTTTGACAGAATCGATCTTGAAGACAGAAGTTCGGAGACAATCAATAACGGGAAATAAAACGATAGGTCCATTACAAGCGAAAACAATTAAATCACTAAAACTACGATGGCTAGTGCTGCAATTACACGGGAAAATTCAGAACTTTCGACTGCGAAAAACCGGAAGAAGTGTTGCTAAAGCAATTGCAATAACGACTGGCAAAATTGGCGCCCGAAGCAGGCAAAGTGACATTTTCACTGGTCGGTCATTGTCGTAATCGACCGAAGCAGTTTTGTTGCGCTTGTCATGGTCTAAAATTTGTCTCTATCGTTATTGGAACTTAGTTTGGAAATGCATGGCTTGGTCAGTAAAAATGAGTGTAAAATGTCGTTTTAAAATAACTTGAGAAAAACAGAGAGAGATTTGACGAAAACGCCTAACAAGTTCCGGTGCACCAGTCAAGAAACTGGCGGTTGTACAGGAATTCGAATTTAAATGGGTTGATTGTGGTGAAATTTTCACAATATCGATGCCGAAATGGGATCTTCAAAATAGGAGGAACATGGGTTGCTTACTCTTGCGATTTTTTGGCAAACGTTTGCTTTGAATGCTTGATCGCAAATAGGAATTCGACCTCAATTTTTTTTTTTTGGGGGGGGAATTTACTCCAATTTTTAAAGCAGGAATCGGCGTTAAACCTTCCCCCGACTTCGAGCACGCTAAATATGTGTTTTGTGCAACATTTGTTTATATTCAGGAAAATTATAAAAACGGTTCTGTCTATAACTTTAGCACAATTTTTCACGGACTCGTGAACTAAGACACGGCTTTTAAACTCCAAACGCAACACGATGGTTACCGGTATCGGTATTTTTATTATCATCCAACTTAACAGAGTACCGTAGTCGGCTAAATCTACTGTGTACTGCTACATTGAAACGTCTCTGTCTCGTGTCCTAGGTACGATATCATATAGATCCACTTCACTGATTGTCTGCTGGCTTTCAGCTATCACTCCCAGTAGGCGATACACAGAATGAGATCTACTGTATATATACGAACTTTTGACTCCAAGCAAACAGCTTAAAGCCTGTTCTGCGTGCATTCAAATACACATTAGACAATAACTGCTGCATTGTGTGTATATGTGTACACTGAACTCTGTTTTATAGCTCAAATAGCTCAAAGTTTTTTTTTCTTCAGCTCGGTTCCAAACTGGAAATAATCTACGTGGTAAAACAAGAAAAAAAATAGTAATTAGTAGTAGTAACAGTAGTAGCAGCAGCAGAATATTGTAAGACGCCCTAAAACAATTTATTAAGCGCCTGAGTCTCACTCAAACAAAAACTTTTTTAGTAGCCATCGAAATTCTTCTAGTTCAATGCTCAGCTGACGCAGTTCTGCTGGCAGACTGTTCCAGAGGGATGGACCAGCGACTGCGAAGTTTCTGTCACCGAGTCGCGTGTTTGTTCGAGGAACCTTGCAAGTGTCGGTGTTTGCCGACCGCAATCTGCGACGACTCACGTTGGAGAGGATACATGCATTGAACAGCTGGGCTGCAGTTTTGGAACTGACTGGCCTCGAATATTCCAGTAAAGTGTGATTGTGTTGAACTCTAACTTGATGGATTCAACGTAATCTCATAGATGCTAATAGTTTCGAAAAAATGTCCGATTGCTTGACATACGAAAAACCAAAATGCAGAAACTAGTCTTGTTAGCACGTAGTTGCTTGATTTGTAAACAACAGTAATAAAACTTCTATAAACTAACTTTGAAATTAAAAACTTTATTTAAACTGTAGTCACTACCGCGACGGTAACGCATGCTGCAGAGATGAAGCTGCCCGCTGACAACGGCTGATGAATAACGACGTTCCCACAGCGCGCGCAACTACAACGCTTAAAATGACAAAAACAGAGCAAAGACCAAAAATTTTTTTGGCAAAAAAAATAATTTACTTTCATGTATCGATTTATCAGATCTTCGGTTGCTATTTTAAACAATAGTGTTGTTTTTCATATTGCAAAGGCGCTACTAGATGCCACCTTCCGCGAAAAGGGCATTTTCGATGACGTCATGATTACGTCAGCACTACATAATAACCATGAAATTTTGAAAGCAATTTTGACACGTCTTTGACGCGCTACAGCTATGCTGTACGGCGTCTTTGGCATCGTTGTCGTCCGTCGTCTGTAACGGATGTATTGTGACTAGCCGTTAGGACTTAGGAAGAAACTTTTTCCACTAGTAATTAGCTCTGTGGTTTACATTTAGGCAAAAAAATTTCAGCAATCTAGTGCAAAAACATTTTCAAAATTAGGATTGAACAGAAGGGAGTAAAAATGTGCGTTTTAACAGAAAACTCGTTATATCTCGAAAATGGTAAAAGATAAAGCCAAGGTTGTTATAAATCACTAATAGGAAATCGCATACGTTTTTTCACATTAAATAAAAATCATCGACTTTGGATGAACTTGAAGGTCAGTACTGCAACGGAAACTGTATAGACTGTAGCGCGTCTTCCCTAACGACAGCTAAACTTTCTTGTTAGTAAAACGTATCCTCAGGATAATGCACGTCAAGAATTGTGAAAATAGTATTTAGATTTGTAAGAGTTATTTACAAAAACCGTAAGTTTTTTCTGGGCACGGTGTATTTCCGCAGTCAAATAAATATTAGTTAAATGATTTTTAATTTTTGGCGTGTTGTTTGCATATTTTCATATTAGGCTATTAGGCATTTTGGATTTACAGTTGGTCTAACTATAACCTAAGTTTTTGTTCGTATTTTACCATATACCTTTGTTTTTTGTTGCGATTGAACATGTTGTTTATTTTATGAAGCGCCAAACCACACAAAACTATCTTTACTTGCCCTACGTGCGATCGAACTACCGTTGAGTTAGCAAACAAAAGTAAATGTGACGTTTTCTAATTAAGTGTGTGTTTACACGTAACTGGAATGCAAGAATTAACAATGATCAAAACAGCACGTTTCTCGGCACATAAGTTGTTTTCTTGCAGTTAAAAAGCAGATCCCGTAAGAGAGTAAATAGCCTAAATAATTTATAGCGCGTTAACTGTAAATAACAGCAAAGCAAACACGCTGCGTGTGCTAGTAAAAGAAGAAAAAATGTTTGGCATGGCGCCTAAAACACTGAGTGTGCTGCATTTAAGATAGTTCAAAAAGCATGGTTCAAAAGAACAAAACAAATGAAACATCTTGTTTATTTATTGTTTGTTGTAATAACCATAAACTGCGCAGCAAGTCGTATTTTTCTGTCGCTGACCAGTTAGTGATTTGCAGCATTACCAGTTTCAGCAACCGGGTACCCGGTTGCAATTACCCAGGTACCCGGGCCCGGTTTTAACTTTAAAGCAAGCAAAGGAAAAACGACAATCAAGTGGCATGTACATATCTACATGTATTACCAAATATTTGTTTTCACAAACTCAGGTTTTTAACATAAAAACGTCCATAATGTGTCTGATACCAAATATGCATAGTCTGTCAACGAAAATAGCTAAAGTTGAGTCTCCCTTCGCCATAAAGGCTGTAAGTAGCAAGATTTTCATTGATTCCATCAATGATCAGTGCGAAAAATGGGTACCCAATTACCCGGATTTGAAACTGGGTACCCATAATGAACTTTGGAACCAGGTCCGTGTACCCGGTTTTTAGTAAATCACTATGACCAGTATGTCATATCGTGATTATAGTGAGTAGTCAACCTCGCTTTGAAAACAAGCATTTAGCGTGTGACATTTAAAGATAGCATAGTAGCCATCTATTCAGACACACCGCGCGATGCACTAGCTTCCGTATCCGTGGTATCGCAGTGTAAACTATTGGCTGGCTGAGGGCTAAAAAGCAGAGATCAGCACCGCCCTATATGCGGCTCACGCAAAACTTCACTGTATTCACTCTGTCACGTATACGTCTACGTTTTATCGGTTTTATCGCAATGCGAGTGTAACGGGGTAAAATAAACTCCAGATCGTGTTAAAACCATGAAATGTGTTTATTTGATAACCGTATCGACGGCATGTTGTGCGTGAGACGCGAGTGTTATGAACAGACGCCAGACGCTTTTCAACTGTCATGCTTGACCAAGGAACATTTTAAGAACGGTTATAACATCGCAGACACTGTGGCAAGAGATAACAGGACCATGTAGGTCGGAAATAGATACGGCACTGCTGAAGTGGTTAAGCGAACACGCAGTACAAGCTTATACCACTCCAGACAGTGCGGTATCAGACGTAAACCACGCTTAGACGGCACGGACAACACCGACGTTTGGTTTATGACGGACAACTGCCGCTGAAAATTGTGAAAACAGTAGCAGTACAAGCCGAGTGTCGTTTAGCGCGTGAAATCAGTGCAACAACTGACTACAAGCAGCTATGAATGTAAAAAAACGTTTTTAAAGATTTTGGCGTTTTTTTATTCTGTCAACTTTTTTAAACGTTTACTAAAAATTTTGTCGAAAACTGTGAAACCGCAGAGAAAATTAATAGACCAGAGATTTTATTATTATTATAGTGAACGTCATTTCCAGCGTTGCTCTGCGATAGCTAGTTCACTTAGTTAGTCTAGTGATACTTGGTTTTGTTACCATACTGTTAAATTGAAATTGAATAAAGTTCTCTCTATCTTTCTAGTTATAAGCATATGCACCTACAGCATTAGGCAGCAGATAAAAGGTTGAACGAATTTATGCTAACGTTTTTATTGAACGTTTTTAAACGTTTTTATATATTTGTCACGTTTTTGCGCTATTAACGTTTTAACAATTTTTTTTCTGCGACATTTTTTTACATCTACGCAAGCAGCTACCTGTTGTCGGAGCGATCGTGCAACGTTGAGTACGATGGCGGATGACCGGCGGGGCGTCGGCACGGCTACGCTGGTGGATCGGCCGCGCACACCCCCGCCGCCACCCACCACCACCGAGGACGACCCGGCAGCGACCGGCACCGCAGCGGCCGGTATGGTGGTCGACGCAATGCGGTGTAGGGCCACGACCACGGACTCAGCGGCCGCTGACGGCGCGATCACCGACGACACCGGCAGCGGCGACGGATCCTCGTCTTTGTCGTCGTCGTCGTTGTGTCTGTCGTCGTCGTCGTGGTTGCAAGTGGAGGTCGACGGTCGCTCATCACTGGCGCCATCTAGCGACTCACTCGGCCCCGGGACATCAGCGGCAGGTCCATCGCACGTCGGTGACTGGACCAGGTTGACGACGGTCGTCTCGGCCATGGACCCATCGTCATTGAACGCTGCTATCTGTCGGGTGGGTCAGATACAGCTGCTGCTGGCTGGTCACTGAAATCCGCGGCGCGTTGCGCTCACTGTCGCCCGGCACGGTATATGTCTTGTGAAGGCGACGGCGACGATAACGTCGAGACGTCTAGATGCTTCAGCTGGGACCTTCTAGGCGCAACTTATTAGTCAGTCGAGTCGGTGGCTGTGAAACGTTCGCGCAGTGCGCCGACCAGCGCCGAATAACGTCGCAGGCGCATCCTCGGCGCTAAGCGGGATCGTACATCGGCGCCGGTCGCAGCAGTTACTTCCTTACATCTCTTCTTCTCCCCGGAGCTTCATCGAGCGCCCAACTGTTACCAATCTACAAGACGACGACAAGATTCGGCTTTCGGTAACGCGAGACGGGTGGGCTTGCGTAACATTTGCAACTTTATGCGCACTCTGTACGTTCGCAGCAGCAGCAGCAACAACAACAACAGCTGGATGCAGGCCAGCCTCTCGCCCGCAGCCAGACATCAGTTCCAAGTTCTCGGGGCGCTTCCTTCAATCGTAATTAATCTATAGCGACGTAGATCGTCATGTGGCTTTCCCACTAGCTTGACGCTTTGTCGTTCCATCTGTTTGTCTGTTACATTGGCGCTTGTGGAAGTGTTGCTTAAAAGTAAAAATTAAAAAATGGAAAATTAAAATTGAGCGTAATGTTTTTTTGCTACATGTAGCAATTATTGTAGACATTTTTGTCAATGTTTTTTTTCTACTTTGCTTGGTAACACTTACTGAGGTAATTGATACTTGTCCGCAATACAACAAAAACAAAATTACTAAACACGCCGACTAGCTGCTACACTATTTGGCAAAATATTAATATCAGAAAAGTAGCTTAATTAATCAATACGTCATAGAACTAAACGTGTTAAAGTTTTTCTTAAAAATTATTTTAATGCAGCGCAATTGGCGCTACAAGGTGGAATGTCGTATATTCGTCATTGCAAAAAAAGCTAATTGTTGGAAATTTTATACTTAAAGTGAAATTGTAAACGAATTGTCAAAGTTGCAGCAATTAAGTAACGATGACTAAACAGACAAAATACTGTATTGTCTACTACGTTTGTGGTGGCGCATTTCATTGACCGGCGCGTGGACAACACTGAGTCAGGCTGCTGAACCGGTCATCGTATTGTGACAGTAGATCAGGTGAAACTGCGCTTTGCATCCGACTGTCAGATGGACGACTTGCAATGCTAGCCTAGTAGGACCGCTTGGGTGGCTTCTATTGTTCCTTGGGTGCGAACTCCTTGGGTGGTAAGACAGTTGTGAAGGGCACGGACAGCTTCAGCAGGTAAAGAATAGCATGGATGCTTTTTACTCAAGTTGCTGCTGTTAATTACTGAATACTTATAAACAGTTAACTCAAACTTTAGACAATGTTCAATGTTGTGAAGATGGTATTGGTGCCAGGCCAAATTGTCAGCATCAGCATCCTCGTCAATTGACATTCGGTTTCTTAATCATTCTTTACCACGAAAGACCCGCCATGCCACTCAACGAGCCCCACAATGTGTCCGCACACAGGGTGACGTAATACCACCCAAGATGTCACATGGTCGGCTCGTTGCAAGTCTGGCCTCCACTAATCGGTTGGTCGGTGGTCGGTCCCCGTGGATGGACGGATAGCCGCAGCCGGTGGCGTCGTCTTCCTCCAGAGAATTGCGTGCGTTACGGCGTCGGTCAATCAGCATTGTGTTTGCACGGGCGGGCGGGGGGCACCTGGCATGCTCTGGGACGCCAACCATTATTACTGCCAGGCCAAACGCCACCGACGGCGCTGCAGAAAATTAATACGGTTGGCGACGGTACGGGACGCGAGTCAGCCATGCACCGATCATTAGTTGAACGTCTTTTTACTTCGTCGCCGTCGAGCTAGAGTGAACAACGACGACTATGCTGCGGCGGCAGTGAACGCAAGCAGCAAATTGACGGACGACGCGAATAAACCTCAGCAGAGCAGATCAACGTGAGCTGCTAGGAACAGTAGACTCGGTCTACTATTCCTAACAGCGTCACGTTGATCGGGTCGCCTCACTCTGCAAGGAATAGAATTTGCAAAGAAAGATAAAACTGAATTTGCAAGAAAAGAAAATTGCAAGGAATGGAATTTGTAGGGAAATGAAATTTGCAAGGGGTAGAATTTGCAAGAAATGGAATTTGCAAAAAAAACCGTCTTGCAATTTGCAAGTAAATGCTACATTTTACCACACTGTTAATGATGTTAACGAATGTTCAGAAGTGATTAATTAAAAAAGCCAGGTACATTTTCTTACACTGTTAATGTAAGTAACTTGAAAATAAATGTACAAACATTTGAAATCATCAGCTAATTTAGAAAAATATAGCAGGCCAAATACTACCGCCTGCGAAACTGTAATAGACACAACATAGTCCGTTTAAGCTATAGGCATACACGCATTCCTTGCAGAGTCCATTCTTTGCAAATTCCACACCCGTTCCTTGCTAATTCCGTTGATTGCAAATTTCTTTCCATGGAAATTCTGTTTCTTGCAAATTCCAATTGTTGATTTCCTTGCAAATTCTATTACTCACTAATTTACGCGAATGCGAATTTTGAAGTTTTCCTTTCTTTTCTTGCAATTTCCACCCCCTTTTTATTAAAAATTCCATTCCTTGCGAATTCAGCGCCCCTGTCACATCCGTGTTCATCAGCTGAATCAGTCTCAAAAGCATCTCAAACAATGCTATCAAACGCTGTTGTCTGCCTTTGCGCTTTTCGACATTCATCCCGTATGCCCCGCGCTATCATCATTGCAACTTTACATAAGTTGTCATAGCAATCTTTTTTGACATTATGCCACCAAATTCATACATGTTTCTATAGTAGGGGCCTAATAGGAGTAGTAGTAGCAACAGCAGCTAGTAGAGATTGTAACCAAAATACAACAATTTTCCCAACAGTAATGTCATAAAAATAATCACCAATCCTAAAACTGGGTTTTAAGCGCATATGGTACGCGTAATAAAGCAGATAAGTTTCTCGGCGAAAGTTGCATGGTAACAAATTATCAATAGATCTCAGTTCGTTGTAAGTAATAAGTACTCGCAAAAAAACGACAGTATGTTGCTGATAATATGCGCGAAGCGAGCTGTGGTAATTACGAAACGGTAAACGTAACCGTTGTTTTTAATTCCTGTCAAACAATTGTCAGCGTTTTCAATACAAGTGTTCACTATTTGCGTTGCTTGCTAAACATTGACACACTGCATTACATACGGATTCGTCCATATACAGAGAGCAATTCGTACTATCAACATTAGTGCCACTGAAGTTTACTTCAAAAAGTAGAAGCTATTACCGTCGGTTATGTCTTAGTTGTTAATCCGACTTCTCTGCGTTTAGCGATGCGGTTGGTTTTAGCGGCACCTGGCATAGAAACGGGTCGACACGCCAAGCAGAAATTAATCATGGACTCTGCCGACGTTCTGCCTGCCATATCGCAACCGTTCGCTGATGGGCGACGACCTTTTGTTCAAATCGCAGCACACCGACTGACCGTTTTATTTCTGTAACTCCGACCTCGCACCAATTACGTCAGTCAGCGATTATGAATTTGGGACATCTTGGTATTATCACTATTTTTCGACTTTCAGTAAATATTTTCATAAAATTTTGTCCATAACTTTTTTACTTGGCCTACACTAAAGGAGGCCCTATAACATAAACAAGGCGGGCGTAGAAATGACGCTGTAAAATTAATTAATAATAAAACTAAATATTACAAAAATGTACATTGATTAACAATTTAACATTGGTCATAACATTTGTAGTTTACAGTGTTCTGTCGCAATTTGCTGAGAAATCATGCAAGGGTGTAAGTTGCGTAGGCTTAATGCATTTGTCCTGTACTAGACCTTGAGCGGGAACACAGAGAGCAAGCAACCTTTCACCTGTTAACATTGCGCTATAATTATCTTAACTTCAGCTTTTTTTCGCTGCGAGGGTTGGCTGCCCTATGCACGGTCCTTCATTTATTTCTGTCGGCAGTTGTTCACAGTACATTTTGTAAACGAAAACCGCTCTTAATCTGCGTGTAGGATACTGTACAGTGCATTGACCGTGTCGGTCAACATGCATGATAGAGAGAAAAGTTAAACAGCCGTCAACGTTGGCTTGGTCGCGCCATATTTACGCGAGCTTCTGCCGAGAATGTGCATCTTCCAGCAAGCTTAGAGGCGGATACAGCAGCTGCGTACTGCCGTGATGTAAGAGCCAGCTGTTTGCTTCGCTGCTCTTGCAAAGCATTGCGACGTACATTGCCAGCCAGATCTCTTTTCCAACTTTCGAGCTCTTATCTGTTTGGTTTTTGCACGATTTCAGAGTTAGACTACAATCCACAGTCCACTATTGTGTCTGCTTTTAACACTAAAGTCAAATGAATGTATACATGCCTCGGAATTTATAGAAGTTTAGGACAACGGGCAATAAGCAATAACCAATTTGAGCATGCAAAGTATTTGATATACCGGTATAAGTTACTTGCACATCGCTACATTACTCTCTTTTAACAGCCTAGTATATGATGACACTTAGCTTGCGTGTTTTGTCGTCTGAGCAATTTTTAATATTTTCCCGTTACTTTATTTCTTAGTTTAACGCTGAGAGTTAAGCGACAAAGGTCGCGTTTTTAGCGGCTTTCGACTGGATTACTCAGAAAGTTATGAATGGATTTTGAGACAATTTTGGAGGGGTTTTAGAATAAAAATAGTAGCAGTAGAAGTCTTCTGTCGATCTATTCGTCAAATGGCAGCACCGTTCTCGGCAAATGTTTCAGATCTCAGATCGCTTTTATTTGTAATCGTTTGCTAACCACATTTTACTGCACTTCCAGTTCGTTCAATGAGATAACCGCATGTATACTTTTTTGCAACCAATCGCAGCGTGCGCAAATCGAACGTCAGACAGACGCCTCAAAAACTTTTGTCCATGTCTTCGCCAATTATTGACCGCTTTTAAAAATTGTTTTACTGACACATTCAGTGGGAAAGTTGCAATAATGTGACTAATGAAGTGTGTCAATGAAAGAATTGAGAAAATCGGTCAATATTTGGCGAAATTGTGGACAGAAGTTTGAGGCTTACTTTCTGGCGCATCCTGTGGGCCTACAGATAGATGCTGCTGCTGATGTTGCATGTGTCGGCATTGACATGTTGCATAGCAACCGGCCGATTGACGTCATCTTGCCGCCAGACGACCAGTATAGTCGGGTATATCCTGCAATCCACCGGTTGTTCGCGGCCCATTTCTCATTCCAGCCCCGCGAAGCAGTTCCTTGCTGATGCTATTTATAGATCACGTCAGAGTGCGCTTAGGTCTGGTAGATCGAAAGCAATAGACTTGGGAGCCAGTAGCTATACAGGTTACTGGGACGCCATGCCAAGAGGCCCCGTGGCGGCAATTTGACGACTGCACAAAAACGATAGACCACATTTCCGGCGACGCAAAAGCGCAACCGCGCTAATAAATGAAACTACATTCTTTTTTCAAAGCATCTTGGTGACAAAGTTTTTATGTTGTCGTGTGTTCTAGCTGTCCAGTGTCCCGTTAGAAAGCGCACACATTTGTAACAGTTAGGCCTAACAGAAGTTTTTTTCGGAACATGCTCTATATACTGTAGTGTAGAGCCTACTGATTGTAGCCGTCTAGATGTGAGTTTTGTGTGAAAACTACTGGCAAAAAATACTTTCTTTATTTGTTCAACGCACGCCAGTGAAAATCAATAATCGTATGCATTTGCTAATTAATTGCGAAAATTGTCGATAGCTCCGCGTCATGCTACGTTGACCGTCGATTATGCATTTCTAGCAGATACGTTTCTCCTTCAGTTAGTGCCGTTATATTACAAGTATTGTAATTAGTCCTATCCGTTGCAGTGCTGCTTTAATTAATCCGCCCGTAAGCGATAGCTTGCGGAAGCGGACTTAAGTTTTGCTGTGATTTATTAGTCCGCCCGAAAACGATAGTTTTCGGAAGGACTTCTGTTTTGCTGCGGTTTCTTTTTTCCCCCTCGCGTAATCTCCGAGCTCCGTGGGCCGATCGCCGCGAAATTTTGCACGATGCTCCTAAGTATGTTCGATTTTATAATCCCGGGCCGAAATTTAGGGTGAGCCTCACCAAAAAAATTTTAAGAGCCGAAAACATGCAAAATTTGGCCCGATTTCGAACGACTTCAAAGTTTGGCGGCCAATTTCTCCGGAACGGATGAAGATATTCAAAATCGGTGAGTTACTCGTTCGACACCGATTTCTCCCGCGTTAGGCGAAACAAGTCCGGTGAAGTTCGGTCCAGTGACCTTGGAGATCTAGATGTAGAATTAAACCCACCGAAAGCGCATTTTTCGGAAGAACATATTTCGGCCCCTAGGGTTGCTGCGCCCCCAAATTTTTACACGCGCTAGAGAATGACCAAGTCTTACTAGCGAACCCCCCAACGGGGACGGGGGCCCCCTTACAACTTTTTCAACGGGGGGTCAAAAATTGGCTTAAAATGCAATAAAGGAGCGCTTATAACTTCGGAGTTAGCCGGTGTAGCCCGATGAAACTTTGGCACTTGACGTGTCTCTAGGTCGGGGTGTTAACGCAGGTACAACATTTAGGGGCACCGCCCCCCTTAAAATTTGGCAGGGCAAAAAAAATGCAAAATTCAGTACGTTTACGGGGACGGGGGTCCTTCTTACAACTTTTTTTCAAAAGGGGGTCGAAAATTGGCTTAAAATGCAATAAATTAGCGCTTATGACTTCGGAGTTAAGTGGTGTGGCCCGACGAAACTTTGGCACTTGACGTATCTCTGGGTGGGGGTGTTAACGCAAGTACGAAATTTGGGGCACCGCCCTCCCCCCCTTAAAATTTGGGACGGCAAAAAACGTCCAAAATTTAGTACGTTTTACGACAACTTTCGAGTTTGACCGCAAATATCTCTAAACTGGATAGAGATATCGACATAACCTAAACGGCGTTATC
>Ga0209367_1009281_pt1 | contig 13366 bp, 10 predicted proteins | sample WorMetLIZISLAND2_FD_187412 | JGI IMG/M metagenome (GOLD analysis project Ga0209367, IMG submission 187412) | Marine gutless worms symbiont microbial communities from Max Planck institute for Marine Microbiology, Germany - Olavius geniculatus... ... | reverse complement strand
AAACAGGTAGTTATTCCCAAAGATATTATTTTAAAAGCAAAGGCTAACAAATACCAGCAAAACCAGACGATTTTACCATAGAATTTTATTAAGTTCGTCAAAACGTAAAATTATCGGCCTATGCGATATGCACAAACATTTTGTTTTAAGTTAAACTTTAACTATTTTTCTAACTAAAAATAGTAGTTAAACTTTTAGATAAACTTTTTTCTAACTAAGGCCTACCATGAAAAAAAGTTAACTGAACTTTTTTGGAATAGTTAAACTTTAAAAAAACTTTTTAAAAACTATTTTAGACAAAATTGACTTTACGGACGTTGTTAATTGTTATGTGCATCTACTGTTACAAAAAAAATAGTAAAGCAGTAAAACTGCTAGAAAAATTATACGAGGTGTTTCATAAAAAGGACCCATTTTTTCATAATTTACTCAAATGATGATCAATTTACACGAAATTTTTACTAGTTGTAGCCGAAAAAATTCTTATTTAAAATGTTTTAACAAAATATGGCTGCAAATTAAATATTTTTTGCTAGTTGGAACGTAATGCTCACGTCATAATGTGCCAGTACAAGCTTGATGTCTCAACTGGTGCTGTCAGTTGCTACTCTGCTCCGATGGTAAACTTAATCTGGTTCACTGATGACAAATTCTTGAAGTTTTACAGTTGCAGCCACAAAAAAACGTGCAAAGCGATCACATTTACGTGTCTGTGGGGATAGCTTGACTTTTACTCCTTCCAGCAAAACAGTGCACCAGCACACAGAGCTTGCGAGATGCTCGAGTTTTTAGCTCGCAAGACAACCGATGACGTCACCTGACCCCAAAAAGTCAAACTCGTGACCCCATTATCTTTGAGGCGCCATATCTCCATAACGGTGCAAGATAGATGCATGGTGACGATGGACCTTTTATAGTAAAGCGCTAGCGACGAATCGAATGGTCTCGTGACTAACAATGTCTGTTTTTTTAGTTAAAATAATACAGAAAGATGAAAGGATCTTTGCTGCTGTACAATTTGAAATTAAACTGTTTGCTTTTTTCTACCGGTCTAAACAGCTCACTGATTATATTTATACGGACATATATACTGTAAACTATCGAAATGCATTGGACAGATTCCGTGTTCATATGAACAATATTTTGTTTGAATAAGAATTTCTTCAGCTACAACTGTTAAAAATTGTGTGTAAATTGATCATCATTTGAGTAAATTATGAAAAAGGGGTCTTTTATGAAACGCTGTGTATTTCCCAAATCCATCACAGTTCCACAGTTCAGGGTATAGACAGTCGCAACTCACAACATGAAAGCATCATTCATCAGATCTCATTATTACTCCGTTGCTAACAGAATGTCACTTGACTCAGGCCTGAGTCTCGCAAACTGCCAGTGAATAGTTTTTATTAAACTAAAATTATCTAGTTAAACTTGTACTTAGTAACTTTTTGGTTAACATTTGCCCATCATTGAAAGCAGCTGCGCTAGGCCGGTAGGTGGCGGCACCTGTAACATGGCGATTGTGTAGGCCTTATAATACACTGCACTCACAGATATAATACAAAACATGCATCATACATCCACACTCGAAAACAGGATGTTAGGTACATCTACATCGAAACATCCGCTAACAGCAAGCTGCGTGTATATCCGAGCATACATATGGACACACATAATGCATCTGCATCGCCAAGCATTGGCATAAGAATTAACACTTCGACACATGCGGCCAGTCTTTGAGAACCATTCCAGCAGCAAATGTCCAGCTTAACTCAACCTGGCCATTCCTCCGGGGTAGAGTAGGTAAATCAAGTAGGCCTAGGCTTAGGCCTACCAGTTTGCCTGGCTGGGGTTGAAACAAATTACTAGTATCTGGGCTACCCGGGGGTTTAGTACAGTAGGCCTATATTTGTTTCAAGCGAGCCGCGTTCACCTGTATAAGCTATCTGGTGGCAGGACGTACGTGTTATCCTATATGGCACGTGACGCTCCGAAGCTCTGAGATTGGTTCACATGAAGAGTTATAGACATAGAGCCATAACGTTTTGAACCTAGGCCTATTAATATGCATTTGTGCAGTGAATAATAATTAGGCCTAGGTAGTCCTACCTGGTTTGTCAGGCATTCTGAGAGAGAACTTGAGCCTTCGTCCAATCGCAAACACGATACTGAAACAAACGAGGCAAAAAACACAATGTAGTGTTAGCATGCATGCATCGGCATTGTGACAGGGAGACACGAAGCAACTGATCCGCTAAATTTTGGGCTCTTGAAAAATTATCAAAATTTTCTTTGTTGAAAAGTTTTTGTCCAAAAATACAAAATTTGGGGCTAAAACCCCATCTAAAAAATTAAGGGAGTTGCAAATGTTGAATTTTTTACGCATTATTTATTGCGCACTTTATAACACAAATCAAATTTTATTTTATTTTCAATCGTGATTTTTCTTTAGTTCTGACGTCGCGTCATTCACTCAACAGAAACGATGCGACATGAAAATGGGACTGATGTAGACCGATGTTCTTTCTGCCTGCGTCTTAAAATTCACGTCTCGTCTTCTTTGTACATCAATTAAAGCCTTTATAACCTTATAACCTAAAATGTCTAAAAACCTGGAAAAAACTTTGCCAAAACCTAACCTTTTTGACCGACCGTTAGGTCGACCCTTGGGTACGATGTATCGTCTGTCTCTCTGTCGTCTGTCTGTCTATCTGTATAGCATGTATTGTGGCTAAACGGTATGGCTACATCGTAAGAGGTCGGAGATGGTACCATTTGACAGGGCGATGACGAGTTTCTACAGGCTGTCAATAGTAACAATATCTCTGTCTGCAGCGGTTTGGTCGCAATTTTGAACACAAAGTTGCTGCCAAGAGCCAATCACCTATAGGCCTATGTGCGTCAAATACCCGTATCGTATATTTTACGTTGACCCTAGTGTTCGATATAGCAGGGTCACCATAGTGTGTGCGAGACTGTAGTGACTTTCAGAAATCAAAATCGTATTCCGTCCGCGACCAAAAATCGGACGCTTCCTTTCGGATGGTACGGTTGGCCCACCCTAGCAACAGTGGGACTTTTTGTCCTATATAATTTCAGCCCTGATTATAGCGAAAACAACAACCAGAACTGCAATTAACGAGCGCAATTTAAATGAAGCTAGAGAGATAGAAGGGATGCAAAGCATACGCTTACCTGAGACTAGACTGGTGTCTAGGGACGTACGGTAAGCTGGTGTGATGTCGAAGTAGGCCTACCCGGTATACAGTGATGCACTGAAGTCAGTCACTGCAGGCACGGCGACTGTTAATCCGTTTGTACTGCCTCGGCTAGCTGTCTGTCTGTCTGTGCTGCTGCTGTTGGTGTTTATATCAATGACGACGGCGACGACGCCTAGTCAAGCCTGACACATTTAGCGCACTAGGCCTATGCTGTGCACTGCGCAAGTGCGCTGCTGCATCGCCATGCAGGCGCTGATCTCGTCACAGGCGAGCCCGCTTCTAGGATTTACTCTGGGGGTCGTAGTGTCGTAGCAAAGCTCTATCCGAGGGCCCTGTTTTAACAGTTTCATGACGCCAGTTGCAAGGCCGGGCGTATATACTTTTGAAGGCAAGGTATAGGTTTAGGGAGGGAGCGAACTCTTCCCCACCAACTGGAAAGGCTGCAGGCTTTGTAAACTCAATTCCCAGTAAGGTCTGTGACGAAGCCCCAGCCGTCAAGGAGTTTGATGCGGATGACCTATTTACATGGATTATCGCGCATGCACTATTGAATTTACTTAATTTCCTGCCTTATTTCGTTTATGTTTGGTTGGGGCTCTCGAAAGCTTGGAGCCCCGGTTCATGGCCCTTTAACCCCCGATTCCTATTCCACTGGCGCCCATAACTATACGGCTGTTACTCGTCGTTGCTGTGTTTCTGTATCCGGACGCACTGACAGCGTGCGGTCGACGGCAGCACTCAGCGCTCGACTGAGTCACGTGTATCATTATCATGCACACAGCAGACTCGCCAATCACCACCGACCGACAGATTGAATCATAGGCCTAGTAGGAACGACTGCTAGTGTAGTTCATCCGCACCTAGGAGAAGGAAGTCAATTTGCCAACGCAAATTCTCTGGAAATTGAGAAAAGCATCAAAATTGGCCTTGCTTTCTTTTCACGAAACTCGGTTTTTATCAACATATAGGCCTATACCAACAAGAATCCCATTTGTCGCTAGGATAGCCGACCGTACTGGTTGTCAGCATGACCTTCCCTTTCCCTTCCTCGTCACTTCCCCTTTTCCTTTCCCTTTTCCTTCCCATTCCGTTCCCCTTTCTCTAGCCCTTTTAATTACCTTTCTCTTCCGCTTCCTCTTCCCTTTACCTTCCCTTTTTCCTTCCCTTCCCCTTCCTCTTCTTTTCCCCTATCCCTTTTCGATCCTTTTTCTTCCCATTTCCTTCCTCTTATCCTTCCTTTTTTCCTTTTTTTCCTCTTCCCGTTTTCTTTTCCCTATTCTTTTCCCTTTCCCTTCCTTTTTCCTTTTTACTTCCTCTTCCCCTTCCCGTTTTCCTTTCCCTTTTTCTTCCCCTTTCCCTTCCCCTTTCTTTTTTCTTTTCCATTTCCTCTTCCCTTTTCCATTTCCCTTTCCCTTCTCTTTACCTTTCCTTTCCTTTCTCTAGTTTTTTCCTCTTTCCTTTTTTCCTTCCCACTTTTTTCCCTTCTTCCTTCTTTTTACCCTTGTCCACGTCCGTGCGTCCAACATTTGAGGCGCCATATTTCCATATCGGTGCAAGAATATAAAAAGTCGATCGCCGGGAGTCGAATGGTCACGTGACCGATGACGTCACGTGACACCACAAGGTCAAGGTCGTGACCCCATTATCTTTGAGACGCTATATCTCCGTAACTGTGCGAGATAGACGCATGGTGAAGATGAACCGTTTATAGTAGGCCTAAAGCGCTGGCGACGAATCGAATGGTCACGTGATTGACAATATTTATTGTTTAGTTATAATAATAGCGAAGGATGACAGTAACATTGCTGCTGTACAATTTAAAATTACACTTTTTGATTTTTTCTACCAGTCTAAACAACTCAATGATTATATTTATACGGACATATATTGTAAACTATCGAAGTGCATTGCAATGGACCGACTCCGTGTTCGTATGAACATTCTCTTGTTTTTAATAGAATCACATTTTACTCGGCAGTTAGCCGTAGCTAGAGTATCTGAGTAAATAAATGCGTAAAATTTCAGTTTGAAATGCCAAACGGTTGCTGAAAAAACAGCAAAAAAACTTTGGACTACCACTACTTTATTTTGCCGAACCCTGTATTTAATGTTTGTAGGAAATACAAACCGAGTGTGCTTTAGAAACGTCCACTCCACCCTATAGGCGTATATGTAGGCGTACATGAATGCAACCTGCCTCCTGGAAAACAAAAAAAAATATACCCCTGTTGCTGTGGTGAGCCGACCGTAGTTACGCATATATCCCAAGCCAGTGTTTGATTTCGGACCGCAGAAAAAAAGCGATTTCCCAGAGTGACTGCAGTTCCATTCACGCTACGGTGACGCTGCTATATCGAACGCTAGAATTAACACTAGATACGATACGTTAATTCGACGCCCGTGAATGTCGGCTGCAGGCAGAAACATTGCATTCAGAATTGCGGTCAAACCGTTGCATTAACATGGTTACTTTTCACAGCATATAGGCCTAAGGTTGCCATCGCTCTATTCAACGGTACCATCGCCGACCCTTTAAAGAGCATTTCCACTACGGCGTTGCGTTGCGTTGCGATGCGTTGCGTTTAAAATAGAAACGCCGATAGTGTTTTTATTTTTTGTTTACTATCCGAGCGATAGTAATTGCGTTGACCAATGAGAACACTTAAGTAGCCCGAGTAGGTCATCAAACTGATCGACAAACAGCCAAAAGTGTCGCAGGAACAGAGCTGGGTCGGAGAGTAGCTACTGTATCAGATGCTGATATTCGCCCTGGTCATCCCGGTTGGCGATGACGAGGTGAATCTAAAATCTAGGCCTGCATTTTCTTTTTTGCGCGACACATGTGCAACAAGCTGCTGCTCCCAACAGCAATAAATTATCGTATTTGTCGGCTATATTAACTCATTAATATTCTTTACAAAAATGTTTCCACCCGTTTTAACCCGCGCGTTGCAGCGCGTTTAAACGCGTTCAAACGCGTTCAAACGCAACGCAACGCAACGCCTACTGGATGATGCATACGCAATATTGAAAAAGCATAACATTATCTACAATGACAATCAAATAAAAAATATGACAGCAAATCAATGGAGAAGGTTAGTGCAAAAGAAGCTAGGTAAATGATACAGTAAACAAGGAAATAATGGAAGAAAGTTCACAAAAGACAAAGCTGCATAATATATCAGGTGCTAATGCAGAGTTAAAAAATTAGGCCTATCTGAAGGATCTCACATGAGAAAATTCCAGAACAGTGTTCGGGACGAATATGTTGAAGTTGAATTCAAACTATGGACAGAAAGACGAAAGTGCTATATCTGTGGAAAACAAGAAACAACACAGCACATATTTGAATGCAAAAGAAGCACAGTAAAAGGACTAACAATAGAAAGATACCAACAGATGATTGGAAAAGAAGGCCCACAGACAGACGACATGAACGGTGTCAGTCAGTCTGCAGAAATAATTAGAAAGAAAATGGAAGAAAGAACAAAAATAAAGACAATTGTGAATAAGTACGGATGAGAAGACAATCTCCACTCCAGAGGAGTGTCTGGCAACGGATCCGCCCAAGTTCAAGTTCAAGGTCAAGACATTCCAAAAGGATATCGAACTCGAGTTTTTTTGCACATCTCTAACTACGCTATATCGATGAAACTACGATATTCTATGTCGAAGCAACCGGAAGTAAACAAACTTTTTTATTTGACTTGCTTGTTAGTTTAATTTTCGTGTGCAAATTTGCAAAAGTGAGAGAAAATGCTGCTGCATCGAGGGATAATGCACATCGCGCAGTTCGCTGTCAATAATTCTCGAGGAATTTGTTTTACAACCAGTCGTCTGCAGTTAGCAATGAAGAGAAGATTCGTGCTGCAGTATCGCGCCGCTTCGACCGCTGTGGGATACAACAGCACGCCTGGTAAACTTGGGGATCTATGCTAGATTTTTCGTTTTCGGCACCGAAAACGCGTTTTTTATTTTTCGGCCGAAAAAATGCACATATTTTCGGTGTATTTTATTTTTCGGTACAAATATGGCCGTTAAAAATAACCGAAACAGTGAGTGCGTTAACTCTGCTGACGCACGAAGGGCCTCATAGTTCAGTCAACTTCAGTCACCATTTACAACCACAATCTGAACTCGGCACCAACGTGGGTGGTCTGGGCCATGTCCGGTTGACATCACAATCCAGGCTGAAGCAGGTGGGGTGGACTTAAATTCGCCCAGCCACTTGTCCACTGCAGGCTGTTTTACTCAGCTCCACACTGCCTAGGCGGCGGCTGTGAAGTGAAAGCCGTTAACACAGATGTGCTGATTGAGTCGGCTCAGGCTGCTGCAGTCAGCATCTGATAACTGCCAGGCTCCACTTGCAACGAGTCAACTTTGCCTGGTCCAGCATGCCCTCCCCAGTGTGTCGTCTTTCATATACCGAACAGCAACTGCTTCAATGTCATTCTGTTCTGTCTAGTGCTTGCATTAGTTATATGCTCCATTGTTTGTTAGAAATAGACAATTATGGCAAAGCTGAATCCCATATGGAAATATTTTTCTAAAGTAGACAGTGTTGGCAGTAAGGCGAAATGTTGCGCATGCGAGAAGTTACTGTCATTGGGAAGCGACAAACCATCCAAACAAACGATCCACGGACTTAAGTATTACCTGGAAAAGTTTTATAAGACATGTTGTTTTTGATCTTTATTGTGAAATATATTTTTCGTTTTCAGCCGAAAATGGTGAGTCTTTTTCGTTTTCGTTTATTTTTCAGCTGAAAAAGTAAAATGCACTTTCTGTCGGCCTCTAATCTATGCACTGAACTGATTTTACGTAGCACACTTATAGGAAATTACTCAGCAGCTCAATTTTGTGTATAGTACGCCAATGCTACAAATTTTCAGGCTGCGTGGGGATGTCACTACAATCTTATGGTTATGTTCTCAATAGTTTTGGCACAGGTATTGTTGTGCCACTTATAAAGGATAAAGCAGGGGACTTGTCATCTGTTGAGAATTACAGACCGATAACCCTAAGTCCCATTATTTCTAAGATTTTTGAGTCTGTGTTGATTATTAAATGTGGTTTGTTTTAAATGTCAGTCATAGACAGTATGGTTTTAAAAATGGTCTTGATTGCAATAATGCAGTTTTTGTATTGCAAAATGTAATTAAGTATTTTAATGACAGAGGAAGTAATGTTTATCTTGCATCTCTTGATGCATCAAAGGCATTTCATCATGTGAATAATTTTAGCTCTAACCTTAATTTGTTCAACCTCATGCCTAATACCTAATTCTGTAGGCACAGTACAGCCAGAACTGGGGAGATAGAGAGAGAAGAAAGAGAGCGAATTTAAATTTCAATTTAACTGTGTGGTCATATCACACTAGAAGCAAACTACCACAAAACTGCAATCTGCATGTGGCCTATAAATTTGCTTCTGCGATAGTTTCAAAAGTGCTTCTCGAAGTTTTTGATAGAATTTTCGGTAGGCACTAAACGTTTTTTTTAATATAGAAAATGTTTACAAAATGGAAAAATGTGAAAAATGCAGAAACGTAGCAAAAGTGTAAAAACTGCATATAACTGCAGGAACGTAGTGAAAATGCTAAGCCGCCGTCACCGCGAAAATCGCAGATACACACACAGACAGACAAACACTTTCTGCTAAGATTTGTGCAAGTTTAAAGAGCTGTGTCAGTGACAGCTCAACACCTCTGTTGTAGTATGTGGTGGATTTCTGTCCAGGTTTACACAACAAAGACACGCCAGCAACGCAGAAATCAATCGAACGACCTTTGCCAGTAGCCTGGCAGAAGATTTTGAGTGCCAGCAATGCAGCAGCCGAGACAGATGTGAAAGACAGTTTCAGGGTGTACGAGGATTTCATATCAGAGGATAAGGAGCAGGCACTTGTCGACGAGGTTCAACCTTACCTCAGACGATTGAGATACGAACATGACCACTGGGATGATGTATGTAGCAGTAGCAGCAGCAGCAGTAGTAGTTGTGGTAACCGTGGTAGTATGAACGTGTTTTTGTTTTTTTTCAGTATTGACAAGTTTTAAGTTATTAGAATGAGCAGAGCTACATTCAGTACAGTACACATCAAGTGAATATGTAAAAAAATGCAGATTCCTAAGTTTAAAATTTTTTATCGGTAAATAAAGGTCCATAATAAAACAATGTTAGTAGTAAAAAAGAAACTGAAATTGGATTGAGTTTGCGGCGGGTTTTAGAGGTTTTTTTTTTACGCAGATTTGCACAGTAAAACTTGCTGAGAGTTTTTTGACTGTGAGCTTGTGTGCCGAAACCCTTGCACAAGGGATGGCAACATTGTTGCTATTTTTTGTGGTGTTATCAGGCGATCGTCGACTATCGTGAAATGGAGAAGAAAGAATGGAGTGAAAAGAACAAAGCAATTATACAGCGAATGAGAGAGCTGGCTTTTGAACCAGGAATGCCACAGCTAGAACACGTCCATGTATTGGATGTACTCCCAGAGGGATGCATTAAAGCTCACATTGACAGCGTTAGAGTGAGTAGTGGTAGTAGTAGACATGTTAGTATTAGTATTAGTGTTAGTATTAGTATTAAATTGCTGTTAAATCTTGACTATCATGTGCATCTGAGTACAACATGCATCCCTAGTTCACAGTTTAAATGGCACCCTGGAAAACTGAAAAAGTGATGACTGTTTGGAGGATAAGAGGTAAGACTATTAGAACTGTTGTTACTGTTAGTTAACATATGCTCACTTATAATCGGCAGTTCTTACAATTTCAGGTTTCCGTTGTTTTTAGACTTATCAAATTATGCGACTGAAAGCTTGTGTGTTAGAGCTTGGAGCTGGCAATAGACACTTTGAACATTAGCAGTGACAATGGAATCTGGCATTTGGTTAACTGTGATGTTCCAATGATATTATTGAATTTCAACTTCGTTGTTGTAGCTTGAGCATTTTTAATGCTGAAAATCGGTAGGCAGTCATGTTAAAAAGTTTATAACTTTGTCGTTTTTTAACAGAATCACATTTTTCTCGGCAGTTGAATGTAAAAGGTTTTCGTAAACAGAGCTGTACAATTTCAAATTAAAATTCTAAATGGTTGCTGAGAAAACAGTGAAAAATTTTAGGGAACTACTTTTTTGTCGTACCCTGTAGATTTATTTGTAGCTCCCTGATACGGAGACTGGACAGTACGGACCAACTGACCTACTGGGTCAGTAGCTGTTTTTTAGCTTATTGTTGTCTACCCTGGGTCACCCACTCGTGCTGCTGTTGCTAAAATACCAGTCGTCAGTCTTGTTTCAAGCTATAAACTGACAGGACAGCTGTTGCAATGTCAAGTTATATGACTGCATGTTTCCTTTGTCATCTGGCTCTTATCTGACAGACTTCGTTAAAATGAGTTTACATCATTTGTAGTACATGGCTGCCAAAAAACTGAAAGTTATACATTATGCGGACGTGGCAACCATGCTGCTGGTCAATGTACAAAGATTTGAAAAAGTACTCAGTATGCATAGCACACACCAAGAACTTCGGAGCAATTATAAGGGTAAAATAGTGTGTATTATATGCAAGATTTTATGGTAGTTTTAGTAGTAGTATTAGTAGTAGAGTAGTAGTTCAAGTAGTGCTTGGAAGTCATTAGGTAGTGGATGTATTAGCATGTGGTTGCATTAATGCTTATTTTGAGTAGTAATAATAGTAGTAGTGGTTGTTGTTGTTGTTGTAGTACTGTGGTCCAGTCCTCTCAGGCCTATCGTTGTTGTCTGGTGGAGTTATGAGGCTAGTTCACGACAAAGACAAGTCTCGTTTTGTTGACATTCTGCTCAATAGAAGATCTTTCTACGTCATGCAGTAAGTTCATGTTTTTATGCTATTACTACTTCTGTTCTTATAAACAAGAAGCCCAGCTGTTGCTAGGATAGCTGACTGTACTGGTTGTTAGTGACCTTCAAGATCATCCAAGGTCAATGATTTTCATTTTATTGGAAAGCCAATATGCAACTTTCTAGCAATGATCAATAGCACCTTAGGACCTATCTTGCACAGTTTCCAACATACAGCCAGTTATAGCTTGCAAAAATTTCATTCCATGGTGCATTATGGCCCTTCCAGGTCGTTCAAGGTCATCAATTTATATGTCATTTAAAAGCCAATATGTGACTTTTTATTAAGTGATCAATAGCAACCTAGGTCCTATCTTGCATCGTTTAGCCACAATACATCCGTGGCGGATGGACAGATGGACGGACAGCAACCATGACACCAGCTTGATCGTTACTAAAGTATGGTTGGCTAAAGACATACCTGTTTAAGATTCCTTACCTTTCCCTCTTGTGACTGTACACTGCCTGCACAGTGACACTTAAGCTGCATTTTGGATGGCCTAACAACCATGAATAAGTTAAGTGTGCCATAGATAAATATATTACAAATATGCTAATGATAATAATACTCTTAATAGTTTTAATACTTTCAGATGATAGTTTATATTTCTCCTGATGGCTCGGCAGACGAAAAAGTCGAAAGAGTTTTGTTTTGTTGTATTGAGGCAATATACTAGAAAATTTGTTTTTTTTTGTGCTTTGGCATAGAGTATCTAATTAGCGTATTTTTAATATACTTATTTATGAATAAACACAAACGTGTTAAGCATCCAAAACACAGTTTTAATTGCTTTGAACACTGTTATTGTTTTTTCTTACTTACTTAATTACTTAAAGGATATCTACAGCCATTTGACGCACGTAAACATGCCTTGTTTTAACACCAGCCAGGCAGATCAGTATTTGATTTACTTGCCTTAGAAGTGAATTGAAAACCGACTGAGAAAGTTTTATCTTTAAGGATTAAGAAAAAACACATTCTCATGTGCATTGCAGCTGTCTGGTGTTAATTGGTAATGTTCAGATTAAGTTTGGTGTTACTTACCATTTTCGATTATATTTTTTCTAATCTACACTGCATCTGGTGAAAAATGGACCCCATACACATCGTGCAATAAAAAAAGTCAAATTCAAACGGATAGGGATAACATTTCGCACACTTAATCCCCAATAAATTCCTGAACCGACTGCGAAATTTCGTTGAGAAATATTATTTCTTACCAAAATTATCAAATGTTGAATATCGATAACAAAACATCTTCGTTACCAATATGGCGTTACATACTGCAGTCGCTCAAGCGGAAGTGACGTTTGTTGACACAATCAAAATAACATAAACAATAACAAAATGGTTTTCTGCGGGTGATCATGTTTTAATTAAACTGTCGAGGCAAAAGAAAGGGTATGGTGCTAAAAAGTTCGTCGCGGAATTTCCCTGCAAGCCGTGGACGTTGTCAGGATTAAACAAACAGTTGCCTAATACTGGACACTTCACATTTTAAGGCGACCTCACAAAAGCCGCTGTAACTATTGTTTGCATGAATAGATTCAATTGAAATTTGGCACTTTGATTCCCAATAGATGATGCATTTTTGATGTAAAATTATGCCAGAATCAGATGTTGTTTGTTAAAGTTACGCAAATGAACACAGGAGTTTACTTATGTAACACCATATTGGTAACGGAGATATTTTGTTATCGATATTCATTATTCAACAATTAATAATTTAGGTAAGAAATAATATTTTTTCAACAAAATTTGGCAGTTGCTTCAGGAATTTCTTCTGGATTAAGTGTGCGAAACATTATTCATATTCGTTTAGATTTGACATTTTTATTACATAATGTCTAAGGGGTCCGTTTTTCACCGGACACAGTGTAGAGTAGATAATTGTAAATGTTGATTCTTAGAACAAAGCTAACATTGCAGTTTGACGTTGGTCCATGTTTATGATTATTTTGGTATTTATTCTACGGAAAGTGTCACCATAGTGTTAATCCTACTTTTCGACAAAACATGAAATTACGTAGGTGGGAAGCACTCTTTCTGCTGGTCTTTTTTAATATTTAGAATGTCATGTTTGTATTTGTTTGCATCAATTGTTGTTCCTGTAGTGGTGCAGCTTGCTATGAATACACTCACGAACTGTTGCCTCATGATCCGTCAGTGTATAGTAGTAGTGGTGGTGGTGGTAATACAGGGTGCGGCAAAAAAAGTGGACCCCTAACATTTTTCGCTGTTTTTTCAGCAACAGTTTA
>Ga0209367_1009280_pt1 | contig 13369 bp, 10 predicted proteins | sample WorMetLIZISLAND2_FD_187412 | JGI IMG/M metagenome (GOLD analysis project Ga0209367, IMG submission 187412) | Marine gutless worms symbiont microbial communities from Max Planck institute for Marine Microbiology, Germany - Olavius geniculatus... ... | reverse complement strand
GATGACATTGAGCAGTGGTGTGGGACAACCCTGCAGGAGTTAAGCCACGCTGCCCTAGATAGGCAGTGGTGGGCAGCGATAGTAAGAATGGCGTCAGACACCAACGGGCATTGAGCCCACGGTTGTCGATGATGATGATGATGAGTTATGTTGTTTGGGGGGGCTCTTTCATAAATGGTTTATCAATGTTGACAATTCACGACAATTCTGGAGCGCGATTAACCAAACGCTGCGACAGTTTGACTTGTCGCAGCGTTTGGTTAATCGCGCCATTGGTCATTGGCGTCGCCGGCTTGAGTGCATCGTCCAGCAGCAAGGCGGACACATTGAACATTTAATGTGAAAACTGCGAGATGTTACAGTTACGTTAGACAATAACGGAGGCAATAAACAGGTTGTTTTTTGTTAATTTTTTAGAATGTGTTGTTACAGATATGGTCTTGTTTTCAGTTGTTGCTTTAAAGACACTGATATTTTACTAGGTAGTGTAGCGACACATTTGAGGTGTGGTGAGATCTTTAGTGATATTGTTACTACAAATTTTTTCCTGATTCCGACAGTGAAAATTTTTAAAAATCGGTTAATATTTGATAAAGTTATTGGCGTATAAATATTGTGTGCCATTTTTTTGGCCCACCCTGTAGGTAATATGTTCGATGGTGGTAGACGTAACTAGAAAACTTGCCTATTGGCTATCCAGTGACTACCTACTTGGTAGACCTGAGGTGCTAGTTGGTCGACTGGCGATCCGTGAAGCTACGGCCGAGTCTCGGCTGTCGGAATAGCGTCTGTCGGAATAGAGTACTCTACCCATGTGAAACTGGTCTAAGACTGTGACTTTGGTCTTAGGCTTAAGTCTCAGTGAAACTTGACCTCACCTACTGTGTGATCCCGGATAGCAGATGTTGGATGCTCTGTAGCTCTGAGATTACTTCCCACAAAAAGTGGTGCACATGGTTATCACTCTTATCGTGTCGTGTTTGCTGTTTATGTAGAATGAATGCAAATGCAGCGGTCTGCGACTGCGAAGGACTGGTTGCTTTACACCATGCCGTGCTACACAATGACCAGCACATTACAGAGATATTATTGTCTGATAATGCTGCACTCACGGTCAGTGCACTACTACAGTACTACTACTACTTAGTGATGTAGTACTCAAGACTAAAGTCATGGTCTCGAGGCATCTCGGGGAAAAAATAAAGTATTGATGTCGGTTTTGATCTTTATTCAAAAATCTTAGTTTTGGTCTTAGTCCTGAGAAAAGTCTTTTGTGCATTACCGCTGCTACTACAGTAATGCCAATAACAGAAACGTTTTTATAAATACTATCCTTTTAACCTGCTTGCTACTGCTTCTGAGTTGTGATCTAGTGAGATGCATTTCTGCACGTGGATGTGGGTTGTTTCCAGGGTTTAGCAAGAGCACTGGAGTTGGCAGAAGCCAGTGAAATGAGAAGCATACTCACTGTTGCAATGTCTAGGTACGTTAATATTTACTTCAGTAGTAGACTGCCGTGGCATGGTTCATGGCATGGTTCTTGTGGTAAAAGTTCAAACGTTAGAAAGTTGTGTTATTTTTTAAAGATGTTTACGTGTTGGTTTTGATCGATGAAGTAAGGTATTTTCATAGCGGTTTAACTGTAGTAACCTCGAGTGCACTGCACTACACTGGGCTTGGTTACTACTTGGACGGGTGACCGTCTGCAGGCAGGTAAACCATTTTGTTCTACAACCAACCACGCAGTTCAGCTCAGCCTTCCATGCCCTTTGGGGTAGCTAAGTCGAGTACCGGCCCTCTTGGCTGAGGTTAATGTGGAGCGTGTTCATTTATCTATGTTGGATGGGAGGTAACGCTTGCCTTCGCCTTGGTCCTTCCTCATGACTGAGGATTGGATGTCGCCAACGTAGACACCAAGGCACTCCATCTGTTTCGGTCACGTGCACATTGAACACGCTCCGCCACTGATGCATCAGTCCACTGCTTGATATCATCTGTCCAGCGTCTTCTTGGTCTTCCTCGGCGTCTATTCCCAGCGATGGTGCCATGCAGCACGTGCGTACATAAATTGTTCGCTCTTACTGCATGGCCAAAGTATTGCAATTTCCTTCTCTTGACCTTTGCCAGAAAGCGACGTGTCAGTTGCAGCTTTTCCAGTATTGAGTTCTATGCTCCGTCCAGCTGATTTGCATCATCCTTCAATACGTGTCCATCTCGAATGCCTTTAATTTTTTGCTGTCTGTTGCTTTAATTGTCCAGGATTCACACTCGTACATTGCCACGGTCCAAACCAGTGTTTGCCTTAAGCCCAAAGTCCATTATGCTATCTATCTAGTTCAAGACCTACTCGAAACCTGCTGGAGACCTGCTCGCTAGCAAGTCTCAGACTTGCGTGCGTGCATGCGTGACAATGTCGCGATAGTGTCACTTCGTCCAAAGTCCACCATGCTAGCAAGTCAGAAGACTTGTTCGTGTCCATGAACTTCATTGACCTGACCTGAGCAGTGTGTCCTGACCTGTATTAGTTGTGTAGTACGTGAACATGGCTGACGTTGCTAAAGAGGTTGTGACTGCTTGCTGTAGTCTAGTCCAGCAGCTGGTTTTGGAGCTGCTGCCATCTTAAATAAGAACAGAAGATAGGTTGCCTCCTGGTCTTTTGGGGCATGGACGGCCATGTGTGACATTAAAATCGGCCTAATTTACATCATCAAAGACAGAAAACGTTTCGGATACTGGATCGATCACATGATATGCCATTCTTTTAAATAGGCCTGTCTGTAAATAGGTTTCCTTTTCACGCGTGAAAGCAGCTACTGCTTTCAGCTCGTCTTAGCCATCGCAATTTTGTCCGTCTGTCCGTCTGTCACACGGGTGGATCAGGCAAAAACGGTTCAAGCTAGGATCACCAAATCTTCACCAGCTGCCTGAAAGACTCTAGTTTCAGGAACCATAAAGCTTTTCCAAAATTCGAAGGGGGTCATCCCGAACGAGAGCGCTAAATGAGAGAAGGGTGGGAGAAATTTGTGATTTTTAGCCAATGAGTTGCTGTATTTCAATAACGGTGCGAGATAGGGCCTAGGTTACTATTAATCACTAATAGGAAAGCATACACTGGCTCTCGATTGCCACCGAACTCAATGACTTTGGATGACCTTGAATGCTAAAATAAGGGGTTTTATGGATTTTTGGCGATTTTGGGCCGCGAGATACATTTCAGGAGCGAATTGCGCCGAAACCAATTGAGATAGACATAGAAAAGCTGCATATGAAATTTTCAGCATTGAACGTAGATTTCGACGCCTCAAATCTCAGTTTTCTAGGTTCTAGGAAACCTGCGCACAAGGGCATCAAAGAGCAGTACCCCCGTAAAAGTCGTTATTTTTACCGTTTTTGGCCAGTTTTTTTCGTGAAAACGGTTGCAGATAGGCATGCGCATGCTGACTATCACAACAAGCACTAGTGACGAGCTTTTCAGTCGTATCAACATCGATGACTTTGAAAGATCCCAAACTTTCGAAATAAGTGGTTTTTAATATTGATTTTTTGCGATCTTCGGCTGCAGCACACACTCCAAGAATGAACTGCAACGAAATGGCTGGAGATAGACTGACTGTTTGCGAACAGGAACTGCTATAGGCTTTCGCGCGTCTCGTGAGCATTAGCTCAAATTTCTTGTTGGATACTGGAGTACACCAGCAATTCTGGTCCACGCCAACACTTTCTTTTCTTCTGATAAATTTAGTTCAGTGTTTCATATACTTGGTACATTCTTTGCTGCATTAATTAAATCTTCAGTTTTGACAGTAATGTTTAACGAGTTTTATTTCCTAATTATGTAATACTAATATAAAAACGATTTATAGCACGCAAGAAATGACGTTATTGACGACGTCCACACAGTGTCGTAGCAAAAAATAAATATATACTGTATCAAAGAATTGTCGAGCAGGTTCGTACGTCTGGTCGTTTTTAAAGTTTATCTGCATGGCTAGCACGACGCTAGCACGTCAAAACACAGCGAACTTGTCGCGAACCTGGTAGCACTATTACGACATGTCGTGATAGTGCTATCTTGTCCAAGACAGGTTTTTCATCCCGAAAAAGTCGTCAGCTTGTCGCAGACACCAGCGAACCTGCTTCAAACTTGTCCGAAACGTGTTCGCTAGCACGTGCTAGCGAACAGGATAGCATAATGGACTTCTGGGCTTCAGCCTGCTTTTTAGCTGTAAGTTCAATCCTTCCACAGACTTGGCTGCAGATCTGGCCATGTCTAGTTTTGCTGTTATTTCCGATCTGCATTCTGCAGTTACACTGCAGTAACACTGTGTGATGCTATATGTCAGGTGATGCTCTGTCGCTCTGAAATGGGTTCCCATAAAAAAAAACTGCAGACACTGCTTAACCTTGTTATGTACGCTGCAGACGTCAGAAGGAGGTGGTTACTCCGGCATTGTTTAAGATGGCTGTGAGTGGAGATGCTGACGGTATTTACTCCATCCTAGAACATGGAGATTTGGTCAATCAACGGGTAATGTCACTTGCTTTCATCAGTTTACATCATTAGCTGCTGGTGCTGGCTGGATTATAGTTTGCTCAGTGATAGCCGATGTTTTTAAATAAATAAGTGAAACGTCAATTTTTGTAGCTTGTTAATGCCAGAACAGCCTTATGGGTGTATACGTTTACATTAGTATTGAGGCCAAAAACGTTTTAGACAAAAGCCTTAAAATTGGTCTTTAATACCAGCTGAGATTTGACTTAAGTCTAAAGACTACTTAAGTCTTACACTAAGATCAATTAAGACTTGCTCAGAAATTATGTTTGTTGTTAGAATGAAAAATAGTTGAGCTAGATTGAAAATAAGTTAACATTTTTTACACTTCAAGCTACTTATATAATGAATACTTTCCTACAGTTTTGTTGTGGTACATGCAAAGGATGGACATTGACAAGAACAGTATTAGGCATGTATTGTACCAGTATCAGAGAAGCATATAATTCGTTTTAGCTGCAAGTGTGTTGCGAATGTGTTGCAGAATAGTGTTGGAGACTGGCCATTATATCTGGCAGCTCAGCACGGTCGTCTGAATGTCGTTCTTCTACTTTATGAGGTAAAAACTGTTTAGCTTTATAAACTCTAGATATCTCGAGCGTCTCGAGTTATTCATGGAACTAGATACAAGTGTGTTTTTACTAGCAACATCAGGTCTCTGTTTATTCTCGGAATAACTCATCCAGAGTTAACTTATCTTGTGCAGGATTGACACATGTGTACATTCTTGTTTTTCTTGCAGTGGGGTGGTGACGTCGTAAGTCGACATTCAACCACAGCTGACACAGTGCTTCATGTAGTATGCTCCGCCGCTGGTCAGATCAATGTCAACCTGGTTCAGTTCCTCCTCAATGCCTACGACACCCACAGATCAGAACTGCTGCGGCTGTACGCTGATCTACCTGTCAACTTGCTCAACTCTGATGGTCTCACACCACTAATGCTCGCCGCCAACACAGGTATGCACTACTACTACTACTTCTACTACTACTTCTACTACTACATTGTACTACTCTGCATTTGTTGGACTCTCAATTTGCTGTCTGCACTCATTTTTTTCTGATAGTTTTGAGGTAGCCGCTCCAGGAATGTTTTTCTCTCAACGTATGCAAGTGTTGTTTTTCGCTGCTGACTCAATACTTTTTTCTACAGCGTAGCTTTTACGCCATCTTAGTCCCCACACAGACTTTGTGTTTCTGGGTTTCCCAATGACATTGTGCGCTATAAAAATTAACTAAGTCTTAGAATTTTAAGTTTAAAGGTTGGGCATATTTATTTACGGGGAAATCCATGATAGTGCTACACAGTGTCACCTGCCATATGGGATCACTTAGTTCTACTTGCCGTCTGACACAGGTGAACACGCCCTGCCTTATCCTCAGCCAGACAGGCCACCAGCACTTAATTTGTTTAGTTGATTCTCAGGAAAATAATTAAATTTAGATTTATATGCCATGGATGGATGAAAGTTAAAAGGCTGAGTTGACAGTGGTGTTGGTTTTATATCTAGATGGTTTAGCTGTCTGCAGTCGGTCACCATCTAAGTAGTAACCAACCACTTAAGGTAGTGATTCTACCAGGAGTTGAACTCACCAGCTAACCATTATACCAGCAAGCCACCTTAGTTACTTACTGCTGCTACTGTTGCAGGTGATGCTGAGTTGGTTCGTATTCTGCTGAGTAATGGAGCATCTCCAAATGTTCTTCAGCCATCTGGTGAAATATTTCACTGTTCACAGTATCAGGGCGTGCAACATTTGTTAGACACGCATCTCAGCATGCACTCACAGCAAGTGTTTGAGGCAATTGCTGACAAGAAAGGACGTGCAAGGCTACGCAACATTTTTCTGGTTTGTAGTAATAACAGTAGTGGTTTTCGTACACTGTTTATTGTTTCAGCTGACAGTTTACCTTACAGTTTCAGGGTTGCCGCACTATGGTTTTACCCAAGACATTACCAGTTTTAGTTAATAGTTTTGGTGCTGTTTAGGCAAGGCATGATCACCATTTTCGTGGTTCAGCGCGTGGAGATACACTATTAATGTTTGCTTGATTCCGCATACAGATGCGGCTAACACTTTTGGCGTGGTTTCAGGCAAAGCACGACCACAACCTACGTGAGTCGTCGAGTGTAGATACGCCATTAATGTTTGCCTGTCTGCACGGTCGAGTGGAAGCCGTGAAGTTTCTGCTGCAGTCTGCGATGTACAGCCTCAGCTACAATGCACAAACGCTGTGAGTTGTGTTTGTTCGCTGACAGTCATTGCTTTATCCCGGCATCAGTTGGAGTGAAGTTTCTCCTTTAATCCATACAGATCCCGCTAGCTGTACAACAGGCCTGTTCCATGTCCTGGCTGGATGGCATTAAAGACGCCGAAACCACGTGTTTAGTTTCGTATTTATTTGGAAATAGTCAAAGGGTTTCGGAGTTTCGGAGTTACAGGACCCCCCCTCCCAAACGCCATTTCCTATACTCAACGCTCATCGCCCTTACAACAGTGTTAGCACTACCGTGCTGCACTGTGATTGGTGTGTAGTTAGATTGTGTGTGCATGAGTCTTTTGTTAGTAGTTTTTTATGCGTATGCGTTGCCAGATTTAAAACAATTAGACGTTGTTTGGTGAAAATCTAGGGCCTTCACATAAATGTTCTGATATTAGTATGCAGTAGCTTATTATGAATTTCACATAACAACTGTGTACAGTTTTTGTCGCAATGTTACCTTAATGCTTTCAGAATTCATTAGCCTAATGTAGGCCAGAGAATGAACTTTTAAATGTTGCAACACACCATGAAGAGGCATTCACAGTGGCAGGCCAGAAAGTGTGCTGCTGTCTACCATTCTGTGACCTGTAGGGGCTCTTTTTTTGTGGAAACCCTTGTTTGGTGAAACGTACTGAACTTGCTTAAATCCACCTCTGTTTGTAGGTCATTATTGTCTGTGTACTATGTGCGTAGTTTGGATGTTACTTTTCAGGGCTGATTCTGCACTGATAGCTGGCCGGTTGCAGTCACAGAGCATTTCCTATGAGGCTGATGATGAGCCACGAATTCAGTCATCCTGGTTAGTTCTACACTGTGTCCCAAAAAAGCATCCCTGACATTTTCGACTGTAACTTGAAAACCAGTTATAAAATATTGATAATTTTTGGTAGGAATATTTTTGACACAACCTGCCATCAAATGACAGTTCAGTTTCCCACCTCACCCAATGTATGCTTTTGCACTACCTAGGGAAAGCAGTTCAGGCGAAATGTGTATTGAAATAAGCAGAAAACCTGAAAAAAGATCCCCGACATTATCGATAAAAACTTGAGTAAGGATTAGCAGATTTTAATAATTTTTGGCAGAAATATTTCTGATACAACTGGCTATTAAATAAGTGTTTTAGTTTCTACCTCACCCAACGTCTGCTTTTGCACTACCTGGGGAAATCAGACCAAGCATCACATATGTTCGAATGAACGAAATAACGTCAATAAATTCCATCTATCTTAATCCGTGGGTCCCAGCAGCCAGTCTGTTACAAGATTTGACTTTCATGCAGTGTGCCTACCAGATGCAGTTTTGGAATGTTTGTGAAGTCAAGAAGCGACTGGTACGGGCTGGATTGGTCTGGAGCAGAACATTATCGATTACTGCTGTTAGTGAATTGAGAAAGCGTCCCATTGCCTGTGTTTGCATAGTAGGCCAACACTTCAACCATTTTTACTACAGATAGTTGAAAAATGGACAACTCAATGAAATGTCAGCCAAAGTGTCAGAAATGTGAACAAAATGTGTTTTTATGCATTACATTAATTAAGCAATCATATCGCATTGCATAAAAAAGTGATATTTCACTGGTTGTGTTTTTCCCAGGTAGTGCAGAAACAAACGTTGGATGATGTGGGAACTGAAATGGTCATTTGATGGCAATTTCTGTCAAGAATATTCATGCCAAAAAATGTCAAATTCTGATGATTGGTTTTCAAGTTACAATCGAAAATGTTGGGGATGCTTTTTGGACACAGTGTACGCTGTAGTGCACTCGCTATCCAGGCATTATTCTTGATATTTTAGAGCTGCAAAAATTAGTGGTTAATCGGGTGCAATTAGTCACTAAAGATTCGGTGATTAAGAAAATTTTAGTCATGCAAAAAAAATTCCTGTGCTTCCAGTTGCAGTCTGGTGAAAAAGTATGGATGGGGCAAAATTATGTTTTTGCATTTTTATTTTTTGACATTCCATGTAATATTGCACAACAAATCATAGAAAAACAAAGTAACAGTGAGAACTAAAATAAGAATACTGCAGCATAACAGACTCGATGCAAACAATACATTCTGAACAAAAACATTTAGATTTTCTTTCTCCATGAAACGTAAACTGTCAGTGACAGACACACAAAAGTGTACTGAAATCATCGTCACTTTTACTTTTGCTGAGTTAAGCTGAGATCGTCATCTCCGTGGTAGTAATAGTAGTAGTATTTGTTGTCGTAATTGTTGAATGAAAGTAGCGAGGTTGAATGTGTGACTGCAGTGAGGAGCAGGGAGACGTGGATATAGTCGACATTAGCACTAGCAGTGAACTTTCTGCACTGGTCGCTAGCATGAACACTGTCTGTCCTAGAAACCCCGTCCTCATAGGTGAGTAGTAGCCTAAATGTGGTTGTTGTAGCTAGTAGTAGTAGTAGTAGTAGTAGTAGTAGTAGTAGTAGTAGTAGTAGTAGTAGACTAGACGGTATGGCAGGCATTAAATACAGCTTGTCCTAAAAACGTACTTTTCAGTGATCAGTTTTGGCTGGCTCCTATGAACTAGATTGGATCTTTTAATTGCGTTTTTGATAATCTATTAATTGTGTCATAGTGGTAATTGTTATTGTTTTTATACCCCCGGAAGTAAAGGTTCCCGGGGGTTAAAAACTCTAAGTTAAAAACAAAGCTGGAATGGCTATTGGTCCAGTGCGGAAAACGAGTCGTGCAAAAGCATCGAATTAAAACGTTGGATCATCACGTCATGTCGTTGCCAGGGAGGTTACTAATTCTCTGACCCAGATTGCTGATGAACTCCAGTGCTGAAGCATTGAGGGGCCCCAGATTTTCCACCGCAATAGGCTCAAAGACGTAGGACGCCGTGAAGTCAGCATACTTATCAGCCCTTTTGTCAGCTGCCTGGTCAGCCACCAGTCCCGCGCCTGTGGCAGCAATATCTGCATATGATGCAGCCAACGTAATGGCAACTGTGACATCGCATATAAGAGGTTTTCCACCTTGCCACAGGATTAGAGTCAGCCCATCTGGACGCATGCCGTCTTGCGTGTTTAAGCCTGATGGCTCTTTGGTTGCAGGTATTCCAGCCGCGTTGAGAGCCCGCCAGATGACGTCGTTAAGCACCGGGTGTCTTGCAATCTTACCAGTAGCTTTATTGCAGACCATGGCGTGACGACCTACGTCGGACCCAGACTGGCGTCTGTGAGAAACGCACAAGTCAAGTCCCAGTCGCATGCCAACTGCCACCCGCACAGCCTCGTCCTCTAGCCTCAGTCCGCAGTTAGCGACGGTCAAAGCTAGCAACCAGTCACCACTATGTGGCACCCCTGAAGCTAAATACCATGCCATCTGTGACGGCTCGACCATGGATGCTTCGATAACTGAGCGGTCGGCTTGTAGGCTTGGTCGGTCCCAGAAAGACTGTTTGCTTGGCAATGGATCTGAAAGCATACCAAATGATGTAGACCAATCTGTGAGGCAAGAGTCGAGAAATGACTTGCTCGAGCAGGTGCACGACGATAGGATTTGTTTATGGAGGGAGAGAGTGCTTGCTGCTGACGCCAGAAAAGCTGGAATTGCGAGCGAAGTCACTTTTCTTACTATACCCCCAGGCCGCCCTGTTTAATCGGCAAAGAAGCCTGTAGCCACTGAGTATCTGACAGAGTGAAATTCGTGTTACGACTTACTGCCGACCTCAGAAGGTTATCAAAAATCTGCAGGGAAGAGTTGTTATCTGATGGTGAACAGTGCACAACAAATGCTGCACCAGGAGGGGGGGGACTGAATGAAGCTCTGAGAAAGATGAGAGCATCCTGTGCGTTGACAAGTGCCAGCCTGTCCAGTGCTCGGGCCAATTCGTCGCACGTTATTGTTGTTATTAATATTTACGACTTCTGAGAAAACTTGGTTGTCCGGACAAGTTCGTGAACGTCATCAAATCTTTCCATGACGCCATGACTGCTAGAGTGGTTGATGTGGCCGGGCATTGCAAAGGCGAGTGCAGCCTTTGATCAGCTAAGGAGTCGACTTTGGAATGAAGACGGGGTGTGTCTCGAAACCAAAATTGATGTCTATTGTGCTGTTGTACTTAGCATCTTTCTGTACAGCTGAGAAACATGGACCATTTACAGACGTCACATACACAGCCTGGACAAGTTTCATATCAGATGTCTGAGGCAGATAACTGGCATAAAATGGCAAGACAAAATACCAAACATGGAAGTTTTAGCGCACTGCAAGATGACTGGAATTGAAGCCATGCTTGTACAGGCACAGCTTCGCTGGTCTGGCCATCTGGTTCGCATGTCCGACACACGACTTCCTAAGGCCATCTTTTACAGCCAACTTGCCTCCGAAAGCAGACCATGTCGTCATCCAGTTAAACGGTATAAAGATGCATTGAAGAAAAACCTACAGCTGTGCAACATTGACTCAGCAATCTGGGAAACAATTGCACAAGATCGATCGTTGTGGCGAAGCTCCTACAAGTCGGGGGTATCCCATTTCGAACATCAACGCATCTCAGACTTGCAACTGAAGAGAGAAAAGAGGAATTCTGGCGTCACGACAACTTCTCTGTCTCACAACTGTACCATCTGTGGACGTGGATGTGCTGCCGCCATCGGACTCTACTCGCACATGAAAACTCACAAGCGCTGGCTGTTCATCCGTCAACTTGACGGGAGACTCCGACATTTTACGACATTTGTACTCAAGGCACATACAGCAGATAGGAATAGCAAACACAGCACGAAATGAAGTAGTACATTAGTGTATAAAGGTGCCTATCGACCGACCAACTGATTTGAATGATTGATTGTTGTGATCACCGCAGGCAGTGAAGTGAACCAACTGTATGCTACGAGTGGGCGTGACGGTGCGACGGCCTACCACCGAGCGGTACAGGCAGCAGACAAACCGTCCTGTCTCAGCCTGCTGCTGACAGCCGAGCAGGCGGCTGTCAATGTACAGGACTCCGCCGGGTTCAGTCCACTGCATCTTGCTTTCAGGCTCAACCATAAGACTACTGCCAAGAAACTACTGGTACCTAATAGTAGTAGTAGTAGTAGTTTTTATAGTCATAGTCGTGGTCGTAGTAGGATAATCTCAGACACAGACATTTATAGCGCAGCTGACCAATCCAACAACCATAGCCTACCAATAATTCTGCATAAAATCACTCATGTATTGTGACTGATCATATTTAGGCCTACAAAATAAAAAAAATATTATTTTGAAGTTTCTGCTTAAAAGTATCAACGTTTCTTATTTCTTCTCATTCATGTTCTTTTCTTCTTCTCTAAATAACAGCAATTGGACTGGTTGGTGGTCTGGCGACAGTGGCGTTGCTCTACACCGGCTCTAGTTAGCACTTGGATGGATGACTGTCTGCGAGCAGGTAAAGCATCTCGGTATGTAACCAGCCACGCAGGCCAACTCAGTTTTCTATCCTCCATGGGATGGTGAAGCATTTGAGCCGAGTAGTAATCAATGGCGATGGTGAATTTAGGCACTATAGGGCGGGTCTTTGACTCAAGCTGACCGGCCTGGTCAAAAGGCTGGTGCTCCTGGCACGTGCTATATTCATCAGTGCATTCGAGACGCTGTAGATGCCTTATAGAAATGCATATTTGATGATTGTCATTCACTAAATGAACCGATTGAACTCTCACAGTAGCTGAACCACGATAACAGCACCATACACACATTATTATGTCTTATGGTTATTATTGTTACTATTATTGCTATTATTACTACAGTATGCTAATTGTTTCGCTGGTAGCTGAGAGTGTACATGTCGTGCTGTCACGTAGAGCTTGTCGTGTGTGGATTTGAACTGTCGATCTTTGGACGGATCGCTGCCTGAAGATATGACATCGAATAAGTCACTGATTGCTATGATACGCAAGGCACGTTTACAACAGAACCACTGGTAAACTACTAAGCTGTTACTGCTGCTGCTGTTGCTACTATTAGGCCTACTACTTCACTGTTACTGCCCCACTGTTAAAGATAAAAATGGTGATCTGTCTGATATCTCTAACTATCGCCCCATTGCATTAGCTACTATTTTCTCAGAGATATTTGAGCATGCTATGTTAAATCGTATGCATGAGTATTTGAAAACCTCGGATAATCAGTTCGGTTTTAAGCGTGGTCACTCTACATTAATGCCAATATTACTGTTAAAAGAACTATTGTGGTTTTATTGTGATCATGGTAGTACTATGTTTGTGTGTTTTTTGGATGCCAGTAAAGCGTTTGACCGTGTTCACTACACCACAATATTTCGTAAACTTGTGGCTCGTGAGGTTCCAGCATATATGTTGCGTCTTCTGTGGAATTGGTATGGCCATCACTATGCAAGAATTCAGTGGGCTGGAATTCTATCAGATAATTTTAATATCTATAATGGAGTTCGCCAGGGTGGAATTTTATCCCCTTTCTATTTGCAGTTTACATTGATGAGCTGTCATTGTGCCTGCATTCAGCAAACATAGGCTGCAGACTGAGTAATATGATTATTAACCATCTGCTGTTTGCAGATGATGCTGTAGTATTT
>Ga0209367_1009279_pt1 | contig 13369 bp, 12 predicted proteins | sample WorMetLIZISLAND2_FD_187412 | JGI IMG/M metagenome (GOLD analysis project Ga0209367, IMG submission 187412) | Marine gutless worms symbiont microbial communities from Max Planck institute for Marine Microbiology, Germany - Olavius geniculatus... ... | reverse complement strand
CTGCCCACCGCTGCCTATCTAGGGCAGCGTGGCTTAACTCCTGCAGGGTTGCCCCACACCACTGCTCAATGTCATCTGACCATTCTCGGTGAGGCCGTCCTCTTTTGTTTGAACCATCCATCATTCCAAACACCAGGGTCTTTATCTTTCTGCTGTCGTTCATTCTGCAGATATGCCCGAAGAGGTGCAACTTTTTCTGTATCACTTTCTGCAGTAGGGTTTCTGCCAATTGAATCTTTCTGTACAATTCTTCATTAGTGACCTACTGTTAGCTAGTAGTAATATAAGCAGGCTTAGACACTGTAGCAGCCAGCTGTTATGGTTGCGATATACCAGACAACTTCCAAACTACCAGTATTACTCAGATAAGATATACTATAGATAATGGACTCCGCGAAAACTCTAAAGCCCAAAAAATGCCACACCCACTCCGCATATGTACGATAAATCTTTACCGTGGCTGCCTCAAGGTCTCTGGTTTATCGTGACAAAATTTCGTGCCCCTGGGTGCAGGGCAGTTTAGTTATTTATTTGGTCTGTGGTATTACTCAACACAGTAGATTCTCAGCCATGTCATATTAAGCTTGTTGGTGGCTGTGTCCTGCTGGGTGGCTGATTATGAATAGAGCTATGATCTGTTGATTACTTTTTGTCCCATAAATTGCAGTCTTGACACCTTACTGTATTGGATTTACGCTGCAGGTAGATGACGTGTAATGACCGAATGCTGTTTTGCTGCGGAACATTGATGTACATAATTTTAAAAATTTGACCATTTCTTTGTTGTATTTTGCTATATAATAACACTCTTTGTTGGTTGCAGTTTTACAGTTGTGATTGCTGTGGGCGAAATATATAATGAAATATAAAATATAAAAATATATATAAATGAAATATATAATGAGTCTGCAGTCAGATTGATGTTTAACACAGATGATCTACTACACAGTGTTTCATAAAAAAGGCACCCGTTTTCTTTCTTTCATAATTCAGTCAAATGATGATCGATTAACACGAAATTTTTACCAGATGCAGTTGAAAAAAATACTAATTCAAAATTTTTTGGACAAAATGTGTCTGTTAGTTAAATATTCTTTGCTAGTCGTGACGTAATGCTGACGTTATAGTGTGCCGCGAGTACAAACTGGCTTGTCGCAACCGGTGCTGACAGCCTTGCTGAATAGCTGCCCTGCGTCAATGGTGAACTTTATCTGAGTGGCTGATGACAAACTGTTGAAGTTTTACCATTGCAGCCACAAAAAAACGCCCAAAACGATCACTTTCACACACTTGTGGGGATAGCTTAACTTTTGCATCTTCCAGCAAGACAGTGCACCAGCACGCACTGATTGCGATATGATTGATTTTTGGATTTTGAGACGTTTGATTTTATGCCCTCGTGTTGCTTAGTGCTGATTTAATGAAAATTTTTCATCAGTGAACAAGATAAAGTTCACCATCGAAGCAGGGTAGCAACAGACAGAACGAGCTGAATCAAGCCAGTTTGTACTCATAACGCATTATGACGTCAGCATTGCATCACGACTAGCAAAGAATATTCAACTAACGGCCATATTTTGTTGAAATATTTTGAATGTGTATTTCTTCAACTACGTCTGTTAAAAATTTCATGCAGGTTGATCGCCATTCGACTGAGTTATAAAAGAAACAAAAAGTTCGCTTTTTTATGAAACACCATGGAGAGTACACAGCAGTGGGCGCCGTAAGCTTGACAGTTGATCTGTGTGTGTGATTGTCTTGTAGAACTTTGGGTTCGTGTCATTTGACAATGCCGAGGCTGTTGCCAAGGCCATTAGCGAGAAGGTCAGTTTACGCTTTTGTGTTGCTGAATTTTTTTAGCTTGTGAACATGTTGTACTGTTCCGATACAGTAGACCAAAATACTTTGCTGGCTAGCAGGGTGATTTTAACTATCGGTGTCTTTTGTATCAGTAACTACAATAGGTGCTAAGTTGTTGATTTTTCTGTAGGTTTGTGTCAAGATTGTGTCAAGCAAATAAAAAGAGTTATATTTTTTTTCTATAGATGCTTGAAGTGGAAATGCAACCAAGGTCATGGCATCAGGCAGCTAATAACATAGTTAGTTTGGACTTAGCCATAAATTGCTTATATTAGCAATAATGTAACTGACTTTTGTAGTAGAAGATTCACTGAGAACCTTGGTGACACTTTACCTTGCTTGTGGGATGTTTAATTTTCTCGAATTCTGTAAGAAAGCCAGCAAAATTGTTGAACATCGTTTGCACATAATTTTCAGATTTTGCAGCATTGATGTAAATAAAGTTTGTTTGTTTTTTGTTTTTCCCGAGATTCATTTAGGGTTGCAAAATTGAATTTTTTCCATATCATTCCAACCAGTTTTTATTTTATTTCAGGTCTTTTGGGTTAAACTCAGTTTTTAAAAAACCTAGCTTGATGATTTTTTCAAGTTTTAAGTTATTAGAATGAACGTTGTTAGATACATCACATAAATATCCATAATTTGCTAACTCCGTGGTTTGAAGTTTTAAAAAGTTAACCACAACCAAACATTTCATTATTAGCTGAACAAGAAACTGAAATTGCTGTTGGATTTGGTCAGGGGTGTCTTCAGGTAGGTTTTCAAACTCTCTGGGTTTTTTGGGACGTCTAGGTTTCTCAGCCGTTGATGCTGCCTCATCTGTCCAGCACTGTGGATGTATCAGTTTGGTCCGGTATGCAACCTCGATGTAACTGTACATCACAGTGAATGGCTATGCAGCTGTAGACAGCTGCGAAGCCGAATTTGGCATTGAAGCCGATACGTCATTAGTAGTTAGCACCAGTGATGTTTAGTGTGGTTGTTCTTACCATATTTTGAGCGCTTGGTTGACGACTCTTTTCCTACAGATTAGAAATTGTTTGGGTCTTCGAAGCACAAGCCGCACCGCCACGTCAAGGTGACGGACCATTGTGGTTGCGGTTGACTGAGAATCTGTGTGACTTAGTTGTCCGGCGTTGAGTCACCCAGTGTTTTTTGTGGCATTGCAGCCGCTGCACCTTTACGGCAAGCATCGCATCAACGTCGAGGAAAAGAAGGAGCAGTCGGAGCTGTTTGCTCGGAGTCGTGGCGGACCTCGCGGAGGTCGTGGTCTCGGCTCATACCGTGGTCCTCATCGCGGCGGCCGAGGCGGCCATTTTCCCAGTCACGCCCACTCTGACAGTGATGGCCAGAGTAGTGGATTTAATCGTCAGCGCTAGCTAGCTAGGTAAACCGATCGAGTAGTTATGTAATCACTGGACCGTCGAGCGTTGTGGACTCTTTGCCCAGAGTTCTGGCAATTTGCACGACCTCGAATCATGTTGCTTTTATTCGTGTCACGTTTGAAAATCATGAATGGTGGATGTTTTACTGTTAGGTCTTTATAATATATATATATAGTATATACAGTATGATACATTGGTAGGTTTTATATTCACTTTTGGCTATTAAATAACGTTAGGTGATAGCTGGCATAAATACGCCATGTTTCAGAAAAAGGGCGCACATTTTTCGGCATGGAACTTTGCCAGATCACAATGAATTTTCACACATTTGTTCGCATTTAGCTATTAATTGCATATATTAGTTCGCAAATTATTTTTATTAGTCACTGTCTACTGAATGTAAATTGAAGCTGTTGTGACATTGTGCGCTGAGGTGTGTGTGCGTGACAATTACAGGGAAACTCACATGTAAAACCCGAAAAAGTTGGGAAATTCCGATGCATTCAGGGAAAATGAAAAAAAGTCCCCTGGGAAACAAGAAAAGTAAGGAAACTATATCGTTAACATTAGGCATAATCGCTTTATATGGTTTTTATCTAACATTTTCTTTTTTAAAACAATTTTGCTTGCATGTCGTTGTGCATGTGTTATAACCGCAGTATTATTTATTAAGTGATGAATGCTGAAAGTTCACGGGCTACCTGGCCTGTTTTTGATTAACATCCGGCAACAACTGTTGACCCCATCTCTCAGCCATAGTCCAGTCAAGGCGCCTGTCCCTGTTCGGACACATTGCACGAATGTCTGATGAAACAGATGCAAAACAGATCTCAACAGCTTCCCCCGCAGGAAACTGGACGAGACCACTGGGACGTCCTCGTATTACATGGATGAAAACCATTCAGCAGGATCTGAAATCCAGCGACCTCAATATGGACGACGCAGTTGACCTGGCTCAGAACCATCCACTCTGGAGATGGATGTCTACGTTCGGCCCTACGCACTCTTAGTGGTGCTTGCCAGAAATGAATGAATAAATGAACAACTGTCGACCATAACATTAAACAGTTTATCGATGAATCTTTGCCTGCCCTACTGGAAAGCTCAGAGAATCTCATGCTTTGGAAAGCGTTTACCCTTTCAGTATCTGATGATAAGATTTTAAACAAAAATCTCCATCCGCTGAAAACCCTTTATTACAACTTAGCTTTTGAACAGAATAAGAAATTTTTCGGATATTTTCAATACTGAACTTTATGCGTGAAGTTTCAACATACTATGACATTGCAAATGCATGAGTTTGATATGAAAACAACAGCGAGTAATTAAGAATGGATTATTTTGGAAATTATGTGCACATTTTTCGCAGTGTTAAACGAAAATACATCAAAGTTTGTAAGAGTTTGGTTAAGTTATGAACAACGATGGTGGGGCTTTTTATGAGAAGCAGTGTGCTGTGCATATGTAGTAGACATACCTTATATTTTACAAGAACCATTTTCTCAGGTGTATTGCGTCAAGGACTACCGATGCACAAAGATAAATTTTATTTCTCTTTCCTTTATGGTACTTCCCAGTGCTTGTTCGTTAGTTGCATTTCTATTTCATTTTTATTCCTGTGTGCATTTTGAGATTAATTTGCCGGTGTTTTGAAAGGTCTCGTGTTTCTGACAGGGTTTGTGTGAACGTTCCTTTAACTCGTAACGCTTGTGGTTTTTCTAAATATACGCTGTGTCCCAAGATTAGCAGCACCCCTCTTTCAAACATGCCTAATTCAGTTTGTAGTTATGGATTTCAACGAAATATCGTACACTGCACTATGTTGACATTAGTTATGGTCACACCCATTATGACCTACGCACCTTACCGTGTGTGCTTAGTGTAACGTCATTATGATGTCAGAATTTGTTTACATTACGATACGTTCGATGCGTTGTTGTTGACAAAGGGATCAAGCAGCAGACTAAGAGCTTGTGTCGAGGCCAAAGGTGGCCACTTTAAGCTAAAACTTTAAAGACAAGTTTAGAATGATTGTCTCAGTAACTGATTAAAATTTTGTAAAAATCTGTCAGGTATTAACGATTTTACACTAACCTATCTGTAGGGGTGCCGCTAATTTTGGGACACGGTGTATATTGTGCACACTCTGTCCACCACAGTTTCCACAAAGAGAACGTAGCTTCATGAACAGTTTAAAGACAGGTTAGCTTACAGTGTTTGGTGGCGGATTTTGCCCAGTATAATTGATACCTGCAGTGGAAGAGTTTGTTTGCATTACATGTCCACAGTTATGCAGAGAATTTGTCTTATGCAAATTGCGACTTAAAATATAGTCGGATGTTCGTTATTTTGTTGTGCAAGCAGTAATACAATTGTTAGTAAATTTCAGTAAGCGAACGGATTGATCTGGCAGCCAATAGTGATTGCTCAGTGTTGTGCATTTGTTTTCTTCTGTGTTGTCACGATTGTTTTTGATATGTTTGCTTTTCTGGTGGTGTCAGTTGAATCATCGGTTGAAAAGACAGTGCTGTAAAGTCTGAAAACTGATATGCATTGTGTCGTATGAACTTTTGCAACCCACGTCTTCAACACAAATTTTTTGGCAATGACTTTGCTCCCTGTTAGGATATTAGTACCGACTTCTCTCGTTTTACCCTGTGTGGTGCAATTTGACTGTTTCTTGGACATAGGTTAATCAGTGGAAAAAATAATCAGTTTTTAGTTGAAGCACGATACAAAAACTTTTTTCCTTTTTTAGTTTCTTGCTATCTGGTAGCCGTAGAAAGTCGTCCTTTTGTTAGCATATCTTTTTGGTTTTTTACCCGCGAAAGCAGCTGCTGTTTTAGCGTGTCTTAGCCATTGCAATTCTGTCTGTCCATCTGTCCATCACACGGGTGGATCAGTCAAAAACAGTGCACCAAATCTCCACACTGTCGGCTGCCTGGAAGACCCTAGTTTCAGGAACCGTAAAGCTTTTCCATAAATTTGAAGGGGGTCGCCCTGAACGAGGGCGCTAAATGAGAGGGGGTGGGCAAAATTTGCGATTTTTGGCCAATAAGTCACTGCATCTCAGTAACGGTGCGAAATAAGGCCTAGGTTACTGTTGATCACTAATAGGAAGTCGTACACTGGCTCTCGATTGCCACCGAACTCGATGACCTTGGATGTCTTTGAACGCCAAAATAGGTTTTTTGGGATTTTTTGGTGATTTAAGAAAAGCGGCATATGAAATTTTCAGCATTGAATGTAGATTTCAACAGTCCAAGTCTCGACCTTCCAGGTTCAAGGAAACTGCACACAAGGGCATCAAAAAGTGGTACCCCGAAAAGTCGTTATTCTATCATTGTTGGCAAGTCTACCATGAAAACGGTTGCAGATAACATGGATATGCTGCCTATCACAACAAGCCCTGATGACGAGCTTTTTAGTCATACCAACGTCGATGACTTTGAAAGACCTGAGCTCCAAAAATAACAGGTTTCATTGTTTTTTTTCTGCAATTTTCGTCTGTGCCGTGCACTTCAAAAGTTAATTGCTACGAAATGGCTGGAGATAGACTAAGGCAATTTGCGAACAGGAGATGCTATAGACTTTCGCGCGTCTCGTGAGCATTAGCTCAAATTTCTTGTTTGTGATTATTATCAAGTGTTGTTACGTTGCCATTGTGTGTCATTTTGTGACTGTTATTGAGCCGTAGTTTTTTTTGCTAGCGCAAGAATGTCGTTTTTTTCATTAAATTGATTGCAGACCAAAACATTTTTATATATAGCATTTTATAGTGATAATGTGTTACAGGTGTGTTGAGTGTGCGTTGAATTATGTTATACAGTCGGTTTTGTGCTGTGTCTACTAAACGTAATAAATGTTTACAATACACTGTGTGACTTCAGACTCAGTTGTACGTGTACGTATGAGAACTTACTCAAAAAGTCACATTCCCACAGTATTCAGTACCGGTGCGTTTAGTCATTTTTCAGTGTACAGTATATAACATAAGATGGGAACCCTGTTCCATTAAAGCACAATTTTCCTGACTGCAGAAAGTGTTGCTGTCGCTAGGGAGCACCGACTGAAATATAACAGCTATCGGCGGAGTCGTTTGCACTAGAGCTATTCCGTCCAACTCCAATGAAATGTGATGTTGAAAGCAGTCAAAAACTTCAGTGTTTAATTGAGACAACATATGTATGAAAGAAACAAAGTGAGAAAATCTGGTAAGCAGGATAAACGGTAACGATCTTACAATCACGTGTAACTTAACACATTTCCTGTTTACTAGTTCAAGATAATTCGATGCCAGAACAAAGACAATTAAAGCTGCTAATCTTATTCTACATACTAATTAGATAAGCATACAAATATTATTTGGACCTACTTGTGCGTGTGAAAAATACATTTGGTCAAGGTTTTGTAATTTAGCTGCAAATAGGTCTAGGTGACGATAAGCTTAGACAAGAAATTTGAGCTAATGCTCACGGGACGCGCGAAAGCCGATAGCAGTTCCTGTCCGCAGGCACTCACCCATCACAGTACTAACCGAGCACGACGTAGAGTAACTTTGTTTCAACCGAAACGCGCTACCAACTACGCCACCAACGTCAGTAACGTGGCGCCGCCTTGTGAATGATATAGACTTGCGCAGCCCGATATCGCGAAAAAAATCCGTAAAACCCCCTATTTTGGAGTTCAAGGTCATTGAATTCGGCGCCAATCGACAGCCAGTGTACGATTTCCTATTAGTGATTAATAGTAACCTAGGCCTTAACTCGCACCGTTACTGAGATACAGCGAGTTTTTGGCCGAAAATCGCAAATTTTGCCCACCCCCGTCTCATTTAGCGACCTCGTTCGGGGTGACCCCCTTCGAATTTATGGAAAAGCTTTACGGTTCCTGAAACTAAAGTCTTTCAGGCAGCCGATGGTGAAGATTTGGAGATCCTAGCTTGAACCGTTTTTGCCTGATCCACCCGTGTGACAGACAGACGGACAGACAGAATTGCGATGGCTAAGACGCGCTGAAAGCATAGCTGCTTTCGCGCGCAAAAAAGCGTAGCCCTAATTTGCGATCATTTGGTTTCATCATAATGCTAATCTTGAGCATCTGGCTTTTTAGTTAGAGTTATTTACAGTGATGTTATGGACTTCGTGTTCGAGGACAAGGACATGTAATACGAGGACAAAGACTTGAAACCGAGGAGAAAAAAAACTCAAAGCCAAAGCAAAAAAAACATCCAAATCTCACTATTCCAGCCACACATTATCGTCAACTGGGGTGACTTTAATAGGATTTTGAACGTAGTTAGAAGCATCATACTACTGGAATAGACCAACAATGCTAAAAATATCAGACAAAAAAAAACCCAACATCTCGTGACCTTTGCAATTCCAGAGTGAGTAGGCACGCCGACGCGGACCCAAAATTCCGGGTCCCGCACATCTCTGGTTTGTTTACTTACGCCGGAAATGGAAATACTGGATCATATTTGTTTATTTTTTTGTGAGCATTGACTGATTATGGCGTTGATATCGTTAAAATTTGTTGCAAGGCTTTGTTGCAGATCGCTGCACCAGAGGATAAAGTATTTCATCTTGCATAACAGTTTGCTGCATGCTGTGGTTTTTTGTGTTGCATGGTGTTACTGACCCTGCGCACGCACTGTCCGGTGTCCGTGCGCGCGGAGCGGGCACGGGTAAAATGCGGACCTGCGGACCGACCAGCGGGTAAACTACGGACCAGATCTGCAGACCATGTCCGCAGTTTACCCGTTGGTTGATCCGCAGGTACGCATTATCTATATAAGTCTTTCTTCCCTGTTGCTGACATTTGTATTATAACTGCGTTAGACGTCGCGTACCTACGGAGCTTCACTTGCCATATGGGATCACACAGGCTAAAGGTGGTGATTAAAAATGGTGATAGTTTTTTATTGGAAAACAATTTCAGAATTACGGAGCATCACCTGCCATATGGCACCAGTAAACTGTGCAACACCTGCAATGTTGTGATCCTGCCACCTGTCAAAAAAGGACATGGGAAGAACAGCCACAGCACCGACAAGGTCACCTGGGTTGAGTGAAAGAACTGCAGCCGCTGGCATCATTGCCGCTATGTGAGATACCAGCGCGGAGAATTCGTTTGCGAACTCTGTTGACAATTTTTTATTGACATCTGACGTTTCACTTGCTTATCTTTCAAATGAAATTCGCTAGAATTAAGCCTCTGTAATATCAATAAACACAATACACACGGACTACGTCTGCAAATTAGGTGACGGCATATCATAAATTACATTAAGTTAAACTCTTTTTACACTTACAACTGCCTGCACTGCAGCAGTAAACGCTTAAACAGTGGCCTAAAACATGAATACTATAGTATAGTAATCTAATATATAGACATTACGGCACATCTCTTATTAGGCGTTCGATCACGCGGGGTCCGCACTTTACTGGTCCACAGTTTACCCGTTGGTCGGTCCGCAGGTCCGCACTTTACCACAGCCTGTGCACGCGGGGGCTATGGGCAATAAGTGGATATGTGAATGTGGCAACGGGTAAAAGGCAGATAAAATCTGCGGATGCTAAGTGTGGATGTGTGGGTAAAAGACAGATGTGCGGATAACAGTTGTCATGTACATTATGAGACTTCAAAGTTGTTGAGTTTTTCAATCATTTACTCCGTAATTAACTGCTCAGCAGACGCTTTGTAGGCGGCGGTCGTTTGAAGTTTGCTGCTGTGCATTTCTTCACAGTGCACACTCTGCATAGGCCTCGACAATAGCCTTATTCCTGATCGCGAATTCATCTTGGCATTTGCTCCGAAAACAGTGGTCTGCTTTGTCACTTGATGATGACAATGCACAGTGGCAAGGTACAAAGATGACGACGTGCAATAACGCACAACGAAGTGCGACGTCGACCTATCGACATCGCACTTCGTGACAAGATGCGCAGAGACGATACACGACGACGACGCGGAATGGCATGCATTGACGCGCGACAATGCATGATGACGACGTAGGCCTACAGTGATGTCACACGATGACGAATGACAACGGATGATGACAACGATGACTACTAAGTGCAGCACGAAGTTACTCTTGTAAACCCAGATTTGCCAACTTCCTTATTTTGCCAGCTTACGATTTTAACTCGAACGATATGCAAATTACAGTAATTTCAATAACGTGTCGGTCACAAAGCATAGCGCCCAAACAGCCGGTGCCCAAAGAAAAGGCTACAAATTAATACATTGTTATACACCGCTTATTGGTCTAGAGGCATGGCTGAATATGATGGGTAAAATGCAGATGTCCTCCGCGTTGACATTCGTCTGTTGGCACATTCACAGGTCCACACATCCGCCTTTTACTATTGTCCACTGGCCGGAACTTTCTGCTGCTGCTCGCTGGTACAGAGCCATTCTTTGCTCGTCTCAACTATTTTCTGCATTTTTGTCTTGATAAATCTACGATAATACTTCTCATCATGTCTACAAGAGTCAACAGATTTATTATTTAATACGCGTCTTTTTTTTGGAACAGCATTGCGGTTAAAGAGTGCAAACAGTGCAATCAGTGCTCAGCCTGTTACTGCAGCCATCTCCATTGTGTGCCACTGTCCTTGACTCTTTCCACGCTGTTTACGGCAGCGGCGCACAATAGCTGCACTCTGATTGGGATAACTTAGGGGGCCAACGTTCTCCTCGCAGTAACATCACGTGGCACAAACGCAGTTGCATAACTTTTTTGTTAGTGGACCGAAATTGACCAAATTTGTTTCATCTAATGCCGGAGGGGTTGAATTTGATCATTTGCTGTTCTGATTTTTAGATTTCTCGAATGCTTTCAAAGATATTTGCAGTCAAAGTCGGAAATTGTATGAAATATTGTGCAAAAATGCAAAACTCTGCATTGCGTAAACTAGGATGTGTAGTTAGTAGTAAAATTGGTGGTGAAATGAAAGTCAAGTGTTTGCTGTGTCCAGTGGAGTGATCCCGACGGTCCATCAGTCATTGGTAATTCAAAGTTTCTCAGCCTCCGCGTTGTCAATACCAGTCAAGCGAGCTCGACCGCCGTACATCATGTTTTACCACGATAAGTTCGGAGAACTGAAGCAAGCAAATCCTGGTGTGTCTCAGCTCAAGAAGTTTTAATAGGCCTAAAAATCTCTGTGCTTCCAGTTGCTGTCTGGAGAGAAGTTTTACAATGCGGGAATATTTATGAGTTCTTATTATGACATTTTGTGTAGTGTTACGTAACAGTTCATAAAAGAATCGTACTGAGTTACAAGTAGTATAACAGACTAGGTGCAAACAGGTAAGTTTCAGTGAAACTTTGAAAGCCACTAAATTGCTGCGTCAATTTTTTTGAGCGTCCGTTAAAAATTTTAGGACAGACAGTGACTGGAAGCTCAGAAATTTTGAAAGTGATTTTCCTGGTTGTTTAATTTATAGTGAACCATAATTAATGGGTGGAAATACAAAGTTTTTTCTGTGCAGTTTTTGATGTTTAAATGTATAGAAATTTGCATACAGATAGATTTTTAAAAACTCATGAAAATATTTTAGTGACATGACGAACTAATGTTGTACGTTTCAGCTAGCAGGTAGCAGATGTTCACCTTTCGGTTCATTAATCATTAGTAACATTGATGATAAACTATTCACTGACAAGCAAAAACAGTCTTACACCCCAGTATTGTTAATGTTGAAGAATTTTATTTCTTGATATGAGAATTTCAATTTCCGGGACCAGTCGGATGTTCGAAGATGAAAATCGATCGACCTTAACAGATGCTGCATCGACGAGCACTGTGGCTGTTATAATTGGTTACAATATCCCAGGCGCATCACCGCTCTCTGCTCACATACATGTGTGCATATTTCGCAACAAACGTTACATGCCAGATCTGCATACGGATGGTCACCTGCTGTGTGGACAGAAGGACGGATGTGGCGAATCAAATGTCAAGCAATTATTTTTTTAATCATGCATTAACACATGCTTTAATGCATTGGTTTGACAGGAATATTTATGTTGTAGGTTGTTTTCAGTGAATGACTACACGTCTAGTCTACAGTGTACAAGATGTGACCACTGTCGAACTTGCCAACAGTTAATAAATGACATTATTGCAAGCGTAGCGATCTATTATATTGGCTTGACAAGTGAAAAAATAAACGGAGTTACATCACTCTGAGTTGTAAGAGACTTTGTGTTTCTAACATGTGGCATTCTTGCTGTTTTGGATGTTGCTGAGTGGAGTAGAACTTTTGATTCTGCAGGTGTTGGTGCAATGGACATTGGGCGTATGGTGGGGCAGCTTTGGCGTCTGCTTCCTGATGATCAAAAGGATGTGAGTTTTTCATATCTATCAGTTGTGTATAACCTACCTTAAAATCTCACGCATAATACGCACTGTTTCACTATTAGAATTGTTCTAAAGTTTGTCGTGCGTATTACACATAGGAGAACGATTATTCGGATGCTGCCAAGGACAAGTAAGTAAGTAAGTAAAATGTAAATTTATATAGTGCATATTGTTAAAATTAACCTCTAATGCGCTTGTCACACTAGTACTGAGTGAACAGGATTGTTTTAATGAACTGTTTGAAACTGTCAATGTCACATGCTGGATCTCTGAGACAAACGTTTACTGCTGATATGCCATAAAACTGACGGCCTCTACCGCAACGGCCGTGAGCTTCCTCGAAACATATAAACTTCAGTTTTTTTAGTAGTCATGTAGTAACGTTGTAAACTCATTGTAATGACTGTCAGATGAGAGCCAGGTGACAAAAACGGAACACACAGTCATGTAAATTGATACGGCAGCAGCTGTTTTGTCAGTTTATAGCCGTGCGTTCCTACAGCCTCAACGGTGGTATTTCAGCAATGGCAGTGTGATGCAGGTAAAGGTAAAGGTTGTCAATCTGTATAGTGCATCGTCGTCTACGACGTACACCTCTAATGCGCTTTTTGTCACTAACCAGAGCCGTCGATCGCACAGCCGCCACATGCAGCCTGCAAACACAGGCTGGCGCACCGGCCGGCCAGGCAGCCCAGTCAGCTGTACAAAGGTCCCCACCTTCCGTAACCCATATAATGGGTTACTACTCATTTA
>Ga0209367_1009278_pt1 | contig 13369 bp, 6 predicted proteins | sample WorMetLIZISLAND2_FD_187412 | JGI IMG/M metagenome (GOLD analysis project Ga0209367, IMG submission 187412) | Marine gutless worms symbiont microbial communities from Max Planck institute for Marine Microbiology, Germany - Olavius geniculatus... ... | reverse complement strand
GACAGACAGACAGACGGACAGGATCAACACATGATGGGGCCTCCTTCTAGGAAGGATGGCCCATAATAACGGCACGCTGTTCATTACGAGGCGATTTCAGTGCGATCGTCACCGGATTTAATATATATAAATGGCATCACAGTGAAGCCATCGTAATAAAACTCACACCAAATACTCAGAGTTAAATTAGCTACAAAACGTATATTTTGGATTTTTCCTTTTTCAGAAAAAAATAAAATGGCGCCATTTTGTAACTTATTTATCGCACATCAGTGAATAGTCACCCATCTAAGTAATAACTCACTTTAACGTATCACAATGCAACTAACAATGTTACCGCAAACCAAGCTGCTAGAGTGACTGCGACAGTGAGAATACAGAATGTAGTAAACAGCATCATACATGCTGACGCTGGCATTGTAGTCTCGCAAAGCTGCCAGAGTTGTTATCAGTGCTTCAGTGCTGCCATGTGCATGACCTCCCTTCCAGTAGTCCAACCACCCAGTATAACACTCCGAGTTCACCTAAAGCACATGACATACAGTCTAGTATTCTAACCTCAAACACATGACACACCGTTGTAGTTTCAGTGCTGCCGTATGCATGACCTCGCTTCCAGTAGTCCAACTAGTGTAGCACCTAAAGCTTAAAGGCTAAGTTGCCCAAAAAAATGATAGTGGCTAAATATGTGCAGAATGTAATGCTAATTAATAATATGTTGATCAGTTGAAATAAAAAATCACTTTACATTAATTCCAATAAAACATTGTTGTGCGAATGAAATGATGACATCACCTACTACACTTTGTTTATAGCACGTATCGCAGCATGCGAGAAAGTTTCACGCCATGAGCTGGCCATAGTGTCGATGCAGCGCGTGCTCAGAGAGGACAACTCGCTTGCATTCCAGAAGTAAGTTGGAATCTGCGGCGATTGGTGCAACGGAAAGGGCATACAGTCGACGTACTTCCGGTATGACAGCAACATCTCAAAATGCAAGCGAAGTCTTACTGCCTGGTACCACACTCCATCGATGCTGCTAGCATCAAATTCTCCTGAATGCTGCATTGACGCTAATAGCAGCAAGTGACGTCACAGTTTCATCACATTTGTCCACTTTAAACTTTATTTTTACAGTATAAAGATAACACTGGCAACAGGAAGATTAATAAATACTCACAAACTAACATTTGATCAATCCAATTAACGCTTTACAACAGTACAGTTATGTAAACTGATGTGACTTGGCCTTTAACACACTGTCTGGCATTGCGACAAACTTTGCAATATGATGTTTGGCCTAACATATATCGATCCCTCAATTTTGTTTTACCAGTCCATCAGTCCACATCTTCAGAGTTATTGCAGATCACAGCGGACAAACTCATGTAACCTAATGAAAGTTTTCATCGGCAAAACCCATACGACCTTCCTATGGTCCAGCCAACAGCACAAAAGCACTAAAGGAATGACAATGTTCCTGACTGGAGACAGCATGCTGTCATCATGGGTCAAAAACAAAGAGACTGTTATGTGGTTTGCCCTGCCCTCTGATTTCAAGGCAGCATCCTTCATGTGATCGATATTTGGCCAAAACAGAAATAAAATCTGAAGCAAGTCGCTCACCAGGGGTCCCTTGGGGTTCCACTGGCGCATTGCAGCAAAAGCTGACTTCACATCTACACAAACAGACACACAAACATGCATACCATAAAACTTTCAATAAATGCTGGACACTTTTTTGAACAGGCTCACAGGCTGAAACATAACTTAATAAGTTTGACATAAAGTAAGTAGTCATAGATGTGAGAAAATAAACAAGGCAAGTCGATGAACTGAGATGAAGGGTCCTACCAACTTCCACACATCTATGACTACTTACTGTCCACCGTAGCGACACCTGGTGGAAAGTCATTCGACGAAGGCAGCAGCGGTTTCCGAAATGTCAACAAAAACAATGAACATAAAGGTTGTATTTTTATAAATTTGTCAAACTTAATAATGCTGGGCACTGTTTGTCAAATGTTCAAATAAACACTAAGAATGTTTATTAGAGATTTAACAGTGTAAGTATATCAATTATTATAACCAATCCATTTTTCCTCCAGATTTGGTTAGTCCACATTAGGCCAGTCTCACTAAATGAACCATTTGGAACTGTCACAATAGATCTTGTACAGGTCAAATGCCCAACCAACCGTGTCGAACTGGTCAGTAAATGGTGAACAATACTGTCACTGTAAACAACACCACTTTGTACAGTTTGCCAGCTAAACTTCCACCCAAACACGCCATGCACTGCATTGCAGATGTGACTGAAAACTGAAGGCTAAAACTGCAAGCAACGGTCAATATGGCAAATTGGCTGCATGCGTGAATTTGTCCTACAAATGTCATTCGTAATATTAATAATAACAGCAATAACAAGTGTACCAATGCTAGCGAACAGTGAAAGAGAGAGACCTGCAGTCGGTCCAAAGTCAACAGTGGCGTAAGTGTCGTTAGCAGTACCACACTCAAGCATTGACAATGCATTGCCATCTGTTGTGAACAAGACCACATCATCTCGCAGGTGGTCTTGGGCAACGTCTCGCAGATGTGCCATGTAGTCATGGCCACAGTCTACACTACGGTAACTGCCGTACTCATTCTCAATCTGCCCATCACCACAAACAAATATAAAATATACCATTACTTCACTTATGGCACTGCAATTTTCATACATAAATTATTTCAAGTGAGTATAATTTCTTCCTTCTGAGCAACATTTATAGAAAAAATGTTTAAAATGTTAAATGTTAAAAAAATGTGTGGTATAAACCAAGAAAAAAATGTTTAAAATGTTAAATGTTAAAAAAAATGTGTGGTAAAAACCAAAAAACCTTTTGTAAACAAACGTTTATTATAACTATGAATAGAAGCAAATGTTTCTACCTGAACCATTATGATTGGTCCACCATTGGCATAGAGATATGGTTTAATGTACATAAACAAGACACTCATCCAGCGATCAACAGCGGTAATATACTCTGTGTAAACAAACACTAACAGACTCAAACACATGTTCCAAATACAAACAATGCAATGTAGCAAAAAAAACTGCTATTATAGTCATCTACAGTCTACATTGTACAAACATCAGAGAAAATGCTCAACCCTAAAAACAGAATGGGTTATCAGCTATTCAGCAGTGCTGACATTATTCAGGACCTTACCATAAATTATATCAACTTCCTCCCTAGCTTGTTCCAAATACAAATTTTGGACCAAATGTCCTAAAATCAACACCAACTTTGCCTGAAGCTTTGTGACAGACCTCCCCATTATGGAAAAAATAACGAGAGTGCTCACAGGCTCCATAATTCCGTAGCTAGATTTAGAAAAAAAATTAAGGAAAAAAAGAAAAAAAAAGAAAAAAATAGGAAATGTAGAAAAAAAAATGAAAAAAAGCAGAAATGAAATGAAATGGAATAAAAGAACATGCCGCAAAAGCCCAATGTCACCTCTTAACAAGAAATTTGAGCTAATGCTCACGAGACGCGCGAAAGCCTATGGCATTTCCGGTTCACTAGAACTAGCTGAATATTGGAGTGTTCACACTAAGTTAATATACAAATACCAAATTCTCTATCTGGATTGCATAACGATAGTAGCGTGGCGCCACCTTGTGAATGATATAGACTTGTGTCGCAGCCCGAAATCGCCAAAAAATCCATAAAACCCCCTATTTTGGCATTCAAGGTCATTGAATTTGGCGCCAATCGAGAGCCAGTGTACGACTTCCTATTAATGATTAATAGTAACCTGGGCTCTATCTCGCACCATTACTGAGATACAGTGACTTATTGGCCAAAAATCGCAAATTTTACCCACCCCCCTCTCATTTAGCACCCTTGTTCAGAGTGACCCCCTTCGAATTTATGGAAAAGCTTTACGGTTCCTGAAACTAGAGTCTTCCAGGCAGCCGACGGTGAAGATTTGATGATCCCAGCTTGCACCGTTTTTGACTGATCCACCCGTGTGACAGATGGACGAACAGACAGACGGACAGACATACAGAATTGTGATGGCTAAGATGCGCTGAAAGCAGTAGCTGCTTTCGCGCGTAATAACATCTAATAACAGCAGCACATGTAACACTGACAGCAGTTAGATACAGAAGAAGACTGAGTGAGACTAACTCTGATTCATGGTGCGAACGACCATAGTGTCATTGTCACTGAGCAACCATGCTGGCAGACCACCCTGATTAACAAACACATAGTAAAAACAATATAAATCTAGCACAACTCACTTAACTACCAAATTATCATTATTCACTATTATTATTAAATAATTATCATTATTCACACAGTTAACACACTGGTTTTATTAAAATCACAACAAACTGTGTTATAACTAGAAAAGTATGCTGATCCAGTGCCAAAATACTGTTCAGCCATCCACCTGGAGATGCAACTGTAACCTTAACCCTGACATACAGATACATAAACTCACACACATCATAAAATTAGTTTAACTGACCCATTTTTCCTCATCACTTCAAGTACGGTTACTCCACATTTGCCAGTCCCAAAAAGTCAACTACTGGGAACCATTGTAATGAATCATTTTGTACAGGCCAGAGTCCTTCTGTGTTGCAGCCTATAAACTCACCACTGGTTAATCCTGCCCATGCCCAAGGAAACATTCACACCATTTTGCTTTTGGACATCTTTTGTTTTCGAGTTAATAATCTGAAAGCGACAGTGAGATGGACAGATGGATGGGCAAAACCTGTACTGATGCTTACACCATCCACCTAACTATCAGTATGGCAGCATAATAAACTTACAAACAAATCAGCAAACAATGTCTTGAAAATTCACACAAATTATCCAGACATAACATTCTAAGTACTACAGGTAAATAAGTAAGGTTCGCGTCAGACACATGACAAAATTGCTCCACTTTATCATGCAATTTTATCGTGCGACAAAGTTTGAATAGGCAACTGTCGAATTTCTATCGGCAAACAATTGCCAAACAAACATGGCTTCCAGTGTTACAGAAAACATCTGGGAAGTTTAACTTTCTTGGCATAAACTCGCTCAGTCTGTAGCTAAAAACAGACATAGGCTAGCTTGACATCTGCTACAGCCTCAAACCCTATGCTCAAACGTAATTACAGCTCCCTGTGCTACGTGGTTACTGCACGGCGCAATTAAACAAATGTATCGTACAACCAATGTTTTTTCGGTGACTTTTAATACTAAAATAGTAGTAACATCATAACTGACTCGCCAATACTTATGAGTCAGATGATAAGCAACACAAGAATAACATGTAAACAACAAACTGGCCAATCACAGCTCAAAGATTCAACGATAAATCGCCAAGGAACAGAGATGGTTTCTATTCGGCAAATTTATTACGCGATGTGTCAAAAGTTGTGCAACTTGCCATGTCAGACAGGCAATTTTGTAGCTCAACAAAGTTGCGCGACAAAATTGTGCAACTTTGTTGCGTGTCTGACAGAAGCCTAAGTTAATACAGGCAACAGAGTTAACTTACATATTCCCATTCTCCACAGATATAGGGACCGGCACGCAGTATGACAACAAGCCCCGCCTCCTGAGCTGTCACTAAGAAATCAGACAAATTCTGCTGTCCAATGAAGTCATAGGTCAAAGGCTGAGGCTCATGAATATTCCATGGCACGTAGCTGACATGAGCACGCAATAACAACATTTCTAAATGATCACTGAACACACTCAGACTTCACAAAGATAACAAAACTCAATCCAGAATGGTTGAAAACTTATAGAACCGCAAAAACAATAAGCAGTCACAAAAAAACAAAAGCAAATATTCAAAACTTTTATACACACAGTATAGCACAAAATCCCATCTAATAAACAGGACCATGTGAAGTCACTGGATATCATCATTCACCATCACCAATGTATGAGCCAATTTAAAATACACACATTACTTGAAATCTGCAACAGTTAAAACTTTACTTCCAGCTACACTCAAAAACACATCATGTTGTACGCTGTACTTTAATGTGAATGCAAAGTTCACTTTAATACTAAGTGTAAGTCAGGTTGGTGGCTTGGCGTAATGGTAACGCATTTCATCCAATCAACAAAGTTACTTTACACCGGGCCGGGTTAGTACGTCGATGAGTGACTGCCTGCGAGCAGGCAAACCATCTCAGTATGTAACCAGCCACCTAGGTCAACTCAGCCTTCCATCCCTCCGGGGTAAGGAAATCGAGTACCAGCCTATCTGGCTGGGGTTAAAGCGGGGTGCGTTCACCTGTGTCGGGTGGCAGGTAACACTGTGTGATCCCATATGGCAGGTGACGCTCCATAGCTCTGAGATGGGCTTCCCATTAAGAGCTATATCACCACCTTTAACCTTTTAACCTTTAACTCCATTCAACTACACTCTAAAGTATACTCTCCCGACATGTTCTTGCTATTTTTCGATAGCTTTCTAAATTAGTGACATTCAAATTTGTAATTTGTGGTATCCTTGTAGATAAGAAATGCATTAACTAACACTGTTGCTTAAAACAGAAAATCAGAGAACATGCGGAAGTACAAGAAGTAGTAAAAAATGTGTAAGACAGACACACATACGTCTGTGCAGCATCCAGGCCTGCAGCAGCCATTTTCAGCAGACGATCTTTCCAGTGATAGTGAGGCACACGGCAGTAATGTATGCTGCCGGCAACATACTGAAACGGCTTGCCATCTTTCAGGAACATGTCATTCTCATAGTCTATAGTAAAACTTCTCCTGCTGGAAGCTAATCTCGATGCCAATAACTAGACATCACATCCCAACAAGCACTTGACATCAAATAAACGCTTTATTTGACAGAATATGTTAATTCTCAAATCTTTCACATCATTGACACAGATTTTGTGACCAAAACATCAGTCATTATAATGTTACAAAGTTTTTTTTCTAATCTCAGGTGACTCGAAATTTTCTCAAACTCAATATCCACACAGCAGAAGTGACAGTAACATTATCAGACTTCTAAATATCACCAGTTGCAGGCCGTTGGTTGACGCAGGTGCAGACTTTGCATGCACTTAGAATGCACTTTCTTCCCTCAAAGTCATTATCTGCCTTCCAAGGACCACGCCCCTTTATTAAACGAGGGAGCCACGGGAGACGCTGCAAGTAGGTATAGATGAATCACAGACGATATCTTGTACGCCCCGATTCCAGCATAACTATTACACTACTTACCGAGACAAAAAGTTGAAAAAGTACTGTTGTTAACATTTTTGCGACGTTTCTAAACAAGATAAGTTAGATAACTTCCCCTTGCCGTTTGTTTACATCACGTGATTTTTTCGTCAAGTGACTTGTCCGTGAGCAAACGTAACGTATCGACGCGCACTAACCCGGCCAATTTCGATGTTTACGTGGATCATTTTTTCACAATGTAAACATAAACATTACAGTAAGCGGGAGTCATTGAGAAGTTTTGACGTGGTTTGAGCTGTGACCGATTGTGATTTCCGTAGTTTTTGATTAGCCTCATGGCGTTTGATAGAACCAAGAAAGTTTTGTCAGACATTTTACAGTATATGCGATGTGGCATATGGTAATGCGTGCTATTTTAGTTTTGCGAGACCCAGGGGCCTCTAACTTTTAAGACCGATGACGCAATCCCCATTTGACGCAATCTCCCTCTCGCCACCTATTCTTCCATCTCTTCCCTTCATCTCTTTTCTCTCTCTTTTTCTTTTTTTTCTAATTATGTTTAGTGCATTTTAGAGACAATCGTAAACATGTTGATACGTGCCAGAAGTCTTATATTACTTGGCTAATAACGGCAAATACGGCTTAGATTTTAGCTTCCTTGCATTCACATGGCGTTTTTTCATTTGCTGTCATTTGTCTGTTCATTTTCATATGTATAAATATTAGACATTGAAGCGTAGTTTGCCAGATAGTTTCATGGGGGTGTCTGCTACGACCAACTAAATGAATTCATGCACATTGTCTCTGGAACTTTGCACCCAACACCTCTTTCATGGTTGCCAGTCGAACTTTCACTGTGATTATAATTTAGCAGTTTTCTTGCTACTTAAATTTCTGGCTCCTGTTTGTAGCAGTTGCCTTGGTACAAAAATTTTAGATGTAAAATTGCCAGAACATATGAGTAAATAAGCTTTATGAGTAACAAAGAGCCCAGCTGTCGCTAGGGAAAGCTGATCATACCACCTACATCTGAAGCCTAGCATCCAACTTCTAATCATGGAGAGAAAGTGATTTCTCAGAGGTGACACAGTTCCATGCATGCTATGTTAATGGAATGCTGCTCTTGAAAGCTACAGTTAACGCTAGTATAACATGTTTCACGCGGTGATGCTGTCATCTCACCAGGCGTAAATAAGCAACGCAAATATCGGACACGTTTTACAAATTTTTCTGTTTTTTCATGATAAAAATGCCTTGCTGGGAAGCTGTGCTACAGCGTATACAGTTTTTGTTGCAGTACTGACCTTTAAGGTCATCCAAGGTCAGTGGTTTTTATGTCATTTGAAAGCCAATATGTCACTACCTATTAGTGATCAATAGCAACCTAGGCTTTATCTCGCACCATTTAGCCACAATAGCGCATGAGTACTGAGTACTTACCTTCAAGGTCATCCAAGGTCGATGATTTCTATTTTATGTAAAATTGTGTATGCCACTTCCTCTTTGTGATTAATAGTAATCTTGGCCTTATCATTCACCATGAGATATGGCCAGTTTTTCATTGAATTTCCTACCCTTTTCATTCAACTCCTTATTTGAAAATGTTTCCCTTGCATTAGATCGCTAAAATTTTGCATGCCTAAGTATACGACCCATGGCCATTTATTAGTGTAAAAACTGCACGCCATGGTTCTCCACACTAACTCAGCTGTAGACGATGTAGAATTTATCACCTGAGTATAAGACTTATGGCTAATTATTAGTCTAAAAAAATTTTTTTGCGACTTAACTCATAGTCACATTACATCTGTTATGGATAGACGGACACCGGACGGACAGACGACAACTGTACCACTTAAGCTCGATCATTACTTAAGTACGGTTGGCTAAAAGCTATGAGTTACTGGTGGAAGTAGTGTTTTGAGAATTATGGCTTAGTGCTGATGGAAATGCTGATGATGAAACATTGTGCTTTGCTGTGAGTAGCATGCTGTTGATGTCAGACTGTTGTGTGCTGTTAGCAATGAAGTTCTGCAGAAGCCATGCTCATTGGGCGGCTGTCAGCATTTCTTCTGCTGGTAAACCCATTTGCATGATGATTTTTGTGACACAGTTCACGCATTTAATGGTATGGAATTGTACAGTTTGTGGCTGGCAGTGGTTGAAAAATGGTATCAGTTAACTTTCAGAAATAAACAGTTAAAATGTAGAATGGTAATTCTTTACGGAAATGTGTGTTTGTGAGTTATTTAACAACGTTTTTATTGATTAGTTACATGTTAGTTTCTGAAGCGTGAGCAATTGAGCACAACAGTGTGTGCTTGCTGATTGTTACCTGTAAAACTGACTAAATGACTCAGTGTCTCAATAATAAAATTTAGTCTCTCAGCAGATTCATAATACTTGTGCTGCATATCACAGATCATTTGTGAAGTTTAATGCAGTAATCTTCTGTGTATTGATGTCTGTGTGTGGAATGATTTGTTACTGTTATCATTAAACACGTCGCTTAAAATGTTCATGTTTCACATTGATGCACCCAGGCTGAAAATTTTTTGTTTTCTGTATTTTTAGTAAGTTGTACATTTTTGGGGATATTTAAGAGTTGTTTTAGATGTCAATAGTGTATGTTATAGATTGATCAGACATGCTGTGCATATGTAATTGCATATATCAATATTTTTGTGGTAATGTTGATTGTAATGTGTGCAGGAGCTGCGTGGAAAGGTTTACTGGCAATGCATGCCCTGTGTGTGGGATTCCGTCGTATCACAGAGACGTACATACAAACAGACAGATGGACTTGGCAACATCCCTGTGTCAGCGGTTGTCAGCCTTGCTGTCACAGGCTGACACCCCTCTGCCAGCTCAACATGGTAACACTAGCTGTAGTACTAGCATTTCTTGTTATAGTGGTCTAGTGGTTGCAGTACAGCCTTATTTACTGGTTGGTTTGGTGCCCATTTTGTTGTGTAACCAACAGTGTTAAATCACTGAGAGGTATATATACGTACTGAGTAATAAGTAGAATATTGTATGTTTACAGTCATGTATATAGCTGTTGACATATAGAGGTGTCTTTCTGGCTTTAATTCATTGTGGTTATAACAGTGTGTGTTGGACATGAAAAATTTTACTTACCGATACTTATTTTTTAAAATTTGCAGTGAATGAAGTAATTTGAATATTTTTTGGTTAGTATTAGTTAGGCATACACGTGCTTGTGATTTGTTTCTGCAGCTGCAAACAAGTCGACATTGTCAGTAGTTGTTGTTGGTTTGAAGAAAGTCTCCCCATCCTTGTGTGACAAAATTGCTTCATCAGACAGAGCGGAAGTTGAGAATGTCGAGAATAATAAGCGTCAAGATGACAAGTCTGGCATGCAGCATGCAGTTACATCTGTTAACAGTTTGGAGGGGAAGGATTCTTTTATTATGTCGGGAGCAAGTGAAACCGTGGCAGCAGAAACTCGACAGACACACAGACACAGATCACTTGTACGAGTTGCTGCACGTAGACAGTGGGCACAGGACGATGAAAAAGATTTCAATGATCTTGAAGTTAGTGAAATAGCCGATGGACAGGCTGAACAAATAAGTGGCAGGAAAGTTTTTAACTCATCTGAACAGTGTGCAAAGGAAGATGTTGCCAACAATGATGATGATGGTACAGAAACTTGTGAAACAGCAACGAGTCCGGCTGAACATGGCATTGTTGGAGAAGCATTCAACTCATCTAAATGTCATCCACGGAGTCGTCCACAACGAATACAGGATTCTCACAACACCATTTCTACTGCACGTAAGCAGTGGGCAGAGGAAGATGTTACCGATGATGGTGATGACTGTATAGAAGTTTGTGAAATAGCAAAGAGACCAGCTGAACATGGGAGTGCCAGGGAAATATTCTCTGAATGTCATGACAAACATTCAGACAGAGAGCATCGTCCACAGCTAATTCAGGATTCTCGTCGCAAGACTCTTTCTGCTACTGCAGCAGCGGCTGTTGATATCCTTCAGTTAATTGATGTTGCAAGTTCAACACAGAAGAGGCAGCAGCGTGGTGATAAAGACACAACAGGTGACAATGATGTGCCATCAGTGAACAAATCTGTTTGCCAGCAAGTCACTGTGATGAATTCTACATTGTCTATGGCTGGAGTTAGTGTGGAGAACCGTGGCATGCAGTTTGCAGAGTCGGAGACAACATCTCAGCCAATGGTGGTCAGTGATGATGATGCAAAGACTTTGAAGTCCCGGCGTCAATCGGAACAAATTGCTGATTCTGTATCTGCCAACAACAACTGCTCGTCAAAACGAAAAAGGGCACAAACTAGACTTTTCACTCCAGGACGTGCTGGTAACCTGAGACGGACTATTTCAGGATGTTCTGATACCCTTAAACTGACCACACCGAGACATACTATTAGCTTTAGACCAACAACTCAAGGATCTTCTGATAATGTGGAACACACCACTCTAGGAAGAAGTAGTTACCCAAGGCAGACCACTCCACAGCGTACTGACAAAATAGTACATGCCACTCCAGGACATGCTTGTAACTGGAAACGGACCACTCCAGGAAGTACTGGCAACTTTCGACAGACCACTCCAGGTCGTGTTGGCAAAATGGTACACACCAGTCCAGGACCTGCCGGTAACTTGAAACGTACCACACCAGGACGTACTGATAAAATGGTTTTTGCCACTCCGAGGCGCTCTGATAACTTCACACAGATTACTCCAGGACGTACCCCAGCAGGTGACAGAAGAAAGTCCGTTGCATCAGAAGGTGGCAGCATAACCCCAGCTGGTTTCTCCTCATTGTCACTACGAGGTGGTTCAGTGATGCGGGATAGCCCCATCATCATCAGCAGCAGTCCAACAGTGAAGCGTAATGCTAAGGGCGAGACTGAGCTACACAGGGCTGCTATTAAGGTATGACGTTATGCCATTCATTCTGTTGTCACTGTTAAGTTATTTAAGTTCCAGTTTAAATTTTCGCTGCACTTAATGCTTTCTGTTCACTATCTTACCAAGTTACATTTCTTGCAGCTACTTTTATACACTTCTACCAGAAGACATTTACACACTTCCTTATCCAATCTTCTTTAAGTTCCACGAACTGACTTTTGCTTTGGTTTGTGCTTTTGTTGTTTTGTCTGCTCTCACCATTTGGAACTTGCTGCCTCACAGAGTCTGCTTGTGTGAATCCCTAACAAGGTTTCAGTCTGCGTTCCCCATCGCTTTCTCATGATCAGTGCCTCAGACTGAGTTTTTTATCTTGATGCTTTGCGAGTTAATTTCTCTTTATTTTTTCTTACTTAACTTACTCTGTATATGCAGGTGTGGTTTACATGTAAATGAATGATGTATTATGTATGTGCGGCTGCAAGTTTGGAATGTAAGTTTATACTAGCAACTGAGAGCTTGTCAAATTGTATTCATGGTAACTCATGCACATTGGCATTTATTGGTCTTGTTGTTTTACGTTTTTTGTGTATTTACTGAAATATTTCCATTGGCATTTAGATGTTGTTCAGTTGAGTAAGTGTTTCAGTAATGTTGCAGAGAGATGTTGCATTGGTGGAGCAGTTGCTGCAACAAGGATTCAATCCCAACGTACAGGACTATGCTGGATGGACACCACTCGTAAGCACTCCTTGTTGCTAACTGAACTTCAGTTTTACATCTGGTGTTGACTACTCACTTTAATAGTAACAAGTGGACAACTATGCTACACTCCCTGTCCACTTGATCTTTGTCATATTATCAGCCTGTGGTCTCTATTTTCGGCCCTTCAGGCCTCAACTCGGCCTTCGTCCTCGATTTCAGCCTGCGGCCTCAATTTTCAACCCTTCGGGCCTCATCTCGGTCTGTGGTCTTGATACACAGTGCTGCATGCAGCGTACTGTGCTCAGGCTGCAGCGTTACCACTAGCCATAAAGATGTTGATGATGCGTCACCATGGTGACGACGTCTATATGACGTCACAGCCAATCAGAGTCCAAACTGCTACATCATCATCATCATCATCATCGACAACCATGGGCTCAATGCCCGTTGGTGTCTGACGCCATTCTTACTATCGCTGCCCACCGCTGCCTATCTAGGGCAGCGTGGCTTAACTCCTGCAGGGTTGTCCCACACCACTGCTCA
>Ga0209367_1009277_pt1 | contig 13370 bp, 10 predicted proteins | sample WorMetLIZISLAND2_FD_187412 | JGI IMG/M metagenome (GOLD analysis project Ga0209367, IMG submission 187412) | Marine gutless worms symbiont microbial communities from Max Planck institute for Marine Microbiology, Germany - Olavius geniculatus... ... | reverse complement strand
GACCATTCTCGGTGAGGCCGTCCTCTTTTGTTTGAACCATCCATCATTCCGAACACCAGGGTCTTTATCTTTCTGCTGTCGTTGTATATTGGCCTGCCTCAAAAGTACTTTTAATAATAATTAGTACGTATTTCCACTTTTTGCAAGCATCACTTCAGCGATAAATAGCAAGGGAAACGACATAAAATGTGTGATAAATAAAGATATGGTAAGACAATTATTGGCGAGATGTTGAAAAACATTAAAATTTTTTTTGATAGAGCAGCAGTCTGCAACGAGCGGACAGAGACATAGGGGCCTACCCCTGCCATAGCTAAGCCAGCGCATTTGCATAGAATGCCCACGGCCTGTAAATGTTTTATAACTTAGTTTCAAACGTCTCTTTCGATAATATTTGATTATGCCTCTATAATATCGAAAGAACAGATAGTTCATTGCGTCGCCAAGTATGTAGGCCTACCTGTACAGTTGTATCCATCGCCGGTAAAACCGAATGACATCCATGTCTCGTATTCGCACATATAACATACTTCAGAGAAACATTCTGCGTCAATCCATTCATAGTTGTCCCAGAAAGTGAGACAAGATTCGCCGGTGTCGTTCGGTTCGCCGGTCATCCAGTTTGTGTAGATTAACGGCCTTTCCTCGTGGCCATTTGACGTCATAATTTTCCACGTGACCCTCCCTCCAGTAACCGGATCTGCTCGCTTTCCGGCAATCCAGAATCTTTTATGATCATTCACACAGTAAGGATCAGAAACTGCGCCAAACATATAAGCCTAAATGTTAATTATAGTCGTCGCATTGTGATCTTATCACGTATTAGCACAAGCACAGTCATCTAACGAAGTTTAGTTCTGCACGATAAAAAGTTTAGTTTATATTTATGTACACTCTCTGACAATAGCATCTGCTGTAGGTAGAGTGCCGATGCTCATTTTACGATCTTCGCAAACGAAATTAACGTAGCGATGTTAAATACCCTACCCTATTTTATTTTTTTTATAACGCTTTTTCAAAAATACAAAAAAACTATAGTTTGTAGTATCCTCGAAGACTAATTCGGTTTTGCCGTTATGTAAAGAATGTGGCTAGCATTATAATTACAAAATCACTGTCGAATTACCTGCCACATGAGTCATCCACCAGTTTTTGATTGCATTCTGTTCGGCGACGTTGTCAATGACAACCAGGTGAGAGTTATTAAACCGTTGGCACTCGTTTGCTGCGTCTAACCAGTTAAGGGGTTTAGTACCTGCCTTGTAGCAGTTGTCAACTCCGTCGATTGATATAAAACCCGGAGGACATTCTAAAACCACGCAGTTTAATAAAAAAATTAATAAAAATAGTAATACGCAGTAATGTGTGTTTATATTATTTATGTTCGTTTACCACCTAATACACTGTGTCCCCAAAAAACATCCCCGACATTTTCGATTGTCACTAAAAACCAGTTAACAGATTTTTTTATAAGTTTTGACAGAAATATTTTGACGCAATTTACCATTAAATAACTACTAATTTTTCTACTCTATTCATTATCTGCTTCTGCACTGCCTAGAAAAAACAAATTAAACGAAATATGCCTTAAAATAAACAGAAAACCTGAAAAAACATACCTGACGTTATCGATTGTAATTCGAAAAAAGATTAGCAAATTTCAAAAAATTTGGCAAATTTTTTGACACAACTAGCTACTAAATCATTGTTTAAAATTTCATATGTTTAGATCTATGGATTTAAACAACCAGTCTATACAAAGTTTGATTGTCATGTAGCAGTGTGTCAACGAGACAACGTTCAGAAATGTTTATGAATTTAAGAACTGACCGGTAATGCCTAGATTAGTCTGGAGCAGAACATTATCGATACTGCTGTCAATAAATGGAAAAAGCGTATTCGTGCTTGTCTTCGCATAATGGGCCGACATTTCAAGCAATTTTACTGCAAGCAGTTGCAAAAATAAACAACTAGATAAAAAGTCAATTGAAGTGTCAGAAATGTGACCAAAAGATGTTTTAATGTGTTATGTTGATTATGTAATCATACCGCATTAGATAAAAAAGCAATATTTCGTTGGTTTTGTTATTTTTAAGTAGTGCAAAAACAAACGTTAATCGAAAAAAGTAAATTTATTTGATGGACAATAATTGTCTCAGAAATATTCGTACCAAAAAATATTAAGATCTGATAATCCTTCTTAGAGTTAATTGAAAATGTTCGGGATGTTTTTTGGGACACAATGTACGTTTGTTGATTTAGCAAACTTAGTCTCGTAATTAGTCAATTAATTAATTAATCTTTGTGTATTTTACGCGAAGAACCCGTATAACGCAAAAAAAACATGAACGCAAACATAAGCCTAAACGTTGTGTGCGTTTAAGTAGGCCTATGTGGTTTCTTCTAGGTTTGACTGTAAACGTATCTGGTATTTTTCCTTTAGAAAAATGTGCATGTGGATTGTTTGATGTGTTTATTATAAAATAACTGCATTTTCTTCTAAATATCGGTTTTAAATTACCTGTTTTTGTAACTCTTTATGAGCCTTTTCATGCAGTTGCTAACTTTTTAAACTTTTCTTTTCCTTATTATGTTCTCGGAAGACAGAGTGCTCTAACATCGCATGGTCGCCAACGTCGTCCAAAATGACAGAGCATCATAACAACTACTACTATTTTTGTGGTTTTGGCTTGTCTCTTAGCATGTATGCGTAAAATAAACATGTTTATTACCCAAGTTATACGATCCTTCCACGCATTTACAGCTGTAGTTTCCAAGTGTGTTGATGCAGTTGGCGTGTTCACTACAGTTTCCCTTATTCACAGCACACTCATCCACGTCTGTCGTATTGCAACACACCGCTCAGATTAGTCAAATAAAAACTAGTTCTTTATTATGTAAGTAATGTCTACGAAATGCATTCAACAACACTGATCTCTATTTACTGGCAATGCGTCACAGACTCAGTGGTTTATCTACCTACTGGCTCAACGACCATAGAAAGCTAGATGAGCACCCTGCCGATGTCCCTTGTGGGTTAGACCTATAACATCTCCTACCTTTACCTTTTTATAAACATTTCGTCAACATGCAAACCATGTTGTAAACAAAGCTTACGTGAGCAATATGTAAATTTGTTGCTGTTGCTCAAAATATTTAATTTAAAAGGCGATTTTAAGGGTGCTAGCATCTTTATGTTTGTTGCGCCGTTTGTTGGCTGCAGTTACGTTTTTACTGTTGCTGGATTTTTTTTACGGTTTTGGTTTTTATTAGTCTACAACATCTCATTTTAAATTGTAGTGATGCTCTGGAGCTCGTGAACATTGCTGTACGCGCAGTTTATCAACCTAATCGGTGAATTTTGAATTATTTGCGAGAATTATTCCGTCTGTTTGATTGATATTAAAGCATGATGCTCGGTGAAGCGTGGCGAACGGTCGCGGCCTACAGTACACAGTTGACCTGTCGTCACACCTTTACTCAGATCAATGAACAAACTCGTGACGTCATTTCGCAGCTCGGCCTCCGCCGCCGGGGTTGCCGTGCCGGGAAACACCATCGTCGGAATCTCCTCGCTGCGTGCGTCGTGAAGTCACCAGTCGTCTACAGCAAACTTCAGTCCGGGGCGATTTGGACCGTTGTCAGGAACCGACGCCCTGTCGACTTGACGGCGCGATCTAAACGTGACGAGGAGCGACAGTCCGTGCCGACGGCCATCCGATGCTGTGGTCCGCAGCAACGAGAGACACGTACGCCGGACATCAGCAAGACTTCGGGAGGCCGCGTGCATGTCGATGATCAGCTGCAGTCCATGCCAACGCTGTACGTACTCAACGCTGCCGCCGTTACCAAACCGCACGCTGTCCAACATCTCGCCGCCGATCTCATCGGATATAAAGTAGATATAGCCGTTATAACGGAAATAACATATAATAATAACAAATTAATTTATATGCTTATTGCGGAGAAAACGAAATATAAACAATTAGCTGATGATCAGTCACCTGTGCAGTTAAATCCATCACCAATAAATCCTTCAAGACAAGTACAGTTGTAGGTTCCAGGTGCATTAATACACGTGGCGTGATCACTGCAGCCTCCGTTATTTACAGCACATTCGTTTACGTCTGTGTTCATCCACATCAAATACTATCGGATTTTCTCAAATATTATCGATACTTTTTAACTGTTAATAGAAAATTACTACTTGATTATTCGTTGTTGATGCATGTAAATATTTTACAATTTTGTTCGCCTGTCTTGCGGCTGTGTTGTGTCGCTGATGCAAACAAATTAAAGTCAGTTCAACACGTGTTTACATAAAGACTGGTAGGTTTTCGAACGGCATACGACAAACGATCAAAAACCCTTAAAGTAAAACGTTTAAAGTTGCGTCGTTACCGTGCTGATCTAGTCACAATGTATAAAATAATTCACGAAATTGTCGAAATTTAGATTGACGAGTTCTTTAAATTTAACGTCTACTAGTATACAAGTGATCACTCGCTAAATTATTGTTTAAGCCGAACTCTCGTGCAAACATTGTACGTGTGTTCACGCTTGTCATGTTGTCTTTGTTGTTTTAGCTAATACATTTTTTGAATCAAAAAGTTTGATTTTATGTGCAATACCATTGTACATTATCTTACCTGTGCAGGTAAATCCATCACCGGTGTATCCAGTATTACAGGTACAGATGAAGCTGTCAGGTACGTTGGTACAAGTTGCAAACTGACTGCATCCTCCATTGTTCTCAGCGCATTTATCTACATCTGTGTATTACATCATACATGTAATTAATTGACCAGTGTCAGCTTAGTAAGAGTTCACCGGGCGACACGCTATGGGACGACTTATTCGAGTGTAGACAAATAGACGAATAAAGAGACTGTTGCTGACAACAATACACAATTGCTTGCAGTGACTGCACATACTCCTAATGACTCAACACCACGTAGATGTTAATAAGTTGATAAATTCATCAAATTACAATTTTTATATACACTGGTGGATCAGGGAAGCGATACACATTAAAAAAGAACAAGACAAGTCGATGAACCGAGACGAGAGGTCCTACCAACTTCCACACATCTATGATTACTTACTGTCCGCCACAGCGATACCTAGCTGGTGGACAGTCGTTCCGACGAAGGCAGCAGCGGTTGCCGAAACGTCAACAAGTACAATGTATATAAAAGGTTGTAATTTGATGAATTTATCAACTTATTAAGTTACGCTTCAACCTATGAGTTTATTTAAAAACCACGTAGATGTTGTTTCGCAGCGCATGCATCCCTTGACGTATTCAACATTGCGATAGATCACGTTTGGTTTGCTCCATAGCTCGTTTCAAGTACGATAACCAATACCCATTGCCGCATAATACTGTAGCATAGATAACATAGACATACAAACTTTGATAGTGGTTAAGTGATAACTAGTTTAGGGTTTACTGCTGACGGTTACTAGTCAATCAGGGATACAGCTAAGGTGTTGGACGCGTAGACGACTGTTCGAAATGGCATTTGGTTTATCTGTCGGTTGATTGTCTTGCGGTGAGCTGTCGCCGGTTATTCTGTCGCCTGACAAAGTGCCTGCCGATAATTGTCGCCTCACCAGCTCCAGGAAATATACGTTTTAAACTAGTCATTAACGGTCGACATTATGACAGCTCAGATTGAAACAACATTAATAGTGCATCGCTAACCTGCCTGGTAGAAATGCCGACAGTTGGGCCGGACGTCGAAGTTGGCCGGTCTGTATCGGTAGAGTTGACACGGATGTGACTCAGTTGATACGTAGTTGAAATGCTTACATGCTGCGTCAGTGCTGCACTTCATAGCACAGCGAACAGCTTCAGGAGCTGCTGGCATTTCGTTGGACATTGTGGCATTCAGCGTCGGAGGATCCAACGCGCATAGAGCTGCTGCATCAGAAGGACGTGTCATCAGTTTTACTGATTGCCGATCAGCTTCATTTCCCGCCAACAGCATTATCATCAGACACGCAACAGGAGTCAAAACTTGGATTCGCGCCATTTCTCTGTCTTCCTTTGGTTATTTGTTATGACCGTTTAACTACACGAAAAATTCTGCAGTGTTGTCTCTGTTGTGATGAGTATGCTAACAGAAGTAAAACACTGAGCTGTGTTTTGTGTTGTTTTGTGTTGGGCCCTATGGCAACACGCTCGCCGTAAAACGAATGACAAAATGGCCGCCGTCGGTTAAAATCGATAAAACGACGCTATTGTAGTGCACGCTGACAACACAGTTGTCATTAATATTATTAGGTCTATTACAGTTTATGATTTAATACCTCTGAATAATAGAGAACGGGCATCACAGCCGCTACTTTGAGTCGTTATCTCTACAACCGCGCAAGATAGATGTATTATCACAATAGTGACCACCCTTACGAAACCGCATACGTTATGGTTATAACTGATCTTTAGTAGAAAAACATTATTTAATACTACACACAACACAGCAGTTTATTAAACACATCCACGCACCCACAACACGTTCAGCGACAGAAGTTTTGCTGCCGACGGGCCACTCGTGTGGAACAGCCTCCCAGTAGGCCTAGACTTACGCGTCGAAAACATCGTTTACAAAACATATAGGCGTGAACTTAAAATGCACTTGTTTTAGCGTTTCTGACTGGGGCGCAATGTGACACTTGTTCTAATTGCGCTATACAAATGCTTTTACTGAACTGAGCTGAACTGAAGCCAATGGACAAAATTGGCTGAACGTTCGGCGTTTCCTGTTAATTGTAGCCTATACACGTCATATAAACTAAATTATGCAAGTATTCAGTTTGCTCTGCTCTTTTGTCTTGTCACCAAACGATATTGATTTATGATAAATTATTTGCTGTGGATTGTACAGCCGGGTAAATTTATAGTTGTTGCTCACATTTCAGCTGCAGTGCCTGAGTTATATGCCCTCACATGTACTCGTATTGTAGCAGATGTAGCGTAAGTTTATTGTTTATTGCCACCACAGTGTAATGAAAAAATCTGTTTATTGTGCACTATGTCAAAAAAACACATCTAGATAACAGTGACGAAAAATACAGCACAAAACAAAATCTTTAACACGGAAAGAAACTGTAGACTATTGTGCAGTTATGTTCGCTATTGAGGACGTGCATCAGACTGTCATTGAAATTTGCCATGCACAAGTCCTTGACTGAGATGCCATTTGGTAGGGGCACTCAGTATTGGTGCAATTAACATGTGTTTTAAATACAGGAGCTTTGCTATACCCCGGAAAAGGGAAAACGTGAGGTTTACGCCTAGGAGGTGGCCAAGTCGTGCAATTGTCACATTCGTGCTTTACCACGTGCGCAAAGCGTTGTTCGACAAAACAGCTCGGACGATTGCATGCAGCACTGCAGCATAGTATTCTCCAGACTTAACTATGGTAACGCAATCTTCTACGGTGCGTCAGAGTTGTCGCTCGACAGTCTGGTCAGAATTGTTTGTCACTCCTGCAGTCTCTCCACTGGCTGCCCATCAGGAAGAGAATTATTTTATACAAGTCAACGCTGCTGACATACAAAACACAGCGATCGACTACAGGCACCAGCATGACCGGTGCGATCTACTGACGCATGTCCACTACATCAGTCCAGACCACGAACACAAACTGTAGTGGAGACTCGCACATTATCTGTTGCAATTCCCGCTGTTTGAAACACTTTACTGCGTCGTGTTCGACTATAGGCCTATATGGCTCATTAAAAACGCTTGGGCAAAGACCAAAAACGTCACTGTTTGTTACTGCATAAAGCTTTTGTAGAGCTTTTGTATTTCAGGAAATTATGATGCTGATAATACGAATTGCAGTTATATAGAATTGGGTAAAAAAAACTGCGTAAAAACAAATGTCGGTTCATGATCAAAATGCAGTGTATATTCTGCGGTCATGCGCCTACAGATGCGCAACCTTAATCCTAGATTTTTTTTGAGAGTCATCTAGCCGACGTAGTCAACCGGGCCAAATTTTATCTTAATCAGATCAGGGGTTTTGATTTTGCGTGGGTCGCAGTTTTGGCTTTCCCATAGGCCTAGAAAAAAAGTCGCCGTTAACACATGGCTTGAACCACCGTTCAGCCTGTAATAGTATCAACAGAAATAATAATTAGGCCTATTGTTTCATGTGTCTACATATAGGTTACTTAACAGCAAATGTCGCCTCTCGGACAGAATCAAGGGCGTTCTATTAATAGGTTAGAAAGTCATTGGACAGAATACGTGAAAATTCCTCTAGTTTCAAACAGCACATTTGCCGCGCATTGAGAAAACGAAAGCACCGTCATTACGCTTTGGCGACAGCTTTGTGCTCGCTGCGGTTTGTAGGCCTACACGTAGCCTATACACGGAGCATACGTAATCAACGTAATTATTACAATAACATGGCGCTTGTCATCACGGTTGATGGAAAACGCATTGTGCTTCAAGAGGTGAGTCGGTTTAAAATAATTATCAAACAGGCCGAAAGTCTCAAGCTTTAAACGACTAGGCTTAGCTGTCGCATGTCGCGTATGGCGACGCTGCAAACTGTACCGGTATTACTAGGACGGTAATCTCTTGCTCTAGTCGTTGCCGTAGCCTGATTTCAAGTTCTATTAACCTGTCGATAGGATAAGTCTCAACTTTTTTAGACTGCTCAAAAAAATTTTTTTCTATACATAATGTTTAAAAAATGTCACAGCTTGTCATTGTCCATATTTTTGCAAAAAGTTAACCGATTCTTGACGCGCTACAGCTGTGCTGTATAGCGCGTTTATGGCACGATTGTCGTCTGTCCGTCCGCATGTCACGAATATATTGTAGCTAAGCGTTGAGTCTTAGAAGAAAACGTTTTACGCAAGTAATTAGTTCTGTGCTGAGGTTCTCTGCGTACATAATTTGGGGGATGCAGTGCAAAAAAACATTTTTAAATCTGGGGTTAAATAAAAAAAATAACAAATCTGTGTTTGTAAAAATATTTCGGAAACGGTGAAAGATAGGGCCTAGATTGCTATTGATCACTAATAAAAAGTCGCATACTGGCTTTGAAATGACATACCAGTAAAAAAATCAATACTGCAACAAAACTGTATAATCTGTAGCGCGTCTTCCTTAGCAACATCTGGGCTTTCTTGTCAAAATTTTTTTACTATCAAATTCTGTGGACTTAGCAGTAAGTCATTAGTAACATATCCCACCACACCTAAACTGAGTTGCTACACTACTAGGCTTATGCAAAACACAAATCAAAAACAAAATCACTAAAATTACCATAATGCATATGCAAAAAAATATAGTCTGAAACGAGTTTAACTGAATTTTACTAATTTTTGTACAAAAATTAAATTAAATTATGTTTAGTTTCAGCTACAGTTTTGATGTTTGTAAACAAAAGCATAGGCCTACGGTATTATTATAAATAATAATTTTATTGCAGCGACAATATGCTGGTATGTAACATGCTATTTAGCTATGAAGACTCAGCTTTGAGTAAAAACGTGGATTAGTTTTAAAAATGCAGCTTTTGTAAAATACTGATAAAATTTGTAAACATAAACTGCAAAAAAAGAAAAAACACTAATGTTATGTACAGGGTGTGTTAAAATATGACTTAATTTGTTTTTGTCAGAACTTCATTAAATCTGCACCAAATTCGATAATTTTGCCGTGCGGATCGACAGGACGATAAAATTGTGTAAAGTACATTCGTTATCTACCTCACCTAATTTATGTCACCGCACTATCATGTAAAACGCACATCCTGTAGTTCTTTTACTGCTATGTGCACAATTGTATTGCCACGTGTTGTATATTCGTATGTAGGGCTGAAATGTCAGGCAACTGTACCAAGCAGTTGCAGGAATGAAAGGCGCTGACTTGAATTCATTTGACCTTTACTACTGCGGTAAGCTGTATTTTTTTTCACTGATTTTACAATCAAAATGATCACATGCAAAATCATGGTATAACCTAAATTTTTGACTTTTAGTATAACTTCCAATCAAATTTTAAACGATTAAATTATACGTGTATTTTGTGGTACATTTTCTTAACTACAAACATCAGGCATGCACACTGTTTACTGTTTAGGCCAATGTTTTGTTGAAGTGACAAAATTGGACACTTTTGATATAAGTTTTATTTAAATTACCTAACATTTCAAAGCAATCGACTGCTTAACATTGTTGTTTATTGTGACGCTTATTCAAAAGTTCACAATGGTGTATGTCTATGGTAGGCTATATATAATATAAACGTACAAAACATCAGTTTATACACTTGTTAACGGCGACATGCAATAAGTGACACATCGAAAACAGCAAAAATCATAAAAGGTAATATCACTCACCATCACATCGTCTAACTGTCAATGTGCTGTTGAATAATATCACTTTTTTTTCTAATTTTTGCTGTTTTCGATGTGTCACTCATTGCATGTAGCCGTTAACAAGTGTATAAACTGACGTTTTGTACATTTATATTTGCTGCTTTATTACAATAACAAAGTTTTTATGTTAATAGTCAATTATAATCCATCAGCTTTCCACGGCCATAAAGACACTGAACCTTAAATATTTTGGGGTCACAATTTTGATCTTTAGGGATCACGTGACCTCATCGGAACGTGACCACCGGACTCGGCGAAAGCACTTTCCTATTGGTGGTCAATGATGACCATACGTCTATCTTGCACGGATACGGAGATGCGGGGATTCAAAAATTTTGGGGTTACGAGTTTGACCTTTGGGGGTCACGTGACATCATCGGTAACGTGACCATTGGACTCTGCATATGTGGTTTCCTCTTGGTGGTTCATTGTAGCCATGCATCTATCTTGTACTGTTATGAAAATTTAAAGTCCCAAAGATATTGGGGTCACGACCTTGACCTTTTGGGGTCACGTGACGTCATCGATCACGTGACCATCGAACTCGTCGTTGGCACTTTCCTATTGGTGGTCAACGACGACCATGCGCCTATCTTGCACGGATACGGAGATACAGGGCTTTAAAGGTTTTGAGGTTACGAGTTTGACCTTTTTGGGTTACGTGACGTTATCGGTCACGTGATCATTGGACTCGGCATATGTGGTTTCCTATTGGTGATCCATTGTAATCATGCATCTATCTTGCACCGTTACGGAGATATGAGGCCCCAAAGATATTGGGGTTACGACCTTGACCTTTTGGGGTCAGGTAACGTCATCGGAACGTGACCATCGGACTCGGCGTGTGCACTTTCCTGTTGGTGGTTAATGATGACCATGGGTCTTTCTTGCACGGATACATAGATACGGGGCTTCAAAGATTTTGAGGTCACAAGTTTGACCTTTTTGGGTCACGTGACGTCATCGGTCATGTGATTATTGGACTCGGCATATGTGGTTTCTTATTGGTGATCCATTGAAACCAAGCGTCTATCTTTCACCTTTACGGAGATATACAGCCTCAAAGTTGCATTGCCCATGTTAAAGGCCAAAAGTTCACTGCGCATGCTCTGTGTCACGTGAGCTGTAGGCAGGGAGTCCAAAATGACCACATATTTGGAATTCCTGAGGTCATATTGCCTATTCACTATACAACTTTTATGAGCTTATGCTGACGATTAGGGGCCGTTTATAGGTGAAATTTTTATACAGGAGCGTTTTTGATTGAAAATTTCAAAGTTCGTTTTTGAGCCCAATTTTCGACTTTGGGGGGATTTTGGTTTCCGAAAAATTTTGAATCTTGCGTAAGGCCGCGTTGTCCGAGCCATCGCGTGTGAAAATCCGCCGGGCGGTCTGACCTGTAGATCGGTCAACAAAAAAGGTATAATTTTTCGTTACATTTCACCCATTTGCCGAGAAGCCCCCAATGGATGGATTTGCACGAAATTTTGCACGGGGGGTCGTCTCGCGGACGTAATTACCTGTTTCAAATTTTGTGTCAATCGGTTGAGGAGTTTCGGATCTGCGCGAGGTCAAATTTTGCCATTCTCCATTGACTTAACCGGTCGCCATTAACACAGGGCTGCGCTACCGCGCGCCTGTGATCTGCAAAAGTATAAAGTGAAAGAAAGAACAACGCGATGCTTTATTACAAAAAAAATTACTAGCAACAAAACATTAGCTGACAAAGCTAAGCGAGTAGCACGTGAATGCGTCAATATCTTTGGGACATTAAACTTTTATAACAATTTTTTTTGTTTTTAGGAAAACCGCTGGATCTCATTAAAGATGGAAATAAGCTGCTGAAAGAGTATCACTTTCTGAACATTGATTCGCTGAACTACGTCCAGAAGATGCATGACGGAGGCAGTAATCTTCAACCACTTGAAGGTCACGTGAGTCTCACCAAAGAACCTTGCTGTGTTATGGCTGACGACAATCCCAGAGAATGGAGAGCGAAGCTGGCTTGCGGTCATTCAATCGGTCAGTCGTACGTCGTTTTACAAAAAAAGATGTATTACGCTAGATGTCAGATTTAGCTGTTTGTTTGTCTTATTGTATCATATCGCATGTGCATTACATGAATCTAGTCTTGTAAGAGAAAGGTTACGTGAATAAAAAAAATGAATCCAAGAGGTTCGGAAGATTCTTCTTCTTTTTTCTGACAATGCACAAATTCTTGTAGCTAAGTAATGCCGTCTCCTAAATTTGTAAATTTTTAAATTGAAGCTTATAAAGTTTACCCAAATCTAGTTTCGCCATTTGCCTATGTCTATATGTCGAGGCTGAAGAACGGCATTGCTGTGTGGCCGTCAAAAAAGCTGCATTGCATGCTTTTGTATGTCCGACCGTTCGTTTATTCTGTACGGGGTCTTGAAACAAAAAAGCGTTAAAAGCCAAAAATTAATGTGAAAACTTCTCAGAGCGGTATACCGATTTTCAGTTTGAAAGAACGTCACAGATCACGATTAGAGTCCCGCCACCTAAGGCCGACATTCTTTCTGGCTGTGTGCGAGCGGGTGTGTACTGTGTAGCGGTGGAGACAGTGAAGATGCTGTGTGAGACCACGTTGTCAGACGGCGGCTACGAATTCCACTGTCCGCAGTGCAAGCACGAACTGGACTTCTTCGTCATTCGACACATTCTCTCATCGCTCAAGTCACCCGCTCAACTGAGACGAGACTTTGAACGCGTCAACGAGAACTTCTGCAATCGACGTCAACGCGAAATGCGCAAGTAACAAACTGCGAAACTTGGCGTTCAACTGCCACTTTTAATATCTTCGTTTCGAACAGTAATTAGTAATTAATAGTGTCATTACTCTACAGTTTTTATGTTTGTTTGGTGCTAATGTCTAGTTTAACACCACCCTCTTACTGTCATATGTAACTATTGTCTGTCCTTGCTTTTATTGTTGTCTGTCAA
>Ga0209367_1009275_pt1 | contig 13371 bp, 6 predicted proteins | sample WorMetLIZISLAND2_FD_187412 | JGI IMG/M metagenome (GOLD analysis project Ga0209367, IMG submission 187412) | Marine gutless worms symbiont microbial communities from Max Planck institute for Marine Microbiology, Germany - Olavius geniculatus... ... | reverse complement strand
TCGCCTATTCTCATTTCGCCTAATCGCTCCCCCAGCTGGGTCTACTGCAGAGCCCCAACCGAAATCAAATTTGGAGAACCATAGTCTTCAAATTAGAGCTGTCGAATTAGCGCATTAACTTAACGCGTTAGCACCCTTTTAATGTAGTCCACTTACAATATTAGCCAAAAAATTAAAAATTAACGCAATGCGTTAACGCGTTAACAAATTAACGCTTCGACAGCTTACTTCAAATGTGAATGGCAATTTTAAACGTTTAGCAATGATGATTTTTCCGATAATCAACTGACCAAATTTAGTGCAACTGATATAATAAGAACAATAAAGGCGGCGTCACAAATTTTAACGTTGGGACACAAATTTTTTGTACCTCACGTTTTGTCCAGTTGCTCCTGGAACCCTTCTGGGGGGTCAAAGCCGATCCCCCCAGACAAGTTCTATTGGGGAGGTCGTCTTCATGCAGTGGGGGTTAAACCCCCGGCAAGTCGAACACTGCTACAGACAAATGGACAACGATCTTGACAATCATGTAGGCCTACATGCTGACTTCTGTTAGAATGGGGGCCTAGCTTACGTTGAGAAACTATGATTAAAATTCGATTAGAACTTTAAACTACTTTTGATTTGATCAAGATGAGTCACGGCGAATTGAATTCTTGATTATTTATATATCACGAATTCGAATTCGTGATATTATTATTTCAATTTATGATATTACGAATTAAATTTGTGATATGTACATATCATGTATTCAGCAATTCATGATATGTACATATCATGAATTCTGGATTAAATAGTAAAATGGCGTTCCATACGATCGGCCAAAAATGGTACAGAAAAAAATGATGAACGACAAAACAAAGCTTATATATACCATAAAGCAGAATTATGTCATGTCAGTTTTTTTTGTCACAAAATGACCTAGTCGCAATGAAGATAAAGTGTATGATGTCAGAATGAATACTATCAGCCAAATGTAGACGACGTATAATGCTATAATCAGCTGTAGTTTACTATTTTTAGTTGCTTGCAAATTGCGATAAACATAACGGCTCATGTCTACAGCACTACAGTTGCAATTCTTTATGGTGCATGCCGTTAATTATTCAGAGATAACTGTCAAAATAAAATGCAAAAACCCACAATATTACAAATAAAAAGCGCTTACCATGGTGTCAGTTAATTAATCCGTATATTTTTTTCATTGTTAATGTGTTTTACCATACGTCACGAAAAACGTCTCGGCGAGACGATGAAGCTCCCGACAGTCTCGGGAGCTTTAAAGTCTCGTCTCGGTCTCGTCTCGAATTTTAAACGCGAGACGTCTCGGACAAAATTTTGAACGTCTCGGTCTCGTCTCGATCTTAAAGACATAGGTCTCGGCTCTCGTCTCGGTCTCGGCTCAAAAGGTCTCGCGCACATCCCTGTAAACTGCCTAAAACTGTATCCTTAATAATAATCACTGCACAATCGTAAATAACCACAAGGCGACTAATATTGACAAATTCCACTTTTGAAAAGAAAAAAGATCAATAATTTTCTTTGTAGGCCTATGTTGCTAGCATAACTGAGCACCATGCCAGCATCCAAAAAACGGAAGTTTTTTTAGCAGAATAAAGCTTAGTTTACGCACAAACGGAAGCCGCAGAATTTGGACAATTTTGCCACGGTGAGCCACGGAATTTTGCGAACTGGCCTGCAGATTTTGGCAGAATTTTTCCGCCCTAGTAATTTATACCCACAGGAAAATGGAAAATGGAGATTCAAACATACTGACTGCTATTAAAAGCATTGCATATCTCTTGACGGCATATCGGCTTCAGTAGGCTTATCGTACACGCAGCCCAAGTGCATAAGCTTATCAGTTATCAGCAGGCGTTGGCGTCGTTAGTTCGCTAACGAGTAACGACGACTGCCGAACGACAGCTCTGACAACTTGTCAACTCGAACCAGCGGCTGAAGCATTATAGGCGCCGTCACCAACGGGAGCAATGGAAGCGACTGCCGCACTAATTGTTTGCTCCCACACCACATAATCATTTTGAAATACAATTTCTTCAGCATAACCATTACAAGAGAGTGAAAGATGCGAATGCCATCGTAGCTCAATATTCATCAAAACAATTAATTTGGCGTTCTCGCTTCTCCCGGATTCGCTGGTCTGCATATACGTAAAGCTAACAGCGGACCGAGATTCTTTTGTTGAATTTAAGACATAGATCTTACGAGGAAAAATATATAAAGGGCAAAAAAAGCATGAGGTGAAAAAACAGGAAACAGAGAAGGAGAAAATTGCGAAGTAAGAAGCGGGAGAAGTAAGGTCATACCACAGTAGTTTATGCAAGTGGTGCCCATTTAGTAATAAGCAGAACTGGGTCATTTGTTGTCAGTACACTTGTATAGTCATTAGTCACTGCAGTCTCCACTTTTTAACGAACACAAGAAGCTCAGAGTGTACTGCGGAGAAAACCGCGCGTTAGCCGCTGAGAATTTCGTAGGCCTATGTATTTATCTATGCCCGTTAAACCAGCAGGCTTATAATTTACACATACCGAAAAAAAATTAAAATTACTTATAGACAGAAGTCCGCTGCGTACAAGTTCATGCCCTATGCGGCGTTTTAAGCCAGCGAGGGTTTAACCCAGCTCCGTTAACAGCCAGCGCATTCAACCAACTAAGTCAGTACGGCAGCAGTCCTGGTAACTAGGCACACTGCCATTATCGTTACACAGAACTCGCCGTTTCTTCCTATAGCGGTGACGATAACTACTGCCAGTACGAAAGGATGGCCAGGCTGAATTGACCTGAGCAGCTAAACCGCCGTCTTCTATAGTTCAACACACGGTGTTAACATTGATTTTCGCCAACGTTTCAAGAAGCACTAAAATTGAAGCAATTAGCTTTTTTCTCTCCACAAAGTCCCGGCTACATCTGCATAAACTCTATATTGCCAGAAACTGCAGTGCAAAAACGATCTCATCTCGGTAACTTTGACGACTTGATTCTTGCCGCATCCCGTGCCTCGATTGACAGTAGCGTAGGCCCTATAAAACATTAAATCTTTTCTCTACAAATTAAGCAATGCATAGGCGTATGGGATTTTGACTTAGTTCTGTTTTAGGCCTATTTTTATCGCAGATTTATAGGCGCCGCTGTATTATTTTCGTACATAACGTAGGCCTATTGATTTTTAGTCACCAAACAAAGCACGAGATGTACCGACTTGAAGCAAAATTTGACGCAAAATGGCTATTCGTTGTCATTCCAAATCATTATTCTGTTCTCGATTTCGTGGAAGACAAAGAAAGCTACATTTACTTTTACAATATAATAATTTTAGCTTTATTTTGTAAAGTTTTCAATAACATAGCGTCTGAAAGCATTGACAATTGCTTTTGAAATTACCCAATAGCCTAATTATTTGTCGTTAAATGCTCAATATCTATTGAGAACACTCACGAATAGATCTGTTTTCATAAACGGTACAGTGGCAAAAACAAGAGTCCTTTGGCTACATTTTTGTGCTAACAGTGTGTGATTTATCATAATTAAAATTTTCGTTTGGCGTCCAAAACGTATTACTGTCATTGAGCAAAGCTTGCGTAATGGACGTTTGAAATCATCCAATGTCGTTGATTTTGGTGCCAAACGAAAGCCTAGAGCCTGAATGCAACTTGGTCCTATACTGTGCATTAGCTTGGGATCTAGCGATACGACGACTTGAAGGCCAAAATCCACAAATAATCCCGCAGTAGACTCATTGAACGCCCCCGCTCAAGGCAAACCCCTTTAATTTTGAATGAGCATTATATATCGCCAGAAATAGTTACGTGTTATCCGTCGGTAACGATTTCGTGATCCTAGCGCGCTCCGTTGAACACAATAGACCTATTCGTACTGGCATGCGACATGACAAGCGAACGTGGCTCTAGCATAACGACGTTTGCATAACTGCATAGCGAGAGCGTCAAGGGCGTTGTGTTGAAATTATTCGGTCCAAAATTGCTAAATAAAATTCAACAGAAAGTTAGTTCTCGACGTTAGAGTAGATTTGAGTACGTCGACTGGTGTCGACTAAAATGTTAACGAGTAATTTGAGCAAGGCTCACGTGACGCGCGACACCATCGGTGCTACCACCTGGGAAATCAGTGTACAACGTACAATAAAATAGCCATGCGTTTTAAAAAGGTACCCAAAATTTGACGCCTCCGTTCGGAGAACTCCTTGAACGTAGGCGGTCGGAGCTCAGACGATTAAAATTTTTCGTTTTATGCTCCAAATTTCATATGCAGGTTGACCTGGTCTATCTCCAGTAATTTCGGCGCAATCCACTCTTGAAATATGCGTCATAGCCCAAAATTATGAAAAAATCATTGAAAATTTTTTTGAATTTCAAGGTCGTTCAAGGTCATCAATGTAAGTACCCCCGGAAAGCACGTAAGCAGCTATTCGAAGCCGCAACTTCGCCAGCAGCAGTCGCGCTTGCTGCCATTCAGCTACGTCACTGGTTCACAGGCCACCTGCCTTAAACGATCTAAACATATAAGCACTATAGGCCTATAGTCGTAGCTGGTCGGCCTATAACGAGGGAAAAATAACCTATCACCCGGGCATAATTCCTATCTGCGCGGCCCGGACCAATAATTCCGATGTATCGCATGTCAAAATGGCTACCACCTTGCTGCTTTATAATTTTGCGTCGAAATCAAGCACAAAAGTTGATCATGCTTTATTCATGCATCGTTTAAGCATATACAACTTTTCTTTGGCGTATGTCTGTCGAAAATTAGGCCTATAAAAACTGCTTGACGCGTGTCAAAGACTCGAAGTTAACAAAGATTAACAAGCCCTATATATTATTCTATTTTTGTAAAAAAGTGATCTTCATAATACATAAAAGCCTACATGGTTTAAGAAAAATATGCCACCATTTATATGCAATAATGCCATTTGCTTTTATAGGGTGTTTACACGATCCAGCAAACATCCAGCAAACTTCCAGCAAATGTAATGCTGGACGTTTGCTGGATCGTGTAAACACCCTATAAAAGCAAATGGCATTATTGCATATAAATGGTGGCATATTTTTCTTAAACCATGTAGGCTTTTATTGCATTATTGCATTTTTGTATTACCGACACATAATCGATCTGGGTTGTGGAGTGTCATATACGTCGTACGCTGTCTGTGGCTTAGCTATGCACAAACTTTGAGCGTCATTGTCTTGCATCTGTTTCTGATTCCTATAGCTAGGAGTACGTTGCAGTTATGCCGAAAACTGTTAACATTTGACAACGATGTCATCTACTGTGATGTCTTTACCTTTGACCGTTTTTGACATATGAAGCCTATACCGGGTAATTAAGTTGTTGACACACTCACTGCGCTGCAGCCTATAGTTGTTTTTATCCATTTACCGTGTATGAGATTAAGCCATTTAGTATATTTGATTAAACTATACGCCAACAATCATGCACGCTGTTAAACTTTGACTATATCTCACAGTATATACTACTAAAATTACTAACTGAAAATTTGTATGTGATCTATCAAACCATTTCGGGATATTTTTAGGTCATTTTAACTACCACATAATACAGGGTGGGCCAAAAAACGTGGCATTTGTGGTGAGGTAAAACATATAATAATCACATTATTGCAAATTGTCCGCAAAGTGTGCCAATAAAAAATCTGAAAATCGGTCAATAGTTGGCGAAGATATAGACAAAAGTAAAGTGGCACGTTTTTATGGTCCACGGTGTATAACCCGGAAATATAGCATATATTTTGTTACGCATGGGCTAATGCAATTAAAAACGACAAAGTCACAGTTTAATGGAAAAAACTATTAAGCACGTGATCCATTGGAACCTTGGCTTATCTATCTCTCCTTACCGACGGGAAGCACATTACAATGTTTGAAAAATTGCTTTAGTCTTTGTACAGCAACCAGATATCACCAGCCTTTCGGCGAAAGCTTGCAGTCCTTCAGTCTAAATTGAACTTAGCGCCACACAACTATGTCATTGTGCATCTGCTAAAATTTTCAGAGTTTTATAGCATAGTTTAACGCAAACTCTGACAATGCATATATACACTGAACTAAAACCTAAACCTAAACATTTGGCCCAGCGTTGTGGCGACGACTATGCATTATTTTGCGCAAAAACTAAAGGAAAAAATAACCACCTTGTCTCAAAAACCAAACCATTTTTGTTTTTTGGAACACTTCCGTGAAACATTGGTCGATTTCAATAATTTTTGGCTTGTTATATCGCAAAAAAAAATCTTAACGTGAATTACGGTAGTTTTGCCTACCTCATCTTAATACTGTCGTTACACTACTTTGTAAAATTCAAAAGTAGTTGTTTGACCGCTTACAACAATGAATTCATGCTGAATAGCTCATGTATCAACTCAGAAATGATTAACTGAATAGCGACAAACACGAAAGTAATATATAATATAATATATTATATAATTTATATAGCGCCAAAATCTTACAAGAGAATCATATCAGGGCGAAAGGCAAGTATTATCTCTCAAAATGTCACGCGTGTCACGTCATACTTTTATCACAGCATGTGCTTAAAATGTTCGCCTCCAGCATGAACGCAAGCGCATAGACGTTGACGCGACTCGCCAGCAGCACGTTCAATAACCGCGTGACTCAGAGCGGCCCACTCGCTGTTAATGCCTTTTCTTCGTAACAGATTTAAATGATTTTGTAGTCTCTGTGATTTTCTGAGCCAAAGCATGAGCTACCCAAAGCTATTCAAAAAATTTTAATGTTTTTTTTTCGACACACGGTGTATGCGGATGTCCTAAAATGGCTTATCATAAAAGCTAAGACTTTCCTAATACCGGTATTATTGTTACAATAAAATATGCGACAGAATATAATGCACCAGTTATAACAAAATTATTTTCTTTTTGCAGAGTTCACAGAGATCGACACTTGACAGTGGTAATGAACGGTCCCAGCTTCAACCACATTTACATACCAGGCCTTCTATTGCGTTTTATCGTTTAGCTTTTTTTATTAAGGCGTGCTGTTTGTGAGAATCGTGTGTCTTGCTATTTGCAATTCGCTGAACATTAAATAGGCTGGGTGATTGATTGACTGATTACATTTAGTGATCTATAGGAAGCAACACAATGGCTTACATATAACAACAGTTTGTCATCATCTGCGGCGCACATGATGACGGACTAGCTGCTAACGTTAGATGTAAGCTTATAGTCAGTCAGGATTTGATGGACAATATTTTAATACGTTCAGGTGTAGCATAGGCGGATCCAGGAGTTGAAGTTGGGGGGACCAAGATCGAGCCCCGAAGGCGCGAGCCGAGTCGAGGCGCCGAAGGCGCCAATGGGCGTAGAGTGTGGGGAGGGGAAAATGCCCTTTTCCCAGAAAAATTTTTGAGATCTTAAGGTCAAAATGGCGTATTTTCGTGAACTCTGTGCTAATTTAGTTTTTTTTATAATCATAAGAGTATAGAAATACAGCAGTAATACAAAGACTGCCATGGAGATTGACATGCGTGCGATAAAAAGCGTTATTTAAGGGCGTCTATCCCCCTAAGTCCTTGAAGCAATCCCCCCAAACTTAAGGTGAGGCGCCGCAGGCGTCAACGGGGAGGAGAATGGGGAGAAATTATCCCTCTCCCCAGCCGACTAAGGACTCTGGGGGAGCGTCATGAGCGCGGGGTCCGGGGCGGGGCCCCGGCGAAAAACGAATTTGGTGCATTTTAAGCGTTACAGAACCCTTCTAGTTGCAAGATATCGTAAATATTATGAAAATGAAAATAATAATAATATCCAACTCCCCCTAATTTTCCCAAAAAAACTTTTTTGGGTTTTTCTTGTAGCGTTTGCTTCAATTAGTTTTATATGGTTTAAACTCCCCTGGCGTTATTTAATTAGAGTCACAAAAGGCGAACTAGCCCCCAAGGGCCAAAAATTGAAACCGAAAGCCGAAAACAAAGATAGATTTTTTGAGGAGAAGCCTGTCGCTGGGAAGCAGCCCCGAAAGCAAACGGTTTTTTGGGCATGAAACCCTCTAAAATGCATACATTGAGTGTAAATTTTATTAGTTTTACTGCAGAAATGCACTGCATATGCTAGACAAAAAAGGCGACTTTGGGATCTTGGGGGGCATGGCCCTTTTGCCCCCCCCCTAAATCCGCTTATGACGTGTAGCATCCTGGGCGGTACGATCATTCTAACACACCTATTCGCGTCGCTGCACTACCTAGTAAGATATTTTTGACCTAACTTCTATAACTTCCATACAAAATTTTGTACAACGACGGCATACGAATCGTCCGTGACGACTTAACGTTACATCACAGGCGCGTGGTAGCGCAGCAATATTAATAAGTTACGTTTATTGTAATATACCAGTACCCAATATACTTCCTACATTAAACTCAAAGGCTTTCACCATCAATACTCAGAATTAAATATAAAAAAACTTACCAGTTTACATAACTGCGTAACGGCGACAAAGTCACACATCCAAAACAGCAGAAATCATTTTACTAGGACACAGAGTGATAGAACGACGAACTGGCTGCCCTTACAAACCATGTGACGTTACCCCATTTAACTTTTTTTACCCGGCATTATCGCCGTAAACCAATAAATGTGCGAAATTAAAATTTTGCTTTGTACCTTATATCGAGTCGGCCGCCGGCCCAGCAGAAATGAAGTTTTTTTAAAATCTAACTCCTATAATTTTCATACAAAATTGTGTACAACGACGGCATATGAATCGTCCGTGACGACTTAACGTTATATCACAGGCGCGTATGTTGCTACACTACCTCGTGAAATGTCAGATGATGCATTCAAGCTGGCGACGCCACTGGCCAGTTGCATGATCAACGTTGATCGAGCCTGGCATGTGGTTCCCAAACAACCCAAAATTAAATCCAGTTGATTATGCTGTTCGTGATGCCCTTCAACAGATGGCTTATCAATGTTGACGATTCACGATAGTCAACCAGCTAAAGAAAGCCGTTGTCGCTAAGTGCGGCAAAGTGCCGCAGCGTTTTGGCTGAACACGCCATTGGTCAGTGGCGTCGCAGGCTTCGATGCATCGTCTAGCAGCAAGGCAGACACATTGAAAATTTGATGTGAAAACTGTGAGATGTAATTTTTTTAAAAATAACTGTGACAACAAACACGTTGTTTCTGTTGTTAATTTCTTAAAATGTGTTGTTACCAATATATAAAAATCGTCTTGTTTTCAATTGTTATTCTTAAGACACTGACATTTCACAAGGTAATGTAGTGACACACTTTGGGTGTGGTGAGATCTATACTGACAGTTTGATTGCAAATTTATCCTGATTCTAAGCATGAAAAAATTTTGAAAATCGGTTAATATTTGATGAAAATATAAGGCGTACAAAAAATGGTGCCATTTTTGGCCCACCCTGTATTTTCACGACGCGTTCAGGATGAGAGTGGATCTTTAACTGTTAGCGTTCTTTGCGTGTATCACTAATTTGGCACGTGAAAGTATTCGAAAAATCGTTTTTTATTGAATGAAATTATTGACATGCGAAATTGAGAGACTTGCTTCTTACGGACAACTTGGTATACACTGTCACGAGAATGTAAACACACGCGGCATCACGGTGTGGTGTAGTTGTATACGTACTGCGTCGTTTCCAAGACGAGCCGGCAATAAATCGTCCGTATGGATCAGTCTCGGTCCTGTGACGACGGGTCGAGTAGACCGCATCCGGTGGTCGCCGGTGACGCAGTGTCTCCGTGCTCGATCTGCCTTTCCCGCCATGCGCCGCGGCCACCAGGCCAGCCGGCCGCCGCAAGTACTGGTGGTGGTAACCACTGTCGCCGTACGTCCACGGCCAGACCGTGCCGTCGTCGGCGTCGTGAGGTACAAGTCGGGCACCGGCGGCATCTAAGTGATGACTGAATGCCGCTATGAGCGCTATGACGAAGAGCGAACGACGTCTGGCGGCAGCACAGAACGGTCCTCGACCGCTGCCGCCGCCGCCTCGTGCGGCCATCTCACGTCTAACGGACAATATCTCGACGTTCTTTCTCTTTGACAGCTTGATGAGACTAGTCTACTCCGCGCTTGTTTACGAACAAAGTAATCTACTCAAGTAACAGCGTCACGATGTAAAAATAATTAATAATATCATTATTACTGATTAACAGCCTAGACTCCGATTTCAAATCTATTTATTTAGTAGTGACCCGGCTCGGCGTAAGATAAAGAAATCTACTCAAAAGCCTCAAGCAATGTTGCAGTTTGACATTCGTAGTCAAGGTTTCAAGTCGTCGTCGACGACAACGACGACAAATGTACTGGCATGTCTGTATTAGCAACGCGGCGACGGCGGCGACAGTGGCTTTAGCGACTGTGCAATCTGTTGGCGGCAAAGACTGCGTCAGAGTTATAGCAAGCGTTTACGCGTGGCGCCGCGCGTTGACGGCTCGTGGCCATGGCAGCAGCGCGTTGCTGAATGCAGCTTCCGCAGCCATAGCAGCATCATCAGCAGCAACACTGCATCTTCCTCCCATTCGACGCTCATTGACCATACTACATGCCACTGATGATTATCAGCTTCATTGCCCCTGGCAACACGAATGAACATGCGTGTTATTGCGGCTTTAATACGCTGACTTCGACGAACATAATTATTATGTTCGCTCACTCATCCACTCAGTCGTCACCCTTCGCTTTACCTTGTCATTTCTACAAAACACCTGTTGCGCCTAGGGATAAAATGACCTTAAACGTTTACATGGAAAACGATCACTTTTTCATCTGGGAACCCGAAGCATCTACCACGGCAAACTCAAAGACGGTTTTCCCGAATGACTAAGGGTTTTTGACGACAGAAATTGCGATAAGAACACCCAAACAGAAAGTAATTTTTTTCGATGTATTATATCATAGATATTATCGAAATTTTAGCAGAAACCTAAAGTTTTCGACCACATCGAACTCGAATAAAACTCATTACTAACCCAGCTCGACACAGAGTAAATTCATTGATATGTCCGATGATGCTTTAAGTTTTAAACCGCCACCAAAACCGTAAATCAATCAATCAATCAATCAATCTTTATTTGTCCAATAAAACAATTTAAAACATGCAAATGACAATGCAGTAGGACCGGACAGCGAGACTAAAAGTACTGAATACTGCCCTTAATACACAAGTACAGTCAGATAAATCCATAAGTTCTAAAGTTAGAACAAACAAATACCAAAACAAGGTAGTAAAAACAACGACCAGGACAGTTGAATAACAGGCTAAACAGTGCCAATACAAAACAGTGCTAATGATAGACAACACGAATTTAAATGGACGCACGTGAATTGCTAATCACCATTGCTAATGTTTTTTGACAGAAAAGTTCTTTTAGATCTTCCAGAGCTTTCTATCTCAAACCGTTTTACTGATCTAGTGACTGGTCATAAAACGAATATACGTTCATGTATAAAGTTATCGCATCAATAAATGCATTTCATCTGTGTTTTGTGTGAACCTAGCGGTAGTTGTTGCTGCTTATGCCACTTTAAAAATTTTTGAATTCCGACTGCCGGTTAAACGCTTGCACCAGTGACGAAGCTGTTTTACACCGACGACCAAAATAAGTGAATTTTTTTAACCGCACATCAGCACACAAAAAGCCGTTTCGTGCCACAAAACTAGTGCGTAAAATAAAGGCTAGTTATCTACAAAAACAGAACACGAAAACTACAAATCTAACAGTTGTAAAAATGAAATTGTGATCGTTGACACTTTGCAAAAAATCTATGAGAGCATGTTGGGGCTGTGTGAGAAAAAATATAGCGTTAAACTGCAAAAAGCCTAGCTGTCACAAAAATAGCCGACCGTACTGCCTGTCAGTGAAGTACAAGCCTCGAGGTCATCCAAGGTCGATGATTTTCTGTTTATTCGAAAGGCGTATGCCACTTCTCATTAATGATTAACCTTGGCAGTATTTCTCACTGTTTCCGATATGGCCAGTTTTCCGTTGAAAAGACACATTTTCCTACCACTGTCCATTCAACCACGAATTTGAAAATGTGAGCTTTGCACTAGATTGCTGAAATTTTGCATGCCTAGACTTAAGAGTTAACTAGTTCTGTAAAAAGTTTTCATCCACAGCTTAACGCTTAGGTTCCTAGGCACAATACATCCACAAAATTATACACAAAATTACAGACGAAGGGCGGATGGATGGACGGACAGACGACAATCGAACTAATAGCTAGACCGTTACTTAAGCACGGTCAGCTAAAAACCAAAGTCAATAAAAATTCGACTGTCGACACTGTAAAATTATTGCTTCCACAGATGCACCCACACACGCTCATGACGACGATCAAAAAATCTAACCGCAATTCCCGCCTACCGTCACTAACGTGCATAATTAGCGTTTAAGCCTCTCGTAATTGCCCCAATTTGCTAGCTCGATGCGATTATGACATAATCAGACATACATGTGGGCCTATGTGCCAGAATAAAAAGAGATATATCTTAGCAGCACTTTGCGTAGTTGATTCATTTAAATCTTTTTAGCGCAGGTTTTTAGACGGTAGGCTATGCTCTATATAAATATATGTTTTAGTTACTTATTTAGGCTACTTAACTACATAGACTAATTTCCACACAGTGATAGTAAAGTTCCAAAAGGCGCAAACATTCAAATAAAAATTGAAAAAATGTAACTCATAATGGACATCGATTTAATCATGAGTCTGGTTTTGTGAAGTAAGTTGTTTTGCTAAAATCAGTTATGAAAAAACGATAGCTAACTTTTGGGCACACTATGAAGCAAGATGGCGGTGTTTGCAGAAAAAGGATTAGTCAATGCACTAGCCTAAGAACGAGAAAATGTGGCAGACCGAAAACAACCTGGTTCAGTAATACCCCGTTTACACGATCAAGCAATTATCAAGCAAACATCGAGCAAACATCGAGCAAACGTCGTGCACGTATATTTTGAATGCATTTGCTGGATGTTTACTCGATGATTGCTCAATGTTTGCTTGATCGTGTAAACTGGGCATTATGCTTCGTTTACACGATTAAGCAATCATCAAGCAAACATCGAGCAAACATCGAGCAAACGTCAAGCAAATATGAAGCATGCATAAAGCATAGCCTACACGAAGCAATCATCAAGCAAACATCGAGCAATTAGAGCACACGTTGTGCACGTGTATTTTGAATCCATTTGCTGGATGTTTGCTCCCTGATTGCTCAATCAATCAATCAATCAAAAAATAACCACTTACAAAATTGACCAGTGGTGTACAACATACCTAAAAACTAAAATAAAACCTAAAGATAATGTACAAAAGTAAAAAC
>Ga0209367_1009274_pt1 | contig 13371 bp, 7 predicted proteins | sample WorMetLIZISLAND2_FD_187412 | JGI IMG/M metagenome (GOLD analysis project Ga0209367, IMG submission 187412) | Marine gutless worms symbiont microbial communities from Max Planck institute for Marine Microbiology, Germany - Olavius geniculatus... ... | reverse complement strand
AATAATGGTAAGAACTTGACGAAAAATATAATTTAAGGAAGAATTTATAAACAGATATAATTTGAGAAAAAATTTGGAGAACTTAGTTAATTTAAGATAAATTAGTTAATAAAATAATTTGCTAGATTCTGCCATCTTTTACTACAATAAATCTGTACAAATATACGAACAAGTTATAATGCCTTAATTTCCATTAGTTTATCAATTAAATAATCATAATTTGTGTTGGGAAGCGAAACCACGTTACGCTGACTGTGGGAACGAAAGTTCCACGTCACTTTCACTCCCGGGAATGAAAGTTCTCGGGAGCGAAAGTTCCATTTATGGAACTTTCGTTCCCGGGAGTGAAAGTACGTGGGAATGAAAGTTCCATAATTCAGACGCAATGGCCCGAGACGAGACCTGCTGGGCCAAAACAGAAACATATTGCTCCAAGACCGAGATGAGAGCCGAGACGCATCAGTCCAAGACAGAGACGAGACCGAGAAGCTGAGGGTTTTGTCTGAGACCAAGACGAGACATTAGTACGTCTCGAGACCGAGACGTCTCTACCAAGACCACATCCCTGGGTGACAAGTACAGCGTGGGCCATAAAAAACCGTCCATTATATTATTCTGCTTAAAATGCTACTGCATTTGTTTATATGGACAAAATGACACACCATATAAATTGCCAGTTTGTTCTGCACATACTGATATCGAAACCTAATGAGTATGTCAAAATGTTATCATGTCATTTCAATTATCAGTTTTTCTGCCTGTCTACATGTCAATATATTTCAGTGAGGTATATGTGAGATATATTAAATATGTCAACGGCCCAAAGTAAACAAATAAACACCCGACCCAATAGGTTCCGACGCCTATTTTATACTTGTCTTACTTCATTTGTAATCATAAAGACAATGGACTGACAGCATAAGAACCTTCACTAAGGCTCCGCGTAAGTATGTTTCATACTGAGAAGACATCCTGACGCTGAAAAAAAACAAAAGCTATACTTCGTACGTCACTAAAGTTCCATATATTTACAAAAAATTAATTATAATCACAATTTGTTTACATCATCACGACCAAACATACAAAGAGTATTGAATAATAAATTTAACTGGTGATGGGCCGATAGAAAAATAGTCGTAGTAATAATTATTTTAGCCCGATTCTGCCTATTGCTACAAGTTTTCTGTTACCGGTAAACGGTTTGTCTGTCTGTTGTTTGTCGCATTCGTGTTTATGCTTTAATTGTTTAACAAAATCTATTTGTTAACTGCCATTTGTCAGATACACTATATGCAAGTCTGGATTTAATCTTTCTCAGATGACTACCGTATTTATTGCGTTCTGCTCAGCTGAAGCTGAGGTCTTTATAATAGTTTCCTGCGGTGTCTTGCAATGTGTTGCGGTGTACTGCGGTTTTCAAGCATGTCATTGAATAGGGACTTTGCATTCCCAGTTCCTGATCTTGAAAGTTAAACCTGACTGACCCCCGAGAAAACTTAGAAGAAAAGATTTGCGGCCAGGATCCCGGGATCCCGGGATTCGGGATCCCGTCATTGCAATCACTAGTACTGACCTACCGGCAGAAATGTTATAACTAAGACTATAACTAATAGAATAGTTGTGATTTGGATTCTATATTCTATGCTTACACATAAACACTGAGTAAAGTGTATTATAAATGAGGTTTTTAGTGTTTTTTATCCATGTAGTGCTGAATAAATTGTTGATTTACGCTTTGGGAATGTTAAGTCAAATGAGATAAAGTGATCGGGACGTCAACATGTCACAGATGGTGAAGGGGCTGCCACACAGTCGGTAGTCGGCCAACTTTTGTGGGCGCGGTCCAGCTAACAAATTGTTCGTAATCTGTTTACCATTCTGAAAATTTTTTGATCGGTGGCATAGGCAGAAATTTCAACTGGGGGGCTCGTTTTTCCTTTTCCTTTTTTTCTTTTTTTCGTCCCTTTCCTCCCCTTTTATCCCTCCCCTCAGGTTGGTGGCTTGGCATAGTGGTAATGCGTTTCATCCGATCAACGAAGTTACTCTACGTCGGGTTGGGTTAGTTCTTTGATGTGTGACTGCCTGCGGGCAGGTAAACATCTTGGTGTGCAACCAGCTGCCTAGGTCGACTCAGCCTTCCATCTTTCCGGGGTCGGTAAATCGAGTACCAGTGCATCTGGCTAAGGTTAGGTGGGGCATGTCGGGTGCCGGGTGGCAGGTAACACTGTGTGATCCCATACGGCAGGTGACGCTCCGTAGCTCTGAGATGGCCTTCTCATTAAGAGCTATATCACCACCACCACCCTCTTTTCCCCTGAACTCCCCTCTTTTTTCTCTTTTCTACTGTTAGAGATGGGATTAGGGTTAGCATTTGCATTAGAATGTGTCCAGCAACCACTGATCTGTTAATGCAGCCAACACTCACTACCATATTTTTGTGTTGTTGCACAGGGAAACATCTCACAAGGCATGACTAGCCCAGACAAACAACAGCATGCTGATAACATGGATAGAGTGTTAATACGGCCCAATACTTGTTTTACGTCAGTTGTGAAGAAAAGTTCGGTTGGTCATGTTCCACATGAGCCAAGTAAAGGAGCTGTCATTGCTGTGCCGGGTAGTGCATCAACAGCTGCGCATGGTGGTCAGAGAATTTTAACAATAACAGTTCTCGACAGCAAGCAAAAGCACTCAACACACATTGAACATGAGGCTGTCGTTTCACCGGTAGTTCGCAAGGACTTTGCACAGCCGTCATCACTGACTAGCCGGCAGCGTGTTTCAAGCAGTAACAACATCATTGCTAAATCTACTGCTCAAGCAGATTACAGAGTCGAGAGACAAGCAGACAGCAAGCAGCCAATGCATATTGAACGTGATGCTGTCAATTTGCCAGTTTTCCAGAAGGATATTAAACAACAGTCATCATTGAGTAGCCACCATCAGGTTACCGATAGTAATGATATCGCTACCAGATCTACCTTGCCAGGAGATTACAAAGCTGAGAGACCTTCTGTTTACTCGTCACATATTGATCAGCAGATGCTGTTGCATGAATCATCAGGTTCAGTAGCATCCGCTAGCAATGCTGTTTCAGACAAGTTTGACAGTGGGCTGTTCTCCGGAACTAGTGCTTTTTCGAATTGCACAGATGCCATTGCTGATAAGAGATTACCAGAAGCATCAACTTCTGATGGCGTTCAGACGCTTGAGAGTGAAGTTGTCAGCTTGAAGGAGCAGCTGGTTATTCAGTCAAAGGTTTGTCAGTGTCAGCAGCATGTTGCTAGTCATGTTGATAACTCATAGTCATTAATTCACGGTGGTAAATAGTTATTTTTTTTGGCTAGGTTACTCTCTGTGAAACTCTGTGTCAGCATTGTATGGGTTTTTGAGATGTAGATATCACAATTGTGCAGTCATAAGTAGTAGCCCACAATGCTTTACAAAAAATTGTCAAGTTTCATAGACAGTTTGACAAAAATGTGTTCTAAAAAACAGGTGGACATTGACATAACTTTTTGTTTTGTTATTATGTGTATGCGCATTCTGTTTGGAAAGGTCCTCCCCGAGATGACCTATACTGTGTCAGGTGGGACGTTAAGCCCTATTCACTTAGTCACTCACTGTTGGTTCTCATGATCATTTTCCTCGGTTAGCTGATTTAGGTCTTATGTTATATGATAATTGGAATGTAGACTTGTGTGCTGTGAACTGAACAGTGAACACTGTTAATGTAGTCTTACTTAGAGACTCAACAAAAAGCACTCAGATGCATTGAGCCACATATATTGGTTTGATATGTTGTGCTGCCTGTTTGCAGGTAAATGCGGATCTGAAAAAGTTGCTGGTTGCTTCAATAGGTGATGATCTGCACCACAAAGTGGATGCGCTGGTCAGGTACGATGCAGAAATGTTCACTTTTCTTTCTAATCTCGTTTTTATGTGACTGAAATTGAATGCTACTGAAATCACTCCAAATCATTGTCACAAGTTGATAAGTGATTAGCAACTTTGACAATAATGGAAGAATAATGCTAGAAAATGCTAAACTGTCAAAGTAAACTCTGTACAGCCAAGTTCAAATTTAACTTATTTGGGATTTTAAAATACCACTTTGCATTCTGTTTTAATGCACCTTGCAATCTACTGGTGAAAAAGCTGTAAATGCAGCATTCAGATTTTCTTTAGCTGAGACCATTCATTTTAATGCTGCTTTTCTTGCTTGTTTTGGTTTTTTCACTGCTTTACCTTTCTTGAGTTACTCCAGTACTCAATGGTAGATCATTTGTTTGACCAGTGATAGCTGCTAACAGTCAGAATGACTCTTAAGCTGCAGGTTTCGCAGACTGTAGTTTTTGTTTAACTACAATTTTTTTCTTAGTTTGTGTCCAATTTGCAGCAGTTACTATTTGGTGGCCACTACTGTCTGCAGACAGTAGTATAACCAGCTACCCAGGCCAACTCAATGTTTTATCGCTTTGCAGTAGGTAACACAAGTACTACAGGCCTGCTTGGCGGGACATGCTCACTTGTGTATGGTGGCAAGTAACACTGTGTAATCCCATATATAGCAGGCGACATTCTGTAGCTCTTAAGATGGCTTTCCATGAAGAGCTACGTACACCCTTGAACCGTTTTGTTCAGCATCAATTCCCAGTATTGCATTGGTGCTTTGTGTGCATGCAGGACAAAAATCCAGCTGGCAAATGAGATTGACGATTACACAAAGAAGCTGCTTGAAGACTATGAAGACCTTGACAAGATGTCCATACAGGCTGACATCTGGCATTCTAAGTTCCAGGCCAGCCGGTCAGTGTACTAGTACAGTGTGTACATGCAACTGTGGAGTGTGTAGCAAGTACATTGTAGAGTGTTTAAGCTGTACATTGTACACAATGTGTATGTAAATTGTACACTTTACAGTACAGTGTACTGTACACTTTGACACTTTGCATACACCAGCATTTTACTATGGCGGTAGTTTGCTGTATCAGCCGTTTTTGTTGTCACAGAGGTGGTATGCTGTAATTTGCAGAGTTCACAATGTCGCAAAAATAGAATGCACTTTTTGCACCAGATACTGGTTTTTTTCTTAATAGTGATTTGTAGCTCGGTAACTGGGTACTCAGACCTGGGTCCAAAATTCATTATCCGGTTCCAAATCTGAGTAATTTTGATGCCTTTTTTGGATAATTACTGATGAAGCCAATGGAATTTGCACTTTTCATGACGTTTAATTGAAATTACTTACTGCAAAGGAGGATCAATTTCAGCTATTTTAATACATGGAGCTATGCATATTTGATATGATAGACACATCATGGGCTATTTATATAAAAAAAATTTAACTTTGTGAAAAAAATTTCAGGTAATGCTAAGATGTGTACATTTCACTTTATTGTCATTTTTACTTAACTTGCTTTAAAAAAGTTTAAACTTGGTTTGGGTAATTGCAACTGGGTACCCGGTTCTAAAAATGGGTGATGCTGCAAATCACTATTTTTAGGCTCAAAATGTACCAAGATTCGTTGTCGACTGGGTTACCCTGTTCACGTAGCTGGCGAGGGAGATTTTCATTTCACTTCTGTCATCATGTCAATTGACAGGACTGCCACTTTTTTCTACAAACTGAGCACTGATGGTGCTGAATGTACACATTGTAGAGTTCTTGTGGAACAGTTAACTGCTGAGAAGCGTCACCTGAGCATTGCATACGCCAGTGCAGTAGATGCACTGAGACAACTGCTGGCTGATGGCAGAGAGATGTACGCTCTGCTTGCCCATACAAACACGTATGTTATGTTGTTTTCATTATCAACAACATGTCTTTTGGGCCTTGGGGTTTTTGGCTGTTGACAGGATTACTTATAAAGTGGTGGAATATTTCGTGGAATAAACTTTTGCAAGGTTTTACCCTTTGGTTACTTAGCAGGGTAGTTGATTAACAGGATGTGCATCAAGCTTGTGGTTTGGTCATGCCACCTTGCAGAATATGGTCAGCTGTTTAGGATATCTAGGATTGTTAATTTCCCACTGAATGTGCCATTGAGAGAATTTTTAAAATCGGCCAGTAATGTCTATTGTGCTGTTTATCTACTGCAGAGGGATGGAAGGCTGAGTTGACGTTGATAGAGTTGGTTGCATACAGAGTTGGTTTACCTGTTCACATCCAAGCGGAAACCGCATGATAGTGACCCAACGGCATGTGCTAATGAAATAATTTGTAAAATCAATCAGTATTCGTAGAAGACATGTTCAGAACTTTGAAGGCACTTTTTGTGCACCACTGTGTATTGTTACAGTATATACAGGGTGGGCCAAAAAAATGGCACAGTTTTTTGTATACCTCATAACTTCACCAAACATTAATGATTTTCAAAATTCTTTTACTGTCAGAATCAAGAGACAGTTTGCAATAAAACTGTTACTATAGATCCCACCACACCCAAAGTATGTCGCTACACTACCTTGTGAAATGTCAGTGTCTTAAAGAGTAACAATATAAAACAGAATGACTTATGCAACAATATATTTTAAGAAATTAACAACAGAACAACGTGTTTTTTGACTCAGTTATTGTCTAAAAAGTCATGTCTCACAGTTTTGCATCAAATGTTTTGCTGCTGAGCGACACATCCAAGACAGCGACGCCACTGACCAATGGCGCGATCAACCAAACGCTGCGGCACTTTGCCCCACTCAGCGACAATGGTTTTTTTTAGCTAATTGACTGTCGTGAATCATCAACATTGATAGGGCCTCTGTTGAAGAGCATCCCGAACAGCATAATTGACTGGATTTAAGTCTGGGTTGTTTGAGGGTCACATGCCAGGCTCGATCAACGTTGATCACGCAACCGTTCAGTGGCATTGCAGGCTTGAGTGCGTCATCTGATATTTCACGAGGTAGTGTAGCGACACATTTGAGGTGTGGTGGGATCTGTAGTGATAGTTTCATTACTAATTGTCTCCTGATTCTGATAGTGAAAGAATTTTGAAAATCGGTTAATATTTGGTGAAGTTATGAGGTATACAAAAAACTGTGCCATTTTTTGGCCCACCCTGTAAATTCGTGAAAAATTTGGGCCAGGGCTCAACGTGAAGCTGTCTGGTGTTGTAAATCTCATTTGGTGAATCCTGGTCCACGGCTGCTGGTTTGTCAAGCTGTCGATTATAAATGTGATGAAATGGCCCGTGCTCCAAAACCCCTCAGCGGGTTTTGCTATAACTTGACCTTAATTCCTTTCAGGTAAGGGTTGTCCTTCCCCCAATTTTGGTCTTGGTCTGCTGTCCGGTTTTGGTGAAGCAGTAGATCTATAATAAAAAACGAAGCAAAAGCATGAAGCCTCCCGTTTCTAATGTATGGATGGCCTAATAACAGGCTGTTTTGTATGTTGTGATGGTTGTATATGTTCAGAACTCTGGAAGCGCTGAAGTCTAATCTGCCAGTTCAGAGCTCATCGTACCTCGTGACAGGCAGGCAGAGTTCCTCGCTAGATCTAGCACGAGTGAACAGACGCATTGCCGATGAACTGTGTCTGGCCATGCTGCGCTCACTGCCTTCCCATCATTTCTCTCTCACCTCGCCTCGCTTGTCTCTTTCACCGACCGAGCTTCTCGCTTACAAGGCAAGATCACTACAGTGTTCTGTTTACTCTGCTGCTGATTGATGACGTGATGTAGCTGTGCTAAGGTTAAAGGTTAAAGGTGATGTATAGCTCTTTATAGGAAACCCATCTCAGAGCTATGGAGCATCACCTGCCATATGGAATCACACAGTGTTACCTGCCACCTGACACAGGTGAATGCGCCCACCTTAACCCCAGCCAGATAGGCCGATACTTGATTTACCAACCCCAGAGGGATTGAAGGCTGAGTTAAACTAGATTTCTCGTTACATATCGAGATGTTTACCTGCCTGCAGGCAGTCACCCATCCAAGTACTAACATGGCCCAGCATAGAGCAACTTCATCGATCGGACACAATTCGTTATCATTATGCCACATCACGATAAACAAAGTTACGCTATGCCAGGCGCAGTTGATACCAGGATGGGTGACTGTCTGTGGCAGTGTTTTTTCTAAAACTTTTTGCTGCAGCAGAACCCTACACAGGCATGAAGGTCACTTATGGAACCACATGCATTCATCCCTGAATCCAGAGACCTATGAGAGGTTGCTTTACAGGTTGTCAGTGGACTCATTTTTTTAGCAGGGCAGAGCCCTCATGAGGTCGACAAAGCAGGCAAAGATGACCGATTATATTGTAAAATTTGGCCACCTTAGTAGGCAGCAATACATTATTGTATTTAACCAAATTCGATGGGCAAGGCAGTCGTTGATGCCCTCAGAAAAGACAAATGTCTTTTTAATTTTCTTTAGCTGAGTGTTCAAAGAATTGAATTAACTAAGTAAATAGTCAAACAATTTCGTAACCATAATTTTAATCAATACATTTTTTTCTTTATTTTTGATAATGCACTAATCCTCGGAGTTGAGTAATGTTGTGCTTAGGCAGCCTACGTTATAATTTAGGCCTAAAATGCAAATATGCCAAGATTACTAACAATGCAAAGTGATTCAACACAGTAAGTCTGTGCAAAAATAGACATGTAGAAATGCAATTTCAAACAAAGAATTTGATGCTGAGTATTTCTATGATATTATCTGTTGTGATTTTGCACATTAGGTTATTTTTTACTGGCCAGCTGTAGAACCCTTCACAAATGCAAAGGGTTCTGTGGAACCCCAGTTGAAAATCGGTGGTCTATGATATTAAAAAGGCGTAAAAATGGTAGTTGTTACGGCCATCAGTGCTTCTGCATAACACTAGACCTTGTTATCAGGAATGCTGGCATACTGACTCAATCAGTTAAATTTACTGGCTGTTAATAACACCGACTATCCGGTCCACTTGTTGTTAACTTTTGCTAGCTCAAAGTGCTGAAAAGCGAGATGAGCACAGTGGTTTATTTTGGATTCGGGGAGGGGGGGGCATGCGAAGCAGCACAAAACCTAAGCCTGTATTAGTTGTTTGGGAGCAGTGCCTACAGCAGGGCTACAGCAGGGGCCTGGTCAGGAAGAAGCTGAAACGCTTTTAGCTTAAAGGACGTTCAGTGAAGGTCAAAAATTAAATTTGCCCAGTTTTTTTGCTGAAATGTAGAAATGCAGAAAACCATAGATATCTTTGTTGTCTTGCCAAAGGGAGCTGTCTTTTCATCTCCCCCTCCATGTAACTGTCTATGCATGCGCAATCTTCACTCAGCGGTCATGGTTATGGTTGAGATGTAACAGACATTATTCTAGTTTGCCCATGTGACTGATATTGCTGAATGCAGACTCCAGTGTGTCAATCTATAAACGCAAGGCTAAAGGTAATGGTTAACGTAGTTTGCCTGGTGTATGATTGAATGAGTGAGTGGCGTTTAATGTTCCACCCGACACAGTATACCGGTGGGTCATTTCGGGGATGGCCTTTCCAGGCAGTGCACACAAACACATAACAATGAAACACAAAGTTTAAGCTTTACAGAAAAAATGCAAAAATTGACCTTAGCCTAAAATTGTAAGAACTGTCTACATGGTGTTTCATAAAATGATGGCACCCTTTTTTTCTTTCATAATTCACTCAAATGATGATCAATTTACACGAAATTTTTACCACATATAGCTGAAAAAATACTGATTTAAAATATTTTAACAAAATATGGCTGTGAGTTGAATATTCTTTGCTAGTCCTGATGTAATGCTGACGTCATAATGTGCCATGAGTACAAACTTGCTTGTCGCAATCGGTGCTGACAGACTTGCTGAATAGCTGCCCTGTTTTGATGGTTCACTGATGACAAACTATTGAAGTTTTACTATTGCAGCCACAAAAAAACGCCAAAAATGATCACTTTCACATGCTTCTGGGGATAGCTTAATTTTTACACTTTCCAGCAAGACAGTGCACCAGCACACACTGCTTGTGCGATGGTTGAGTTTTAGGATCGTGAGACGCCTGATTTCATGCCTCCGTGTTGCTTAGTGCCGATACAATGAACATTTTTCATCAGTGAACCAGATATAGTTCACCATCGAAGCAAAGTAACATCTGACAGCACCAGTTGAGACAAGCAAGCTTGTACTCACGACACATTATGATGTCAGCGTTACAGAGTGGTGGTTTTAGACCCGGGCCAGGGGGGGACACTGGCCCCCAGTTTTGCTCCAGCCCTCCCATTTTTATGGTCACCCATGATTTTTTGGCAAGGATAACACAAATGTTCGATTTTTTTTTGCATTTTTAAATTTTAGAAAAATATGTAAATTTGTTTGCCTATGATTCATGTGTTTTTTGTGTGTTTTTTTGCTGTATGTTTTTATGTGTTTTATGTCTATATGGGCCAAGTGCCTGAAATAAAACTGATGATGATGAAACAAAAAGTGATTTAGCTTTAGGGGGCTTCGGCTCCTTGACCTCCTTCCCAAGGGCTCCGACTCTGGACACTGCTGGGGGCTCTGCCCCCAGACCCCCATTATAGGCTTGCGCTATCACGCTTGCCATGGGGCCACGCCCCCCAGATGTTGCGAGCCAGAACTGCCACTGGCGTTCCATCATGACTAGCAGTGGCGGATCCGAGGGGGATGAGGGGATGCATCCCCCATCAGCCAGACCAAGCAAAGGGAAAAGTGGCGGGGAGGGACCCCCACCAGCAATTCCTGGATCCGCCACCAAAGAACATTTAACCAATAGCCACATTTTGTTGAAATATTTCGAATCGATATTTCTTCAGCCATGTCTGATAAAAATTTCATGTTAATTGATCACCATTCAACTGAGTTATGAAAGAAAGAAAAAGGGTGTCATTTTTATGAAACGCCGTGTATTATGGGCATGCATGTGTAACAGTAATGGCAGTTTTAATAATGTTCCCCCTTATCCTCCAGACAGTCATTAATCTCCGAGTGCTGTCTATTAGAGGGTTGTGTGTGACTTTTATTGGTGCTGGTTTTTCTTGCAGGTGGTGAATGCATGCAGTGTGGATGGAGCGCAGTTGTCATCAGACTCCACTATGGAGTCACCTAGTGTATCATCAGTAGACACTGCTGCCGGCCGTCGTCAGTCGTTGCAGCTGAGAAGATTTCACACATGCACTCGATACGACGCCGTCACTTACAACTGCTGTCGGCATTGCCGTGGTGATGTGCACGTCGTCTGACTCAGACTGACAGACGTCTGCTGGCTTGGCGGTGTAACAGTTAGGACGTTAGACTTGCAATAGCGAAGTCGTTGGTTTGACTCCAGTTGGGTCGCTAGCCAAGGTCAACTCAGCCTTTTGTCCTTCTGGGGCAGGTAAATTGAGTACTGGCCTGTCTGGCTGGAGTTAGGTGGGGTGTGTTCACCTTTGTCAGGTGGCAGGTAACACTGGGTGATCCCATATGGCAGGTGATGCTATGTAGTTCTGAGATGCGTTTTCCATGAAGTGCCATACCATTTGACGTCCAGAGGCGCATTTAAGCATGCAGAGCCTGTTTTGTCAAACAAGGCCCGACTGTAACAGGTCTCAGAATGTCAGACAACAGTGCAGCATTTTCAAGCCCGTGACAGTCTTCTTTATATGATTTGTTGCAACATTGAAAAGTTCACTCGGTGCAGCACAGCATTCTTTGACCTGGGGAGGGCTGTATGCCATATTCCAAAATCTGATAGTTATGATGTAACAGTTTTAATGTTGAATTCATGGTGAATTTCTGTACATTAATGTCAGAAAATCTATGAGGCCCCACAGACATATACACCGTGTCCGGAAAAAAAAGAGTCTACACTTTTTCCTGAATAACTTTAACAAATGTAAGTTTACTTTTATAATTTTTGGCGCACATTATGATAATGATACGCTTTACTAAAACATCTAAAACTCATCTTCAAAATTTACTTCTGACTGAGTAGGGGGGCCTATAGCTAATGTAATCGTGACGTCATGGAAAATGTCATTTTCACGGAAAGATAGTCTAAATGAGCCTCTGCAATACGAAAACAAGAAGACTACTGAAAGAAAATTTTAATAAAAAGCTTGAGACATTGTTGACATAAAAATAGGTTACTTTTGATCAAAATTATTTAACTTAATCTTGATTTTCGCCATGTTAAGTGTGGCCGTCATGTGCAACGGGAACGTCGTTGTGCAGCAGCCGTTATCAGCGAGCAGCGTCATTTCTGCAGCATGCGTTAGCATCGCCTTAGTGTACATTTGTAAAAAAAGTTGTTGACTCAAAAGTTGGTTAATAGCAAGTTTTGTCACTGTTGCTGACTACTAAGGCAGCTACAGGCAAAAAAGACTATTTTTATGCATTTCTGTTTATTTTGGTATGAAGTAAAGTAAGAATATGAAGAGTGTATTTTTCACAGTAAAGTGGCATCAGTATTCAGACAAAGTGGACTATCAGTACACTGTTAGTTGCGCATTACTTTTTCAATGTTGCCTACCATAAATTATAAACATACGTTCAACCTTTAATAAAGTTAGTGACCAAAACACTGTTAGCGTTTTTCACCTTGGATACAATAAAAACGGCATTTTCGATGACGTCATAATTACGTCAGCTTTGCATAGTGACATGGCAATACAAAGAGAAAACATCTCGACATATCAGGACGACTCGTGCCAAAAATTATGAAAATAGGTTCAACTCTGTCAAAGATATGTCGAAAATACCGTAGATACATGACAGTAAAGTCACTGCATTATGGAAGGCGTCGTATCTATGTTTCACCATTTACGTCCAGCATGCTGTCTGTGAATGCGGCACAATTTTGATTGTATGTTTTACGAAAAAGTAAATGAACACAGATGAATCGCAACCAACACTACATAATAAAAAAATAAATGTTCAACTATTTAGTATTGATTACAAACAAATCGAACCGATGCAGAAGCAATATGGTGTTTGTTCATTAGTAGTGAAAAACAAAGCGTCTCGTTTGACTGGCGATGCTGCCCCTGTGTGAGGGCCCTACAGTTTTAGCAAACATGGTCTAATTGGGTTTGAATCAGGTTGCACCAACATGTATTTAGTAGAGCTGTCAAGGCGTTAATTTTTTTAACGCATTAATGCAGTGCGTTAATTTTTTTAATGCGTTAATTAACGCGTAAATTAACGCACCCAGTCCCGTCGAGATGGAGAGTAGGAGGTAAATTACTCTGGGACCCGCCTGTCGAATATAGAAAGTTAGAAAAATGAAAAAAAAAGTTTAAAAAACACATATAATTTTTATTTTTTAAACGTATTTAGACTATTTACTATTTAACTATTACAGTATTTTTATTTTGTATATCATCTCTTTTCCATCATAGAATCCATCATTTTGTGATGGACTCTATTAGGT
>Ga0209367_1009272_pt1 | contig 13373 bp, 7 predicted proteins | sample WorMetLIZISLAND2_FD_187412 | JGI IMG/M metagenome (GOLD analysis project Ga0209367, IMG submission 187412) | Marine gutless worms symbiont microbial communities from Max Planck institute for Marine Microbiology, Germany - Olavius geniculatus... ... | reverse complement strand
GAAACCAGCACAAAAGCACTGGTAACGTGTAGCAAATCTGCTCTCACAGGTTTGGTCAGCTCTTAGTTAGCTCCTACCCTCCAGATTTTAGAAATCTTTCGGGTCATCGGTGCAAAGCCCCACCACCACAACAAGGTGGCTGATCATGGTGGGGCCAATGTGTGGGCATTAAAAACAGTTTCCTCTTCTTCTTCTTCTTCAAAATATGTACCAACTCCAAAGTGTTAAAAGCTCCAGCATTAGTTTATATTTCTACACAACTGCTAAAAATACTCCACAAAACAAAGATAAGAAGCACTATGTCACCTAATAGTTGGTGTGCGTAGTAAACAGTGGTTATCAACAGATAACTTGTATAGACATGACAAAATCAAAAATTCAACATTTGACAGTATTAAGCAACACGTCACCAGCATTCAAGAGGCTTTATACATGGACATTTGCACATAACGCTTAATAACGCACATAGCGCTTGTGCATAACGCTTACCCAAAGTTAAATAAAGAAAAGTCTAGAATCAAGCAGTAGGGAAATAACTTTAACAATACAACTTGCGAGATAAGGCAGAAGAGGGGGGCGTGGTCAACAACGTAGCGATAGTGTCAAAACACAAACCTTGAAATTTCAGTTCAGCAGATGGTTTTAGAACCAGTACTTGAGCGGGTTTTGACATAGTAAATCCTGAACGCTAGATACTGCTATGTGAAGAAAACAGAATTATACAGGTTGCCGTATTTTCAGCAAAAAAATTAGCCAACTATTCCCAGAATCATGGACAACGGTAAAAAAAATAAACCAAGAGGTGTGCGCCGCTACCGCTAGAGAGTAAAGTAGCAAAAAAATCGATCCGATACGATCGTACGGTAGATTACAATCACGAGTAAATCTTACGCTTGCATACTGCATAGTTGCATTTAACAGACCGAAACCATTTTGTTTCAATAAAATCATTTAAAAAATTACAAAATGAAAAAATATTAAGTTTTAAAATTATGATAAATGGACCAGTACAGCAGCACTACACTTCAAAATTCAAATACCTGCAATTTACATATTTTGCTACTTCTATAATTGATATTCGATACTATACAATGCGATTGTACGCACTGTTTAAATTGTAAAAAAATTAGTTGGGGGTTGAACTTTTTGACGGTTGGAGCCCGACCAAAATTGTGACGCAAATCCTATGTATATAGTGGATAGCTGACCCCCCAGTACATAATTTGACGGTGTGTTAGGAGGGTTAAGAAAACAGTTGGGGGTTCAATCTCCCAATCTCCCCCCCGGCAATTCAAACACTGATTGTACGCCATGCCAGATGATTCTTCAACATACTAAAGCTGAAGTTGAAGTTGGCATCACGCGATCATGCCTATCATCAGTTCTGACGGTTCATCATGTAGCAGCAGCAAATGCAAACTGCTATGCATACATGCTACTCAGTTTACATGGAGATGAGAAAGACCGACAAGTGTAAAACTTAAAAGACCGAAATTAAAGTTGCGGAAACATGAGCTACTGTAAACTGCATGTCGTCTTCTGTCTCAGGCTCTCAGGCACAACCTCGTAATTTACGTTATGTTACGTAACCAGTATTCGTTTCCGTGGAATTCTGGATATCGTAGCAACCCTACTTGTCTGTGATGTTGGTTTCGTTTGTTGAAGATATCAGTGATTTTATTGTTGGCACATCGACGTTGCTGTTTGTCTGTTGACCGTACAGCGTTCATTTATATTTCTTTCGTAATATGGCATTGAAAAGAATAAACAAGGTTATTTGTTTAAAGTGATATTTGGTTTCAGTGGAACACCGCAATGCGGAAGGCTTGACTTTGGTACCCATACGGATACAGTGACAGCCTACTGCAACATCCACCCCATTGTTTGCCCCGGCTAACAGTACATGTTGACGGGGGTCTATAGGCAGAGCTCTGATGGGTTGTCAAAGGGTGAAGCCTTCTGAAGTTGAAGGCTATTTTGCACCATGAAGACAAATCTTCATAACAGATGGCAACAGTATTTCTCTTTGGTCAAATATACTTGAAAAAATATATATGCACCCAGACATTGCTCCAGCAGTTGCTGCTATGACCTGAGATAGGGAAGGTGTACTTTGCGGAATGGATTGCGGAATGCGAAAACTTGAAAAGGTGTATTTTGCGGAATTTCACCTGCTGAACGTTCCACAAATTACACCTTAGATATTTTCCGGATTCCGCAAAATTCAAATAAAGTCAAATAATCAACTTCACGTAGGCTTAGGCTTACATTTGAGTCTCGAATCGACATCGCCACATCACAAATGGTGTGGTCACGCAGTCGGCAAAGTAATCACATATTGACATCTTCAACTTAACTCTTAAAACACCTTGAAGTCCGTTAACTCAGGAGCGTAAGCCGGCACATCACACACGAATGCAAGGCCAACTCAAGTAGCCTAGGTCATCAAGAAGGCCAACTGCAACATCTGCACGGTCTGCTCAGGAAGGCCTAATTAAGAAAGTTTTGCATTGTATCACACAATCATAGACAATTGGCACTGCCGTGAATAGTTTGCGGATACCTATACCCCTATACCTGAGCAGACAGAGACACTATATTAAAGCCGTTCATCGCAACGAAAAATGTAGGTTTATAGTATTTGCGTTTTGCGTTGCACGTTTGGCACGTTAAAATGCCAGTTGATATATTACAGTTATTCAATGCAGGTCGCTTATTAGCCTGATACTAAATCAAGGTAACGTGGGTCTACTAAAAGAATGATATTAAAATTAGCCTACTATCTCCTCCTGCAAGGTGCAACAGGGCTTGTGAGCATGGTGGTTGAGTGCTCTGTAGAATTGTACACTTAATCAATTGATATAACTCAACAACAAGAACATTTTCTGCAATTTTAATTCCACAAAATACACTTTTTCGAAATTCCGCATTCCGCAAAGTACATCTTCCCCCTGAGATATGAGACATGTCCGCCAATGTAGCAGCTACGTGATTTTTGCTGCGATACACTGCGAGTTACTACAATTTTTTGTCAGACAACAATCTACGTTAGCGGCTAGCGCAGATAAACGTGACATTATATTTGTCCACCAAAGATGGCTGTTAATGGTTGTAATTGGTGAATTTTGAGTAAAAATAGTAACTACGCAAACGATTTTGCATTAGTGTTATTTTATACTGTACAGTGACACATTTAGTGATTTTTCGTTTTTCAACTATCATCCAAAAATTGATACGTTCAGAAGCCCGGATCTTGGCCTAGGGCCTTAACATAGCGTAAAATTTTTACGCTACGATATGCTCATAACGGCTCGTAGCTGTCTTGCTGTACCCAAGTGTCAAGTAACGTAGCAGCAACAAGCCACTCATAGCCGTTACGTTACCGGATGCGCCTATGATAGACATGCAATGTGATATGCACATCTTGTCAGTGCTACAGATGTTAGTTAAGTTAGTTCGCACATTTATAGGTGCTTATTCCAAATCACAAATGCCGCAGCTGTTGTCGAAAAATATAAGTCTTGAGTCTGTTGGTGAAAACAATGGGCGACTTCACTTTTTGACTTGATTTTTGCTAAGCCTAAACTTTGGTCTCAGTACATACTTAAGTCAAAAAGTGAAGTGATTTCCAAAGTTTGGTCTTCAGTCTAAGTAGGTAGTTACTTAGACCTAAGTTTTGGTGTAAGTACCTACCAAAGTTTAGCCGAACTAATCTGCCTGAAGTCGGTTTGATTTGCATGGAAGAGAAAGCTTACGGCTAAAGTTTTGCTGAGCCTGAATCCACTTCATTTTTTGACTTTAGCTGAGCGAAAACATGGCGACTATTTACAGTCCTACACATATGGATAGTTTAGTAAATTAAACGTTCTGGTATCAAAAACGAACGCCGTAATGACTAATGACTACGCAGTGACATAAGACGTTACGTAATTACGTCATTTGTGTGCGCAGCACAATTAAATAAGCAAGTCCAAGCATAACTGGTTGATTAATTTTCTCTTAGGCCTACTAGTAATTTTCCGCCATTTCTAATTGTTTTGGTCTAAACTTTGGTCTAAGTTTAGTTGAAATTTGGTCTAAGTACAGACTTTAGCGTTCAGCTTTAGCATTGGCTTAGCGAAAGTGTAAGTTAAAAAGTGAATTCGCCCAGTGAGTGACAGTGATGGGTCACGAATGGACGCCTGTAGACTGTTCCACACACATGGTCTGTCGACAGCAAAACATCGATCGTTCTCGTTGGTGGGACCTCCAGTTTGGTCGTTCATGACGACGATCTAAGACCGGACTGGCGGAGGCGGATTGGGTGGCTATCATCAGCCAGGTGGGCAGGTGCACGCCGATTGAGGCACTTATGGGCCAAAACCGCCAGTTTGAACAAAATCTGTTGCCAGACCGGAAGCCAGTGAAGTGACTGCAGAACTGGCATTATGAGCTTCATAAGTTGCATACTAGTGATCAGACGTGCTACCACGTTCTGGACAGACTGTAGTCTTTTTAGTTGACTGTCAGCAATTTCATAGATCAGTGAATTGCAGTAATCTAGCCAACAGCTGATGAAGGCCTGGACAAGCATCCAAGTGACTGTTGGTGTCAGTAACTGGATGATGTGATGTAGTTGGCGCAGCTGGTAGTAACCAGCGCGGCAGACAATCGTGATGTGATCAGCCATCGTTAGTAAACTATCCAGAGTTACCCCTAGATCATGAACAACTGACTGGACGAACGCTGGCAGACAGTAACTGGACGTTGTCGATCGGTAGTTTCTCGAGCTGCTGTTGAATGCCGAGCCAGATAAGCTGTGTTTTCTCGGCATTCAGTTGCAGCCAGTTGGCCCTCATCCACATATTTACTGCAACGTGATGACTGGTGTGACTTTCCTACCTCGTTAGCCATTTTTACGTACTTGTTAAAAGGTTTTGTCATTAGACCTGGCACATAACTTTCTTGTCGGTTTTAACTTTCTTGCTGGGCTGTCCAGTTCTGGCTGTCCACTTGGGTGATTCTTATGTAAGAGTCAAAAAACCCACATGAATTTGTTAATTTAGCAGTTCGACAATGAAGAGCAGAGTTAGAACTTTGACACGATTTTTGTTTGCTTTTGTTGTGTTTTTGTATACGTTGAACTTGCTGTTTGCAGGAATTACAGGATATGTCCAAAGACCCGCCTAGCGGTTGTTCTGCTGGACCAGTTAGTGATGACAGTGCGTATTCATTAACAATTAGTCATTAGTTGCACCATTTATCGCATTATTACTGGCACACTGCTATTTTTGTAAAGTAGACACTGAATTATAAACCAGAAGCACCCAGAGTGCAGAAGTATCTGCGGAGAGTTCATTCGATTTCAGTTCCACGTTCTAATCTCGTTAGATGCCCAAAGCCCACTCTTTTGCCTCACTTTTGACGCTCTCTCTCTGTATTGAAATTTAGGCTAAAAACTCACTTGTTTAATTCTGCATATAAGTAACTTACCTGCTCTGAAGCTATGACATTATGGTGCTCTACAGTTTTTTAATATCTCCGGTATTAGCATTATTAAAAATTCATGGAAATGCATTAATTTAACTTTTTTGAGTAATCTGTGGGAATGACAGACAATACACCTGCATGGATCAACTCAATTCAAATAGTTGTTTTTTTATTATGTTTATCTTCATATGTTAATAGATAAGTTTGTATATTACACTGGGCACTGGTATTGCTTAGTACTATAATTAGTTACTATACACTGATGCAATTTCTGCGTGTTGTTGCTTTGCAGTGTTTCATTGGCAGGCTTCCATAATGGGTCCAGTAAGTTGCTTTTTTGTACATTGTACTTGAAGTATACATGTAAAGGCAGTATTGTAAGTTTGTGAACATTATGATTTATGAATTGAAAGATGTCTCTACACTGTGTCCCAAAAAATGTCCCTCTTTGTCACAGCCCATAACTTTGCCAAAAATTAACCGATTTTCACAACTTTTCACTGGTACATTCTCTGGACAATCAGCAATTAGATAATTATTAAACATCCCACCGCACTTTAACTGTGTCGCTACACTACCATGTAAAACATAGATTGTCAAAATCACTAAAATCATTATAATACATATGCAAAAATTATATTATGAAAATATTTTACCAATTTTTCATGCAGAAATTAAATTGTGCTTAGTTCCAGATATCCAAAGGGACGGATCTAACATGCAGCATTATACAGATCATTCACTGTGGTTTTTGTCTAAAGTGTCTTGTTTACCAACATGCTTGCTGCCTATTATTGTTGGTTTTTTCGTACAGTTATATTTTACAAGGTAGTGTAGCGACGCAATTCAGTTGTGGTGCGATATTCAATAATCACTTGATTGCTAATTATTGTCCACAGAATGTGCCAGTGTAATAATTTTGAAAATCCGTTAACATTTGGCGAAGATATGGACAATAAAAAGTGGGACGTTTTTGGGGGACACAGTGTATTAGACCTAATAACAATGTAATAGTTAATTTTTCATAGGTTAACGATTAATAAATCGTTAATTTCAATCAACTAATCAGTGTTTATTTTATCTATTTACATAGAAAAAGTGATTATCACTTATCAAAATCAAATGCTTGTCATTTTGATGATTTTTTCTAGTTTTTAATTTGTTCATTGAGTGATGTGACAGAAGATGTGACTTAGTAGAAACTTTAACAGTTAAAATATTAACAGTTAATTTTTGCGGCTACAGTTTCTATTTCTAGCAATTCCATATTTGCAAGGGATTCTACAGGGTGCGGCAAAAAAGTGGACCCCTAAAGTTTTGTGCTGTTTTCTCAGCAACCGTTTGGAATTTTAATTTGAAATTTTACAAATTTATTTAACAAGATCTTCTACATTTAACTGCCAAGTAAAATTTGATTCCATTGAAAAACGACGAAGTTACAGATTTTTTAACATGACCACCTGCCGATTTTTCAGCATTCAAAAATGTTCCGGCTACAACATCAATTTAATAACATCTTTGAAACAACACAGATAAATAATGATCAAATGCCAGAATTCCATTGTCACTGCGAACGTTCGAAGTGTTCACCACCAGCTCCAAGCTACAACACCAGCCTCCATTCGCCTTATTTGAGAAATCTTTTACAGCATTGTCGATCGGTCCCTGTGGCAGGTTGGCCCAGATAACCTGAAGCGCTTCCTTGAATTCAGCGCTTGTTTTCAGCTTTGTTTTAAGCATGCAGTAAGCCTCTAATATTGCGCCCTATACGCAATAATCCGTTGGGTTTATATTCAAGGAATTTGGAGGCCATTGGTCTTTTGTGATGATATCTTGACAGCTGGCCCGCAGCCAGTTCTGTGCACTGCACGGTGTTGCGGGCTGTGTATGCTGACGCGTCGTGGTGCTGGAAGATGAATCCGGTGGGCAGCCGGCGATTGCTTTAAAGGAACGATAATTTAGTGATAATTTATAAACAATATAAATTGCTGTTTATCAAAACGTCACTGTAACGTCATTGGCTGTAACGTGTAACCAGTTTTTGAAAATTAAATAGCATTTTTAGCATGAACATTTTTGAATGCTGAAAAATCAGTAGGCAGTCATGTTAAAAAGTCTATAACTTCATCGTTTTTCAACAGAATCACATTTTACTTGGTAGTTAGATGTGGAAGGTTTCAGTAAATTAAGCTGTAAAATTTCATATTAAAATCCCAAACGTTTGCTGAGAAAACGGCGAAAAACTTCAGGGGTCCACTTTTTTCTGCCGCACCCTGTATAGTGGCAGTGTATGGCAAACATTACTGTTTTATATTACATATTGTTTACTTTGCAGCCTGACAGTCCATACCAGGGCGGTGTCTTCTTTCTCACTATTCACTTTCCAACAGATTATCCATTCAAACCACCAAAGGTAAGATATTCATACAACATGCTTAGTTTATTGCATTTGATTCGGATGTTTTGATGTTAGTTGGTTTGGCATCCGGTCTGTAATTACAAAGTTTTCACCTCAGAGCTCCTTGGTTACACTTTGCTTGAAAATCAGAGTGATAAAATTTGGCTAGGCTAACTTGGCTTAAGCTGGTCAGTTCACCTAAGTTAGAATGATATTGGTATATTGGGTGTTGGGCAATGTTCACTAGTATTGGGTACTGGGCTGTATTTTCATTGACTGTTACACCCATTATCGATACTGCTCAGACATCATGATACCAGCAGAGCAGCAGTTATTATAATAGCCATAGTATTAGTATGCTTGTGCTTTATGTATTTGTTGAAAAATAAGGCCATGCTTTACAATGCAGTGGTATTGGTATTGGGTATTGGTGTTAGCAGGGTAATATTGGGTATTGCATAGCTTGTTTGGTATCATTCTAACCCCACCGGTCAGCCATTTAATCAGCATGTATTTGATGCTTTATAATTTTCTGTTATTTACTTGTACACATAAAAAATCAGAAAATGTGGACTTATAGTTGTTTCAGATGTGAACAGCTTTGTTTCATGCTACTAGATTATCTAAGAACCCTGCTTTTTAAATTTTGATCAGACTGCAGCATAGTGACATATATTAGAGGCAGCTGGAAGTCTCAGTGCCGTTGTGAATGTTTTTGCTGCCACCTAGCGAACACAACAGTCTGATGTTACACCTATCTCCTAGTGATAAAGAATGCTGGATGATCAAGAATGTGCAGAAAAACCCAGATCACCATCAAAATCCTTCTGACACTATGCCAAATGCCATCGAAAAATTTCATCAAAAGCCACTCGTAACTTTTTAAATTATCGAAATCTGGCATATGAAGAAACCGACCCTAAATACAACATCCTTGTCAGACTAACTAGCTGGCTGGTTCTGTGACATATGACTTCTGTGACAGGTGGCTTTCACGACGCGCATATATCATCCAAATATCAACAGTAACGGCAGCATTTGCCTGGATATTCTACGATCTCAATGGTCACCTGCATTGACCATCAGCAAAGGTTTGTAGCAGATATTCACTGCAGGTACAAGTGATTGTACAAGTCATTACAATACAACTGCTAGCACTCCAGTAATTCGTGTAGATGTCATCAATGTCTCCGATCGTGCAGGGCTAAACTTTGGTCCCATCTGTTTTTCGCCTCTTTCCCATACTTCTTGCACAATGCAAAAGACCTGTAGACAGTCTGCTGCATCTGCCTCCATTGGCAGCTAATTTAGCTTATCTGGTCTGGAATTTTGGTGGTACCGTGGGTAAAATTAAAGTAATAATATTGTTTGATTGATACATTCATGTATAAAAAATCGAATAGCAGATGGGCCACTCTGCCTGAGTTACAACAAATGAATGAATTGAAATGAGAGTTGGCAGTTACATGCACTGTTGCAAAGTAGCTAGATATCACAAGTAAGAGGGTCGGTCGATAAATAAGTTACAAAACAGTGTCATTCTGTTGGTTTTCCAAATCTTAAAAATCCGAAATATACATTTTATAGAGAATTTTATTCGGAACATGTGTAGAAATTTTTTTGATGATGATATCATTGTGATGTCATATGTTCACAGAACACTGTCTACATGTGCATTATTTTCCCCACCAGTAATATTATAACTCGCTAGTGACAAGCAGCATAGGCACGAAAAAAATGAATAACAACACATTAACGCCATCTTTTTAAATGCTAAAGACTTGTGTTTCATTTTTCAACATATCGTCTGAGTTTGCTCAGACATTTGCCCTATCTGTCAGCAAACTTCTGAATGCCCGATGCAAAAAAAACGATGCTGGCTGCTGTACATGCCACTAAAAAACGACTGATTGTACCTTGGTATATGATACAACTTTCTGCTGACTTAGTATTTTGTTACACCAAGTGTGAACTGTTTGCTTCGTAAAGCTCTTGTGTCCATAAACTGAGAGTGAATCTGATATGCATTTTTTGTCCACAAGAATGCAGCAACGGCATGCTATTCTTTGCGGGAGGATTTCAGTGGCAGCGCTGTATTTAATGTTTATAAATGACGTCACAGTGAAGTCATCATCGTAAAACTCGCAGCTGCTACTCAGAATTAAATTCTCTACAAAACGTATATTTCAGACTTTTAATATTTGGAAAACTAACAGAATGACACTGTTTTTCTAACTTATTTAATGACCCTTGTATTAGCTAGCCATTTTGCATCTCAGCTATTTTTGTTTCAGTCGGGGACAGAGTGTGAAATGAAAAATAAGATTGCTGTATAAATGTGTCCAAACTCTGGAAAGATAATCTTAAAAGATGTGGTAGAATTGCTCCAATTTTTTTGTCATTTTAGTTATTTTCACTTTTACAAAACTGAGTCCTTCAACCTTCAAGGCTGTAGGCATTTTCTGTAAGTGCCTAAACTACTGCTAAGATGCCTATGTGGGCATAAAGAAAACAACACATTAAATTAGAATCTTGAAACGAAAATTAGCTTTATTAATACTAGCAAACAAACTTAACTAGACAGATGGGAATTTTGGATAGTCCAGGGAAGAGAAAGACAGACAGATCAACAGACAGAAAGACAGACACACAAGGTACGTAATCGAACGAAATAGCCCAAATAACTCTGACTACTAGCTCAGCCAAAAACTTGCTGCAGAACATCACTAGATTCGTCGCCCTAACACAACATCTAATTCTAACTCTAATGCTAACTCCACTAGGCCTTATGTCATTCTCGAAAGCCTACAACCAACAAACAAAATCCCCATGCATGCACACATGCACATCCGACTCGCGTCACTTCCCGACAACGAGTGACAGCTATCGGCAGCTCAACAACTGTGGCCAGTACTGTAGAGTGGCAGGCTGTCACGTGGTCGTGCAGGTCGGCCGGTGCAGCGTGTGCCACTGTGACAAGGGCTTTGATGCTGTTGGTTGAGCTAACAGGAAGAGGATCCACCCAGCAGAATTATTGCCACCACATCTTTTAGCAATTAGCAGTGTACTTTTGTATTGTCTAAGTTGGAGTAACCTGACGTGAAATCGTTGTACCACAAAAATGTACATGTTAACAGAAATGACTGTCTGTGTGTGACTTTGCAGTATTACTTTCCATCTGTTCGATGCTGACGGATCCGAATCCAGACGACCCATTAGTACCCGAGATAGCCAAGATGTACAAAACGGACCGGGCGCGGTATAACCAGCTAGCGAAGGAATGGACCAGCAAGTACGCAATGTGATGCGATCCGTCCAGCTGTCTGTCCTTCTCCGTGGGCCGGTTGCCAGCTGTTGAGTTAATTTGCACGCTACACCTTTGCCCTGACACAAACTCAGCAGTGCGGCTAATTTTCGTCACCGGTTTCGTGAAACGTTTTAGTTTGCTTATTTGTCAATCCGGCAGCAACTCTGGTGTTGTCATCCCATTAGTGGTGTCATGGCAGGAGGGGCAAATTGGACAATTTTCTTCCAAAAAAATGCAAATTTTGGGGCTGTAAATCTCCGCATGTGGGGAATTTAGGGACAAAATTGGAATCCTGAGCACCCTTTTAATCCCATCTGTCAGAAAGTTGCAACTTTGTGTTCAAAGTTTAACCAGTTAACTCATGACACCACCGCACCTTACAATAACAACAACATAATAAAGCAAGTGTCATTTTGCATGTGACGTGAAGTGATGTCAAGTGTGATAGCGAAAAATGCAATGTGATATTTGCACAGTGGCATGTGTATCGTAGGAAAATTACATGGCAAACATTTAGTTATTAGTCCGCCCGAAAACGATAGTTTTCGGAAGGACTTATGTTTTACGCATGATGTTTTTTTTTTAATTTTTTTCCCGAGCATGAGATCTCCGAGATGCGTGGGCCGACCGGCTTGAAATTTTGCACGATGGTCAGTACTAGGCCGAATTTTATAATGCCGGTCCAAAATTTTGGGGGGCGCACCCCAAACAAATTTCGGGGGCGAAAAACATGCAGAATTTGGCCCGATTTCGGACGACTTCGAAGTTTGGCGGCGAATATCTCTGAAGCGGATGAAGATATTCAAAATCGGACTTTTATTCCGTCTACCGCGATTCCTCCTGCGTTAGGCGAAACAAGTCCAGTGAAGTTTGGTCCAGTGACCTTGGAGATCTCGATGTGAAATCGTACCCACCTAAAGCACATTTTTCGGAAGAACATATTTTGGCCCCTAGGGGGTGCTGCGCCCCCAAATTTTTACACGCGCTAGAGAATGACCAAGTCTTACTAGCGCACTCCCCCACCGGGAACGGGGGCCCCCTTACAACTTTTTTCAAAGGGGGGTCAAAAATTGGCTTAAAATGTAATAAATTAGCGCTTATAACTTCGGAGTCAGGGGGTGTAGCCCGACGAAACTTTGGCACTTGACGTGTCTCTATGTTGGGGTGTTAACGCAAGGACAAATTTTGGGGGCACCGCCCCCTTAAAATTTGGGAGGGCAAAAAACGTTCAAAAATCGGTGCGATTTACGACAACTTTGGAGTTTGAGCGCAAATATCTCTGGAACCGATGAAGATGACGATATAATCTAAACGGCGTTGACGAGAGCGATCCTTTCTGCATTGAACAAAAAAAATTTTGTGAATTTCCGTCCACTACGAACCAAGTTATAAGCGCTAATGTTGACCTACCCTAAGTCGACGAAGCGCGTTCGGCGTATGCCAATGCATTTGAGTTTGGGCCACGTGACTTTGATTCCGGGGAAATTCTCTCCCCCTCTTTACCCCCCCTAATTTCCCCCAATCGGACTTAGGGTGCTGGGCGGACTCACGTTGGGCTTTGCCCCAAATTTCTAGTTTTGTTTTTGTTACATTCTTTACACAGTGTACTACAGTTATAATGTACCATGTATTCGTTATTGATGGCACAGATCCAACAGCTTTCATGATCCATATGGAAATAATGCTGTTAAACTGGCTAAATTGCAGGAACTATATTTGTTAGTAGGACGTACTGCTCATGTGGTTTTTGTACCATGGTGTATGCGGTTACTCATATTTTTCCATCTGATTTGTGTTATCCTAGTTGGTGTTGAGTGGAAATTAAAGTGTAACATCATGTGGCCTATTCACCTATATCGTTGGGTGGGACACTCGCTCACTTTTCACCGTAACCTTCTGACCTAACCACTTTATTGTGGTTTACTTTTCACAAACAACAATACGTGTAAACTGGTTTAAATAATAATCAACTAGTATCTTTTAACAAATCTGTGGCTTCACAAGCGTTCATACAAGGACTGGAAATACTCCCTCGGCAGCAATTCGAATCTTACTCTGGGAATGTAAGGGAACAACTAAATGGTACTGAGAATTATATACTTTGTGAAGCTCATAGATATGAAAATGTTACTCAATATGCTTGAAGACTAATCATACCACAATGAAACTAACAAACTTGTGGAGAATATTGTCAACAAT
>Ga0209367_1009271_pt1 | contig 13374 bp, 9 predicted proteins | sample WorMetLIZISLAND2_FD_187412 | JGI IMG/M metagenome (GOLD analysis project Ga0209367, IMG submission 187412) | Marine gutless worms symbiont microbial communities from Max Planck institute for Marine Microbiology, Germany - Olavius geniculatus... ... | reverse complement strand
CCGTAACACACTACGATATTGAGTACCTTTTGACGATTTTCTCAGCTAATCATTATTATTATTAGGCACAGTTTGTTGGAGTTATTTCAAAACGTAATAGGGGTCCGGTTTTTTGAGACACAGTGTAATTAATAAGCTTATTAGCACCCAGTTAATTACTTTATCAGCTAGTTTTTATTTATAATTAATTAATGGACAAAAGCTTGCTGATTCAGATTTTACTTTTAATTACTGTCAAACCAATTCTAATTGAATTAATTGGCGGATAATAAAATTTGTGCTATACAGTGGCGGATCCAGAAATTTGGAATAGAGGGCGGAAGGGTAGGGGTAAGGCCCGGGGAAGGGGCCATGCCCCCTCCGCAGAAAATTTTTGAAGTTTTTATGCAAAAATAGTGCATTTTCGTGCAAAATTTTCGCCTGTTTTAAGATGCATTCGGTGCATTCGGTCGATAAGGGGCGGCCGCCTCCCCCCTTGAATCCGCCACTGGTGCTATAAGTGACAGTGTAGCTCATCACTGGTGAAATCGACTTGAAAAAAGACAATATCTTCGAGCTGTTGGTTGTGGCCAAATAAAATAGAAACTTGCTTTGATTTACGGTGCATTGTATTGTGTACCATTTTGGCAACACTGCAATCTGTTGACTGAAGTGCAATAATTTGACTAACTTTTGAATTTTGATATTATCTCCGAAAGTACATCTAATTGCAATATAATTCTGATTAACTGGCATTATCTAATTCTAATTATGACTGTAGCTTTTTATAAATTGCTATTTCTAACTGTCTGCAAACACCAAATCAGCCAGTACTTATGGCATTTCTAAGCATAGGCTTAAAAACGAACTGTTTATTTAAGCCTACCGCACCTAGAGCAGGTCACGTCAGCGCCAACACAGCGCTTCCGATTCAAAATGACAATGTGACAACGGCACTATACCAAATTGGTTTGAATTACATTACATTGCATCAATTACTTTAAAACTTTACAACAATTACCCGTCGCTAGAGCAGACACAGCGGCGCACGGCGCGCAGCACAATGCCCAGTAGAAACGTTGTCACCGCATTTAGACGCTCTCCGATCGACTGAAACATGACCAGGTTGAGCGGAATTCCAGCCAGAGCGTAAAACATGCAGAACACTTTGCCGCCCGCCGTCTGCGGAGTACTGTGACCGTACCCTGTGTGCAACACGTTGTCGTCCTTATACACCATGACTCGTAAAACAAAAAGCCCCCAGCTGGCGCCAAAATAGTCGTCAGTGATCTCAAATGTCATCCAAGGTCGACGATTTTTATGTCATTTAAAAGCCAATTTGTCACTTTTATTAGTGATCGGTAGTAGCCTCGGCCCTATCTTTCGCCACTTCCGAGATACGGCCACTTATAGCTTGAAACTTTCTATCGAAAATTGAGGCCAAACCGCTGCAAATAGAGACATAGTTACTATAGACAACCTATAAAAAGTTGTCAGCGTTCTATCGGATGGTACCATTGGCGACCCCCTACGACTTACCACTTAGCCACAATATCGCACAATTGGCAAACTATAGTGCGTCATGACCTTCCAATGTCATCCCAGGTCAATGATTTTCATGTCACTTCATTTTGAAAGCCAATATGCGACTTTTTATTAGTGATGAATAGCAACCTAGGCTCTGTCTCGCACCGGTTAGCCACAAAACATCTCTGACGGACAGACGACAGACGACAGACCACAACCGTACCATAAGTTCGTCCGCTACATGAGTACGGTCGGCTAAACATGACACTATAAATTCGTGTCCATGTATTTGCCAGATATTGACCGATTTTTGGCCGGCCGACCGTACTTACGGTCGCTCCTGTGTTACAAGATTTTATCGGTTGCCTATGTCGTCTGTCTGTCTCGTCTGTAACGCATGTATTGTGGCTAAACGGTACGTCGTAGTGAATCGGCGATGGTAGCGTTGGACAGGGCGATTACGAGTTTTTGTAGGTTGTCGATAGTAACCATGTCGCTATCGCTAGCGGTTTAGTCGCAATTTTCAACGCAACGTTTCTGCTTGCATTCATTATTTAAGTGCGCCAAATTACCGTATTCCAGCGATGATTGCAGCGTTACGGTGGACCACTGATCAGTCTTGAGAGACTGCCGGAAGATCGAAATTGGCTGTGCAGGCTGATAACCCGCCAAATTTCGCATGTATTTGGCCCCAGGTCCTCCAAAATGTTTATGGTGGCGAGCCCCAAATTTTGGGACTGAGATAATTACACCGCACACACTTCCCACCATGTGGCAAACTTTCACTGCGATCGGCCGACGGAGCTCGGAGATCTCGCGACAAAAAACGAAAACATCTGTAGTAAAACACTAAGACTTCCCGGTTTTACGAACGTACGAACGGCCTTAAAAACATCGTCCGAGAAGACAACTGCTGTCAGTAAAACAAAGCATCATCGTTGGTGCCTGGTTGCCAGTCAGTCAAACGCTGACGTCGGTACTCATTGAGGTTCAGCGTATGCGGGCAGCGGTGAACGGAACAGCTGTTAAACGCTGCGGTGATAGGCCTATGTGCTAGAGACGAGGCCGACATGCTGAATATACTATATATGTGTTCATCATCGTTTCATTGCCAGGTAAACTACAGCGTGAAGTAAAAAAGAGTGCTCAGCTGTTGCTAGGGAAGACGAGCTGCAGCCTATAGCAGTTTCTGTTCCAGTGCGTAATGCATCTCAATGTCGTCCAAGGTCAATGATAATCGTGTCATGTGAAAGGACTTATGCAACTTCCTATTAGTCATTAATAGCAACATTGGTCACTGTTTCGTAGATAGGACGTGCCGTTTGGCTACAATAGCGCGCACTGACTTCGAAGGTCACCAAAGAGCGATGATTTTCATTTCGTCTAAAAGGTAATAGGCCTATAGTTCCTATTAGTGAATAGTGATCAATAGCAACTCAGGCCCTATCTTGCACCGTTTAGCCACAATACATCCGTAGCAGACAGACAGACAAGGACGTTTTACAGCATGACTTTAGCGCGTAAAAAATAAACAACCAAGCTTATTGAGAAACGTATACAAAGCGACAGATCTGAATTGAACAGAGACGAAACGGAATGAAATAAAAGTCGTATTTTCCAGCTTTTATTTTGTTTTGTTTGATTCCCTTTGTTTCGATTTTGTTTTGATTCCCTTTAGGCTACAAAATTTCGATCCAACATTGGACAATTTAGAAGTCAGAAATTTTTTTCCACACCAGAGCATTTTTTCCTGAAAATTTGCAATGAAATCGGTCGAACCCAGATATCATGTAGCACTTAAATAAATTGCTGACCAGGTCTTACAATCTTGCTTCTTAGTATTCAGGCTACTTAAATCCGTTCTATAGTGATGGTGATGCCACTTCTGATAGCCTACGTGTCGCTACACTACCGTGTGAAATATAAATGTAAAAAAATTTGCGTGCAATATAGGCTTCTGGGCAAATATTTTAAAAAAACCAAAACTGATGATGTTAAATGCCATATAAACAGTGGTGATTTGCATTGCTTAAAATGTTCGTTTAATAGTATTTACTAATTTACGTAATTTACTAATTTAATACTAATTTACGTTGGCCAACCGTGGCGTTTCTGATATCTGTATTTCACGGCATAATGCATCGGCGCGTTTCAAACGTTACAGAATATTCAGTGACAGTTTTGTTGCAAATTTTCCGCAGAGTGCGTCAGCGAAAGAAACTTCGACAATCGGTCAGTATTCGGTAAAGTTACGACTGTTTTGACTCTAGCAGTGATGCTATAGGTAGGCCTATAGCCGGGTCAGTAGGGTTAATGAGCTTGAATCTGCAGTGTCGCGCGACGTACGGCGAACTTCAAAGTGCTTCGAACGGCGCCTGGGCAAATGCGGAGCGCAACATCATTCATATAGCTGTCAGGACTCAAAACTGTATGCGGTAGGTAGGTATAGTTTTGACGACCACCAACAACGCTTCTGTGCCCATCACTCGCAAGTTCCTCGTGTATCGGCGTAATACTTGACCCCACAGGTTCTCCCAACTACTAACTCGTCGTCCTCCGTTTTCGACACCGATTCAGGAGCTGAAAATATGGACCCGCGGAGAAGAATAAATCTCGGTGCTTAGTAAAGAGGTTTTAATGACGTGGCCTACGTGATGATAATAGCGCCCAACCGCAGCCTGCTTCAGCAGCTGGTTATACTCGCGCTGTTATAATGGCGCGTACCGAGCGACGTAACTGAACTGAACTGACGTGATTTAGTTTTAAGACGAACTGACCAATGGGCAAGCAGTAAAGCTTAATGCATTACAGTAAGTCGATAGCCTACACGTCTACGCTCACATACGCGTCGACCAAAGCTTGCCCATGATTGGTCAGTTTGTCAAAAACTAAAACGTGTCAGTTCAGTTCAGTTACGTCGCTCTGTAGGCCCTACGCGCTTCATACCCCGTTTACACGATCGAGCAAACATCGAGCAAACGTCGAACAAATGTATTCAAAATATACGTGCTAATTGCTCGACGTCAGCGCCACTGAAGTCTTTTTAGCACATACTGGCGCTTTACAAGTCAGATTATTATTATTATTATTATTTTTGCTAGCATTCGTCCAGCTAGCTCGACGAGCTATGGTAATTAGCATGCTAAGGCAGGCGGGTTGTAATTGGAAGACCTATATAATACGTGATCAGCTGTGGGCTAAGCCTAGGCCTACATTTGAGCCAGGGGGCGAGGTTCCATCAGGCTTGCTTAATATTTGCTCGATCGTGTAAACGGGGTATAGGGATATACGACCCATGCCACAACGCCGTACCATGGTGGCTATTAAGGCGTGTTTAATGCGATAGAAATAAAACGAAATAAAAATAAATTAAACTGCATTTCACTGGCCAGTATACTCAGTTCATTTCAGTTCATGTTCAAAGCGAGTTTAGTTCATTTATTTCAATTTATTTCTGTCGTTTTAGCACAATATTAGCAAGCCGTGGTCAGCTGCAAATTATACGAATCAAGATGGCAACCTACAGAAGTCGTGCTTTTGGACATCTACTTAAACGCTTTGTCAAACACTCTTAAATGCAGCTCACACTGTTTACCTGCTTTCAGACGTTATCTAAAACATTTTGCTTCTCGTTTTACTAGCACATAGAGCGCGTTCCAGGTTGCTACATTTGACGCGCTGTGCAAATTACTTACTTACTTACTTAATTACTATTAATTAAGCCTACTGTTAGTATTGCATTATTAGGAAAAAATCATTGTTGACATAGCGTTGGCGGAGGTTCGCCTGGCTTAGTGCCCTGTCAGTTATTAGTAAATAAACTTGCTGACCGATGGTGGTGACGACAGTAGTTGAAAAATAGACTGATCCGGCAAACTTCCATTGCACGCCGGCTTTGTGAGGCACCGAGCGAAGCACGTTACGTGTTATCAGCTCGAAGTCGTCCGCCGTTATGTTGTACCTGCACCAACCGAAACCAACCAATCACTGGCGTCGCTAGTGAAGCAACTGCCACTCCTTCACCTAAATTATGGACTGTCGAGAAACTGTCGGACAGCTTTCCTGTGAGAATACTTTCGTCCAAAAATGCAAAATTTGGGTATGAAAAACCCCTCATTTTCGGGAAATGTATGGACAAACTTGAAATTCTGAGCTCTTGTCGGAAATTGGCGTTGTTTGTCTGAACTCTGTCGAAAATTTGCGATGTCTGTCGAAAAAATGCAACTTCTCGCACCGCCTATTTGTTTTACGCACGAGACGTCGGCATCGCCAAATATTAGAGGCAATACAGGGGCAATTAGAGTCACACAAGTGTGATATTCAAAACGATGCGGTTGCCTATTGACAATGGTGGCGTGGCCAAAAGGGGGAAAAGAAAGGGACAGCCGGAAAATAATGCTCCCTTCACCCTCCTTAAATTTTTAATTGGCAGTAAATTGTCAAAAATTATCTTATTGTCCGAAAATATTCGTTTATTTTGGACCGAAAAATTAGATTTCGGAAAAATTTAGAGGCAAAATTAAAATTTTTAGCACCCAAAATTTCCTCGGAAAATTGCAACTTTCTGCCTCGTTTGCATACAAATTAAAACTGTTATTTTTTATAATTACATGTGCAAAACCTTGAACGCTTTATTGGTGAATAGGCTGCACAGAATAGTAGCTTTGATTTTTAGCCGACCGCACTTCAGTAGCGGTCGAGCTTATGTTACGATTTGTCGTCTGTCTGTCTTCTGTCTGTCTGTCCGTCGTCGTTGGCTGTATTAAATGTATTGTGGCTAAGCGTTAGCTCCTAGGAAAAAAACCTTTTGCACGAATAATTAGCCATGTGTCTTATATTATTCATGCACAATTTCAGCGATCTGGTGCAAGGGGAACTTATTCAAATTGGGCGTTGAATAAAAAAAGGGGTAGGAAATTCAATGGAAAACTGGTCATATTTCGGAAACGGCCAAGGTTACTACTAATCACTAATAGAAAGTGGCATACGCCCTTTTAGATGTGACAAAAATCATCAACCTTGGTTGTGATTTTCGAGAGCAGCGTTCCGTTAACATAACGTGCATGGAACTATGTCACCTCTGAGAAATCGTTTTCTCTCCGTAATTGAAAGTCAGACGCTGGGCTTTCCCTAGCCACAGCTGGGCTTCTCGTATACACGTCTATTTTGTTAAAAGCATTCAACAAAGTAAGCTTATTTGCCAGCTATTAGCCTATCATCTGTCTGTACCTGCATTAAAGGCAAAGGTACGTCTAAATGTATGAGCAATTATTGCTACTGCGTTGCTTATTATTATGAGTTCTGCAGCGTTTTGACCAGCGGCGTTTCACCATCTCATTGTGAGATATAGTAACTAAGGTATACAAAAGGAATGCATTATCTTAGCTGACTAACAATTGGACACAGGAAGTACTGAATTTTCGCGATCTCTAATTTTTGGTCATCTATATTTAGCCTAGTATTTTTTTACTTTTTTGTTCATTTGGGTCCAGAATTTTTAGTCGATTCTATCCGCGGTGCAGTCAGCAGACACAGCGCACGGGAACCACCAGAACAGTAGCGTCCATCCATCCCCCTCAACGCCGGAAAGCAAACTTCCCCAAGTCACACCAACATCTCCATCTCCAAGTTTAAATTATCCAACGTACTTTAAGAAGCACCACGCTTTCACCGGCCAATGAAATGAACGCCCCCAACCACACATCTGCATTCTGCGAAGGTAGAAAAATACGTTTTTCTAAATATCTAATACCACGGACGCACTCTGCGGAAAAATAGTTTTTTTCTCATATAGGCCTAGAGTAATTAAATTTGCCACACACGAAACCTGATTTAACCTCTGGAGAGAAAATTATTGAATTTTTTTTAAAATGGCGCATTCTGGTCGCGGGGCCCGGGGTAACTAACCCCCATTACCCTCCCCTCTGGACGGGCCTGTTCAAGTTTTGCCGTAGTTGCAAGCTCATCAGCCCTACCAATTAAAACAGGTCGTATAATGGATATTTTCATAAAAGATAGAGGATTTATACAAATGATTGCAACTTTCTTTCCTCTGAGGCCAGGAAATTTGGCTCTTTTCAGACAGCTTTACGTTAAATCACGTTGAAAAAACAAAATAAAATAGCTGGCTAACAACTATATGCTACCACTTAAGTGCAATAGCGTCAGCTGCGAATCCGCTATATACAATGTACTCTAATATCCCGTTTACACGATCGAGCAAACATCGAGCAGGCCTGATGGATCCTGCCCCTGGTTCAAAATGTAGGCCAAGGCTTAGCCCACAGCTGATCATGTGTTATATAGGCCTTCCAATTACAACCCGCTTGTCCTCCTAATTAGCATGCTAATTACCATAGCTCGTCGAGCTAGCTTGACGTTAGCTCGATCGTGTAAACGAGGTATAAACCGTTCGCCTATTGCACCCATTCATCCCAAATCACTTTCGTACGTGCACGTCAGCCTGTCGACGAGACGACGGCAAAAATAGCACAGACAGACGGACTAAGTCCATGCAGCAACTAAGGGCAACGCAGGCGGCCCGTTTCCATACCATAACGCACGAGTGAACGCCAGAACTACACGATCGACCAAACTACGTGTAAACGCAGCCGCCACGTTAAATCATCCAGGATATCCAGAAAAACCACATCGTACTGTGATTTTAGTCACTCACGTGATTTCTGAAGACACATCAAGAAAATCAGTGTATAATAAAACTGTCTGTTTAAGCACTGATTATGCCTAATACTTAAATTCTATAGATTACGGCGACAGCGTCGGGCAAAACTTGGGTGCCGGTTATTATGCTAATTATTGCGGCGAACTGATATTTAATCCACATTATAGAACTAAATGTCTCGAAATGGCGTGTAAACTGACCATAAAATGGGCTGATGGGAAAAGCGCTTACACTCGAAATGGTCTACACACGATAGAAACATCACGTTGTTTTTGGGGGTGGAGGATCATTCGCTATTTGCTGAACGATTATTTCCAAATTCGACAAAAGTTTCAACACAGTACGATGTGTTGCTATTTTAAGCAATGTTACGACACGTCTGAAGACAGTAAATCGGAAACAATATGATGAAAAGTGAAATAATGGGAAAACGGTTTTTATGACGACATAAAATCGGCGTAAATCAATGATCGGAGCACTGACCAAATGCAATTTCAGCCTAGTTCCCATCCACGAAACGCAACGCATCCAACGCAAGACCCTTGCGTGGTTTTGTGACGCGCAAGTGACGCACAAGAAGTACGCAATACAACGAACGCAATAAACGCGATGAGAAAAGCTGTGCGCAACGGCCAAAACGCAGTATCTAGAGCTATTCTTGCGTTCCATTTGTTGTGTCCGTTGCGTCCGCTGCGTTGTGTGCAAGCCCGTTAAAAGATAGGGGTGGGGGGTAAGTTACTTTGGGCCCCGTGACGTGTGGGAGGCCCCATCGTCGCTCAAAAATATGAAGTAGGCCTACACTAGAATGCGCCATTTTAAGAAAAAACATTTTAACATTTTCTCCCCACAGGGGTCCCGCAAAATGTTTCCCTGAGCTTCGCTGTGAGTCTCGACGTCCCTGATTGGGTGCGTCGGGTTGTATGGAAACCCGGCTTTATTTAGGAATGAACTTAAGGTGGATTTCAGGCCTATATCTTTGTATCTCACTTAGAAAGTGGGTGTCTACATGTGCGACAAAATCTGGCATGCGACAAAACAGAGGGCGCGGCTGCGTACAGTGCAGTGTGCTGTCAATCAACTTTAGTTTAGCAGCGCCATCGCCTCGTCGCACGAAACGTATGCAGTGTGCACTGGTGTCGTCTCGTGCGACGGCGGTGCCAAACCCGAGTTCATCGACAGACAGCTGCAGTGTACGTAGCCCCGCCCCCTGTTTTTGTTGCATGCATGCCAGATTTTGTCGGACATGACACTGCCACTTACTGTCTTTATTGTCCGACTCCAGATCCATCTGTTTAGGAAATAGTTGCGGCGTTTAATTGTGACTTAAAATGGACGCCTTTAAATTTGCCAACTTACTAACTAACCAACTAACTAGAATTGATATAGCGTTTTACCGGTGTCGGAAGGCCAGTTCTTCGTCGTGAAGCTTGAGGCTCTCGGTCTGTTCAAACTGTGACTCGAGTGCGACAAAGACCGCGGCGCCAGCAAGCAGGTAGATCAAAGTGCTGAGTATCAGCGCCAGGGTGCGTACGTTCTGCTTCTTGCATCGCATTCTGGACGACCGCAACAACGACTCTTTCGCCATGACGGCCACCGCCCTGCAGCACAATAACGTCAGATTAAGTTCAACCAGTTTACTGTCAAACAGGAACCGAAAGTAATTTAACAAACGGCCGAATCGCTGTCGCAGGTCCACGTACGTAACTCTTCGGTTGTACTCGTCAGGTCATGTGCTGGCAGCATTGTACTAACGGTTTGGCAGTTTGGCTGGGATTCGACACCCAAATCCCTCTTCCCTTGAAGATCAGAGACTTCTCGTAATATGATGTCATTAATACCCCGTTTACACGATCAAGCTGAAGGCTCGACGAGCTGGCTATATGTTAGCTGGACGAGCTAGCTCGATGTTTGCTCGATCGTGTAAACGGAATATAAACCTCACAAGTGTAGGCCTCACCTGTCTAAATCTGTCCAACGCTTTAGAGAGGGTACAAAAATGTGACCGACGACAAATTACAGAGAAAAAAATGTGTAAGAATAGCCGAAATTTACAATTGATAGTGACATAAAAAGAAGATTGTGTCTTAATTATTTAGGTATCCAATTTCTCATTTTTTACTTTTCTTCGCTACGTTTTTAACAAAATCACTATAATATTGAGGACCGACCAACGACCGACGACCTCTGTTCCTGGAAGAGCCTTCCTGGAAGAACTACAAACAGCCATATCTCCATAACGGTGCCAGATAGACGCATGCGTTAAAATATAACAAGACAAATGACAACTTGCCTCGTCGACCATTATTAGAAATTTTTCCCTCAGTTCGTAAAATCTGGCAATATTTTAACGAAATTCGTCGACAATTTCCAATAATGAACTCGACGCCAGCACCCTATAATATAAGACGGGTCTCAAATAGACGCCGGGTCTCTACTACAAACCAAACAAAACGAAAAAACAGTTAGAAGAATACAGGAGAAAATAATGCGCGCGAGGAGTACATTAGATTGGTCACAATCTAATAATATTTCTTGTGCCTACAGAATGTAAGCCAACGGCGTTACCTTCGTACACATTTTACATCCCAGTTGGAACCAATTTCTGGTTTATAGCCTAATAATGCCGCTTAATGCATAACTTATAAAATATAGGCCTATCGTCTAGGCCTAAATATTTGTAATCGCGTATTTTCTGAAAAAAATCGAATTAGTTCTTGATCGTATGTAATCCGGATCGCCACTAAAATCAATCAAATCGATTGATAATTTGCTCAGAGCATACGGCAAGCAGAGCAGGCGACTAATGTGTTTTTGACGTCGCAAGTGATTAGATAAAAAAGTTAGTATCAAATAGCAATAAGAGACCAAAAAACAGACAGCACGATTCCAGTAACCTTTGAAAAAAAGATGTAAACTCAGCCTATACTTACCCGACTCTCAGAAGTGGCTTCGGCGTTCAACTTTCACGCATGCAGCGATCGAGTACTTCGGCCTCTCGTCAATATTCGTCGCTCGTCTCCAGCTGCTGCATGCTGTCGGTAAACATACGTCAAAACGGAGTCAGAAGAACTCCAGACGTTCCACGCATCGATTGCCGTCGTAAACTGTTCCAGGCACAACACTAACTTAGTCTGTCCATCGCTTAGTAGGTGCTGACTACAGAAACTTACTGTGTGAATGTGAAACATGCGATTAATTAAGCCAGCGCCAGCCCAGATAGAGTTGCTGCCCGTCCATGGGCGACGCTAGGAATATGAAGCTAGGCAGGAAGGGGAAGGGCAAAGGCCAGGGCACAGAGGGAGGCAAAATTTTTTTGTGTGGGCCAAAATGTCGACATTATTCAGTTCTTGCGTGCATAAAAAAGACAGCGGGGTCCATGGGCAAAGTTCTTGGTCGGGGGATCAGAAAGTACAAAGCCCCCTTCTAAAGCTGAAACACCTTTAGCTTTCAAACGTTTAAACGTTCAGTGGAAGCCACAATTGTGCATGCCTTTTAACATTCGGAAAAGCAAAAAAAACAGATATCTGCGTTATCTTGCAGAAATGACGTTTAATAAGTCGCACCTTAGTATGTATGGTTACCAGATCGAAGGCAATTTATCACCATCAAAATTTATCCTGGGGGCAGCCGGAAGGGGGCAAGGGCACGGGGACAGCTGCCCCCCTGCTCGTCGTCTAGCGCCGCCCACGTGCCTGTCTGTCTGCCGCCCGCATGCCTGGAACGACCACGAGAAGGCGCGATCATCCATCGCACTTGTTGACGGCGTGACTGATCCACCGGAGTTTTCTGCGAATTGGCACCAGCTTAGACCTATAGCTACACAGTGTTTAGAGAAGCATATAATATAGCGCTCTCTGCAACGAAGTGCGGAAACTGTTTATCGATCGCTTATCGGCCGGTGTCGCTAAATAGATCCGCCGGCCTAAAAATCGCCCCCCCTCTCGGCGGCCGGCCCGCATCGGTGTTGCGATGGGATGAAAACGGGCGCCCACCATACAGGATAAGGAGGTCGAGTCAAGAATAGCCGATTCAATAGCGGATATCTGCGTGTGCACGGTGATTCGTAGTTTTACTACCGCAGCGTTGATTCTTTCATGATCGTGCTAACGTGTCTGCAGATGGACCTAGTGGCGCATACGGTACTTCGAAGCAGGGGCATCTAGACGCCAGAACAGCGTGGATGGTCCCTTGTGTGAGTTATGGAGCAACGCCGTAAGACCGAAAGTGCAACGTTACGACAACTAAAGCTTGGTTTCCATCCAAGATTCAACCAGTGATATCAAGTCCTTAATGCTTAGTTGGCCTCAAGGCCAAAATTTTGTCCTCGGTAGTCAAGGGATTGCAAATGGGAGAATGAATTTCTTCGAACCGATTCGAAGGGGAAATTTTCATGGATTTAAGCTTATCATTTATGTAAGATTTTGCTTCTACGGGCTAGCTAAGCTAACAGCAAAGGTCGTTTTTAGCCGACCGTACTTAAGTAACGGTCGAGCTTATGGTACGAGTTGCCGTCTGTCGTCGTCTGTCTGTCAGTCTGTCGTCTGTAAGAAATGCATTGTGGTTAAGCTTTAGGTTGTAAGGGAAACTTTATACATGAGTAATTAGCCATGTGTGTGAAACTCGGGCATGTAAAATTTCAGCGATCTGCAAGAGAAACATTATTAAATTCGAGGTTGAATGGACGGCGGTATGAAAAATGCGCGTAACGAAAAACTAGACAGATCTCGGAAACTGTGAGAGGTACGGCCAAGGTTACTATTAATTACTAATAGGAAGTGGTACAGCCTATGCCCTTTCAGACGAGATAAAAATCATCCACTTTAAATGACCTTGGAGATCACTGACAACCAGTACGGTCGGCTATTCTAACGACTGCTGGGCTTCTTGTTCTTTTGTCTATTTTCTTTCCTCTTCTTTCTTTCGTTTTTTCTTCTTTATTTTTTCGTTATTTTTTGCGCGTGTCAAGTTCTTGTCAGCACGAAGTCTTGCATTAAAACGGAAATTTTCCTTATAAATTGGAACTAATTCGGGCCGTGGAAAGTAAGTAAGTAAGTAAGTAGGTAAGTAAATGATTTATAAAGCGCCAAAGTCTCAGAAAGAATCAGGGCGCATAGGATGATGGACGCTAGGTGGCAGAAAAGGCTGACTGAAAGTAGTGGGTCTTTAAGTGACATCTGAATGTAGCC
>Ga0209367_1009270_pt1 | contig 13374 bp, 10 predicted proteins | sample WorMetLIZISLAND2_FD_187412 | JGI IMG/M metagenome (GOLD analysis project Ga0209367, IMG submission 187412) | Marine gutless worms symbiont microbial communities from Max Planck institute for Marine Microbiology, Germany - Olavius geniculatus... ... | reverse complement strand
GTTTTACACAGACTGAAGCCTGTCCATGAGTTGCTTCGGAAGGCCGGCAAGAGTTGCGGAGCCGTAGTCAAGCCTGGAAAACACCAGCGCCACGATGAGCGACTGCATCACGTCGTTTGACACAGATCGTCGTAGGCTTTGTAGTTGTCGAAGCGCAGCGAAACACTTCAAACATGTCTGAGTGACTTGGGTACGCATCGTCGGGTCAGCGTCAACGATAATACCGAGATCGCGCACGCAACTGACAGGCAACGGGAGATCAGAGCCAACAGCCAACGGATCGGAAGGTAGCTGACTTTGTCGACGGGCTGAAGCGCACCACAGTACTTCAGTCTTGGATGCATTCAGCTGAAACCGATTGGAACGCATCCAATCAGCGACGGCAGCGACACCGTTAGCAATACGTTTCCGTAGACTGTCGGTGTCCCCGGGTCGACAGAAGCCGTAGATCTGGGTGTCGTCGGCATATAAGTGCGAATACAATTTAAAGGATTCTAGCAGTTGTACCACACTGTTTGCACACAGCAGTATAATTTGGTCCCGGTCAAAGGGCGGCGATGCTCTGCGGCTGGGAAGGTAACCGTAGGTCTGGTGTCGCACTGGCTATGCGTCACGGACTCAGTAGGGGTATGGCACTTTACCTTACCTTTATCTTACCGCTTCTTCGAAACCACAGCGAGCCAAGACCATAATTGGGAAAAGAAAGGACGACCATTACCTGGAAAGAATTGAGGCCAAATTTCAGTGACATCCGTTTAGGGATTATGGAGTGAGGGCATATCACCACATTTATAATTGACGGCTTGACGAATCAGCAGCCGTGACAAGACAATCGGACTTACGTCGCCGGTCGTCCTCACGTTGGGCCCTGTTTATTGACGTAGCCAGAAATGAGAATTGGGGGGCATTGACCCGTTCCCGTTCTCTTTCCCTTTCCCTCCGTTTTCTCCCTTTTTTCTTCACCTTTTTTCTTTTTTTTTCTTTTGTTAGGAGTAAGATTCCCTAAAGTCGCCCAAATTTCTAGTATTATTTTTACTACTGCCACTATTAAGGACAGTTATTGGTTTCTGCAGGTCGGATGAGGACGTGCGTTTCTGTGCTGAGCGGACGTGTCCGGCGACGGCGTTCGTCTGTGCGAATGGTCGCTGCATTTCGCCGCAGTGGAGGTGTGACCATGACAATGACTGCGGTGACAACAGTGATGAGATCGGCTGTGATTATGCGCCGTGCGGTGACGGGCAGTTCACCTGCCGTAACTTCCGCTGCATCGACTCCACCGCCGTACGTATATACCATTTGTAGTGTAATAGCCACGTCACACTTACGACGCAACCCAACTCAACTCAACTCAACTGTCGTGACTTTGGGCGACAATGCAATGACGTCATTAGCATTGTGACTTCACGCTGCTGTGCACAGACCACGCACTGTTTGCTAGCTTGGCTGAGCAGTTGAGTTGAGTGGCGTCGGCAGTTCGAGTTTGGTGGTGTAGCGTCGTGGTTAGAACGTCGGTCCTGGCCGGCGAACTATCCTGCGCTAGACAGATGGATGGCTGTTTGACAACTTTGTTGGTAGAGCGTCCGCTCTCAGTCAACCAACAAAGCCAACTCAGCCTGCCATCCCTCCGGGGTCGGTTAAATGAGTAGTAACCCATTATATGGGTTACGGAAGGTGGGGACTTTGGTACAGCTGACTGGGGCTGCCTGGCCGGCCGCTTCGCCAGCCTGTGTCTGCAGGCTGCACAGGGTGGCTGTGCAACCGGCGGCTCTGCTTAATGACGAAAAGCGCATTAGAGGTGTGTATACGCGACGATGCGCTATACAAATTACAATTTTTACCTTTACCTTTACCTACGACGCGACTCAACTCAACAGCTGAGTTAAGCCTCGTCGGCGTCGTAGGTGTGAATGGGCCATAACGGTGGCTTGATGGTATAACGGTAAGACGTTGGACTTGTGGTCGCGAGGTCGTGGGTTCGATTCTCGGTACGATCGATTTTAAGTGGTTGGTACTTAAATGGGTGACTCTCTGCGGACAGGTAAACCATCTCAGTATATAACCAACACCAAAGCCAACTCAGCCTTTCATTCCTTTAGGGTAGGTAAATTGAGTACCGATCTGTCTGGCTGCGGTGGAAGCGAAACACGTTTACCTGTGTCGGGTGACAGGTTTTTTATGTGTTCCCATATGGCAGGTGACGCTGTGTAGCTTTGAGATGGGTTTCCCATGAAACGCCATACCATTTAGAATTGTTTAAAACCTACCACGACTGTAATTGTTGCAGTGATGTAGCTGAGTTTTCTTAGTTCGAGTGTGAGTCCATATCTGAGTCACGAGGGTTTGAGTCCGACTCCGAGTCATGAAAATAGTCAAGTCGAGGTGCGAATCCAGTGCCATTACTGTTTAAGAACTGGAACCTAAGTAGACTACACGTTAGATGTGAAACAGACCGCCAATGGCACCACGTCCATAATTACGTTTATTAGTACTGGACAATGGGGGTGTGTGAATTTGCATGCATGGTTGTATAAACGTGCACCGGTGTACACATTGTCAGGTGTGCAACCAGCGAGACGACTGCAGAGACGGTAACTACACCGACGAGCTAAACTGTCCTGAGACAACCTGTCCACCTGGCAGCTACAAGTGTTCGTCGACTAACGTCTGCGTGCGCCGGCGTCAACTGTGCGACGGCGACGACGACTGCGGCGACAACTCCGATGAACATCTTATCACCTGCCAAGCTGCCGCCTGCGAGAACGGTCTCAAATCAACTGAGTCACTGAATCAAATATTTGTCTAATGAAAAACAAAAAGTGACGGTCCGCAGAGCAATGCAGTTCGCCAACTCTCTCTTTATATGTCGCTCGGTTTTTAGGTTGGCTCCCTCGGCTGAGTCGACCTAATAAAGCCGGTCTCCGTCCATCCATAAGAAGTTTTGTTTGATTCAGATCAAAATTCCATGCATACTAGAAATCGAATCGATGCATGCTACACGGCGGTGTGGCATGTGGCACGGTTCAAGGTCACAGTCAAGGTCACAACATATCATACGAATACCAGAAACTCATTGCACATTTATTACAGATTACTAGACGCTAAGACGTCGAAGCCAAGGGCATGATTTTTTGTCCCCGAGGTCGAGGACAGAACTCGAGGACCCGAAATCCCGGGATTGACAGCGTCCCAATTCCGGGATTTCGGAATTACGAAAATTCGATAAATTTTAACTTTTAAGTGTTAAATGGTACAAGTAACAATTCTAGCCGTCTGATGAATAAAATATTTCAAGCGCGCTATAGTTCTACTCCTTGCTGTGCACTGTGGTTTATATTTTGACAGCCACAGTCACTCTCAAATACTTTCTGTATAGGCCTGTTGCATTCTGTTCATGGAATAAGCCTATCGGGGGCTACCAAAATAACGATCGGACTGTAAGCCCAATCCCGAAAACGGGATTTCGGGATTTTGGAAGTAGAAATTTCTTAATCCCGGGATTGAAATCACTAGTATTTTTGTGTGTTTGTTGCGGCAGATGATTTCCGCTGCGCCACGTCTCACCGCTGCATCCCGGCGCGGTGGCACTGCGACGGTGAGGCGGATTGCTCGGACGGCAGTGATGAACCGGCCGACGTCTGCAGTCATCCCAACAGAACGTGTCACGGCGACCAGTTCACCTGCAGCAACGGACGCTGCATCAGCAACTCGTGGGTCTGCGACGGAGACGACGACTGCAACGACGGCTCGGACGAACACGAGACGCTCAGATGTGGTCCGTAGAACTCATATAGTATTCATAGGCATAGTCTTAAATAGTAATAATAGCGCACTATCTACAGCAGTAAAATCGGAGACTGATAGACCTAGTGCATTACAGTTCCTTGAGCTACGGAAACAAATAAGTATTGAGAGCATTGTAAAAAGCCGGAAGATTTTTGATGTGAAAAGGAATCTGGTTTCAAATACATGGACCGCAGATAGAGAGAGTTCGTAGGCTCAACTCACGGTCGGATCGTTGCTAAGTAGTTACTTTTTACTTGGATAGGTGACTCTCTGTAGAGAGATAAAAGATCTCAGTATATAACCTCTACCAAGGTCAACTCAGCCTTTCATCCCCATGGGGTAGGTAATCTTGCTTGGAGATTATTTATGTCGGGTGACGGCCGGCGGGTAGCACTGCATGATTCCATATGGCAGGTGATGCTTCATAGCTTTGATGTGGGTCACCATTAGGCTTTTAAAAATTTTTGTGTTTTCGGTTGCAGCCGGCGAGAAAGTAGGATTGGAAGTGACATTTCTTTTTAATTTTTATTTTCACATTACGATATGTCATTCATTATTATACAACTCATGAAATAAGCTGACACGCTAAATAGTACTCATGCAAACTAAAGTAAATGTAATGCAACATAACAGACTAAATGCAAACAGTTTTTCGGTAAAACTTTGAAAAAAAACTAAATACTAAAATCTCTTTTGCAAGCCGAGTTATAGCCAATTTTGTCCCAAATTTCGTTGCCGTGGCAACGGGGGTCAACGGGGGGTAATATAAATGTGACCGTTAATTAGGCCGTCCTCGAAAACCATATCCTTGAACCAAAAATTACGACTCTATCTTGCACACAACCGAAGTTATGACAGTTTAAATAATTCTTTAATTTTCCCCATAGGCGCCATTGTAATTTTTTTTCGAATTTTTTGAATAAATAAGTGAAAAATACAATGTTTATTTTGTAACATTAAAAAGGCACTTCCTTGCGCAGAACCACGTCATTTGACGTAAAAATCGGTCCAACGAACTCGCCTGTAGGCGAGTTGAAGAACCAAAAAAGTGTAGTGAATTTCGAACAGGAGGGGTGTATATTTCACCTATATGTGGGGAGCAAAAACCCCTGGGCATATTAAGCCCAAATTTTTTTGGTGGTAGGCGTCCACGGCGTAATCACACTATTCAAATTTGGTGACGATCGGTTCAGGGGTTTTGGGTCGGCTGAGGGTCAAAGTTTGCCTTTCCCCATATACTTTGAAGGTCGTTCTTACAACACACACTATCGTCGTGAGGTGTGATTAGGAGCCATAGACCATGTTTAACTTTTTTAGCGTTTAACGTGCTGTCTGTCGGTCGGTGCAGAGACGATACCGTGTCCCGAGGGCACGTTCGACTGTCCGTCAAACCGCGGTGTTCATCGACGCATGTGTCTGCCGATGGCGTTGGTGTGTGACGGACGGCGCAGCTGCTTGCAGGGCGAAGACGAGCAATCGTGTGGACCGCGCACCTGCGATGCCGGACTGTTCGCGTGTCAGAACGGCGTCTGTATTCCCGAGCGGTGGGTCTGTGATCGGGACAACGACTGCGGTGACCGGTCTGATGAACCCGCCAACTGCAGTAAGTTGCTTGCGTTATTGCGTTGTGCTTGTTACCGCCAGTTCATTCCAGTTATACCCTGTTTGCACGAGGAAGCAAACATGAAGCGAACTTAGAGCACACGTCGTGCACGTGCATTTTAAATACGTTTGCATCATGTTTGCTTCATGTATGCTTCCTCGTGTAAACGAGGTATTAGGCTTTCAAAAAAAGTGTCAAGAACTTGTTACGTCAACCAATGACCAATGGCCTCGTTCTGCTCACCAAATGGAAAGTTCGTAAAAAAACTAAACCGTGTTAGTTAAGTTAAGTTAAATTAAGTTCAGTTTAGTTACGTCGCTTTGTATACGCGCCTTAGGACCCGTCGTGTGATGGACTTGCAGAACTTTCAGACGTGACGGATTAGTCGGGGAGCTGACAGGGGTTACCACACACCCCCTCTGGGATTAAACACCATGCATATTTTATTGTACTCTGTGGCTGAACTTTAGAAAAATTTATGTCAACAGGAAAAAATTTGGGATACAGGGTGCTTACCAGCCGTTTGTTGCTATGACAACCGAAAACCCTTAGCAACAAGCTTAGTGAGCCTATAATAAACTGTTTATAAGTCACTAATTACAAGAAATTCAACGGTGTATTTATCACTTAGCAACGGTTGCTATGGAGTGAGGTTCTCCATAGCAACGGCCTATTCAGCAGAGATATAAGCATGAGATCTCAACCAAACCTTAGTTAACATATGAAGTAAGATTAGTGGTTATAGTTTTGCCTAGCAACCGTTACTATGGACATCGTAATAACCTAGTAACAAAATTTTCATGATATAATATCACTTGTTACTAATTGTTACTAATTTGAATGAGCCTAAAACGTTACAAATCTCACTCCATGGCAACCGTTGCTAAGTGATCAATACACCGTTGGATTCTTTGTAATTAGTGACTTATGAACAGTTTGTTATAGCCATAATATTCGACACATTTAGACATTTATTATCTTTGTTATAGGCACACTAAGCTTGTTGCTAAGGGTTTTCGGTTGTCATGGCAACAAACGGCTGGTAAGCACCATGTATCCCAAATTTTTTCCTGTTAACATAATGTTTTCTAAAGTTTAGCTCCTGGAGTACAATAAAATATGCTTGGGGTTTAATCCCAGAGGGGGTGCATGGTAACCCCTGTCAGTTCCCCGACTAAATAGAGATGTTGCATAAAACAGTGTGCTATAAGTCAACTGTTGTCATTGTGCCACTGACTTTGTACATGATGTCCATACAGCTTACCCGTCGTGCCACGGGTCGACTCAGTTTACGTGTGATAACGGGCGATGCGTTCCACTCACGGCTAAATGCAACGGATTCAACGACTGCCGGGATAATTCTGACGAAAAACCCGATCTCTGCGGTTAGTCCGTTTTGTCATTAACTTACGCCTGTCTAGTGACCGTGTCTGTCATGTCGATTGACGCGTTTTGTTTTTTTTGCTTCGTTTATTCATTTAGTCCATGGTTACAACTTACGGGTAAACTAAAATTCTGCACAGATATGGCATTTTTTTGACGGAGGGAAGCACATGTTGAAGATTGATAGACTATGATTATATGTAGCTTAACGTCATAAATTGCATTATATTTTATGTTGTAAACGTAATATTAAGAATGTGCAAGATTATTGTTTCGGTGCATTGTTCTAAACTAAATAAATGCTTGTGTTAACTTAACTATTTTTGTAGAATATGAATCAAACCTAACCTTTTCATTTCCTTCTCTTTCTATTATTATAAATAATTGTTTATTTTTTATGATACTGCATTACTGTTAGAAATGTGCAGACTGTATAATTATGAGACTTTTAAAGTAGGTGTGATTAATATAATCTTAGTGAGTTTATTATCAGATAGTGAGTTTATTACGGATAACAATCTGGCCTGCGTGAGAGATAGACAACATAACGCATGCAGTGAAAACACTTCGTTTTTCGCTAGGCGGCGTGACGGTAGAATATCGGACTTACTATTGAGAGGTCGAGGGTTTGGCTCCCGGTCGGCCGCTATTACATGGTTACTACTTGGATGGGCGACTGTCTGCGAGCAGGTGAACAATCTAGGTACTGGTGCGTGTATATAACCAAAGCCAAAGTCAACTTAGCCTTTCATCCTTCTGAGGTAGGTAAATCGAGTACCGGCCTGTCTGGAGCGCGAGGCGCGTTCACCTGTGTCGGGTGGCAGGTAGAGCTGTATGATTCCATCTGGCAGGTGACGCTCTGCGATGGGTCTTCCATAACGTTAACCTTTTAATCTGTTTGTGAAACGCAGCGATGGCGGAGCCGGCATGTCGTGACAAGTTCCAGTGCGGTAGCGGCGAGTGTATAGACTATGAGATCGTCTGCAATGGACCTCCTGACTGCGCCGACTCCAGCGATGAGCCCCCGCATTGCCGTAAATATACCGTGTCTTAACGAGAAGCCCAGCTGTCGCTAGGATAGCCGACCTTATTGGTTGTCAGTGACCTTCAAGGTCATCCAAGGTCAATGATTTTCATCCAATCTGACAGGACGTATGCCACTTCCTATTCGTGATTAATAGTAACATTGGCCATATCTCTCACCGTTTCTGAGATATGGCCAGTTTTTCGTTGAAAACCCCAATTTTTCCTACTCCCCTTCATTTAACCTCCAATTTGAAATTTTGCATGCCCGAGTTTAGCACAGGTGGTTAATTATTCGTGCAAAAAGTTTTCCCCCACAACTTACCCGTTAACCAGGGTATACATCCGTTACGGACAGACGGACGGACGTCAGCCATGCCAATAGTTCGACCGTTACTTAAGTACGGTCAGCTAAAAACCAAGCCACGTTTATTTTTTAATAGCTCCGTGACACATTGGCCGATTTTAATCATTTTTGGCATGTGACATCGCGACGAAATTTGACGTAAATGACTGGAGCTCAGGCTACTTCATTTTAATACTGCTGCTACACTACCTTGTGAAGTGCAGAAGTCGTAGCTGTATGTAAATTCATCAAGTTACAACTTCTCAGTTCACTCGTTGACAAGTAGTCGATAAACGAAACGAGGGGTCCTTCCAACTTTTTCATATATATGACTACTTACCGTTTACCGTAGCGACACCTGGCGAACAGTCGTTCCGAAAAAGGCAGCAGTGGTTGCCGAAACGTCAACAAGTGAACTGAAAAGGTTGTAAGCTGATAAATTTAAATAAGTTAATAATAACTGACGTGCGTTGTGTTTAGGCGTAAACGAATGTGAGGACGTGAGTGTGAATCAATGCATGCAAGGATGTGTTGACACTCTCACTGGATACCATTGCACGTGTGAACGCGGCTTTAGGCTCCTCGACAACGGAAAGACTTGCCGAGGTTCGCTTTGGTGTAATTGTATAAATTCTTTAAGTTGTAAAAAATGCTAGCGAACGTTTTTTTTATCTTTTTGTTAGAAAACCCATTTGCGAACTTTTTAATTTTTTTAATGCAAAAACGGCGATAATTGGAAATATTTATTATTATTCAAAGTCAACCATATTATACAACCAAACGACAGTACAGAAACTCCCGCAGTATTCCGTTGCAACACATTGAATAAAGAACATAATCTGTACTGTTCGCACCAAATAAATACTGCAAAATATTCAAAACAGCAGCATAACAGCCTATTACTGCATACCGCTTAGTAATTTTAGTTCGTCATTGCGTCAAACAAGTAAAAAGGGGGTAACGTTTTTATTCACATTTGCAAACGTTTTTGTTTCATTGAAACTCGTTTGCAAACATTTTCTTTAAACGTTTTTAACGTTTGTTACAACTATGGTATTTTTAATCGTCGAACTAATGAAAACGTTGGGAACGTCATCGCATGGGCAGGGGGACACTCCCGTACATTTCATCTTGTCCGAAAATTGTTCTCCTCAAAATACAAAATTTCGGGCTGCAAATCTCCTATTCTTGTGGAATTTTGGGGCAATTTTAGAGCATCCATAGATAATTTTCTCTGTCGGAAATTTGCATCGATTTTCGCATAACTTTTAAAAAAACTTTTGACGCCGCTGGGCGTAACCGCAGATCTGGCAAATAGTAGGCTAATGACAGCTTATACTGCAAAGTCTGTGACTTTATCACATGTGTGTCTGGACTTCGCTATGTTGCTATATCATCGTTTGATGCTGTTTTTAGAAATGTTGTTACTATTATTATTTTTATTGTTCGTTTCTGGCCTTTGTGCGAGTGCAACGCTGAATATTGGCAATTTCTGATAGAGCGTTATGAAAACGATTTTTTGTTGCCAGATATTAACGAATGCAGTGAAAACCCGGGCGCCTGTTCGCAGTTCTGCGTCAATACGCTCGGCTCATACATATGCAAGTGTGCCGAGGGTTACGTCAAGACTGCTGACAATCGCACTTGCAAAAGACGCGACGGTATGTTTTGTTTCCGTGTAGTTGCGCTGAAAAAGTTTTGTTTTGCTTCATCATTTAGCAAATTTGTAATGTGTAGTTCTGTAGGCCGCACTGCGTGTCTTGCTCGTCCGTGCGTCTGTCCGTCTGTTCCGTACGGGCGCGTACCTCAAAAATCGGAAGGAGGCATGGAAAAACCAAAAAGTTTTCCCTCAACACCTATTCCTAAAGGAGGAGTCATACTGGCGGTCCGAACGGCCGTCCGAACGGTTGGTGTTTTTGACGGCCGTTTTGACGTCCGTCCGGACCGCCAGTGTGACCCGTCTTTTAGACCTAGGCACAATACATTCGTGGCATACGGACGGACGGACGACGGACGACAATCGTACCATAGACGCCCACAGCATCTTCAGTCAGTCTGTAGATATTGTACGTTTTTGGATATTTTTATTGCGTCAAAAATCGAAAGCAGTAGAAGGAATAGTAATATAGACAGTGTTTTCAAAAAAGTCCATCCGCCATGGCTACGCATTTTATATCGATTTTTTCGAAAGAGGTTCGATGCGATAAATTATAAAATAAACGCACGATGACGATATGCTCATCTGTTATGCAGACGTGGAGCCTTGGTTGATATTCAGTAATCGCTACTACATCCGACGTCTGTCGGTCGACGGTCGTTCGTACGATATTCTGACTCAGACTCTGCACAATGTCGTCGCTCTGGACTACGACCTCAGAGATCGACAGCTTTACTTCATCGACGCCCGGCAGAGGAAGCTGCTGCGAATGAACATGAACGGAACCGGTATGGAGGCAGTCGTCTGGCAGGGACTCCGCAAGCCAGAAGGACTTGCCGTTGACTGGATCGGCAGGCATGTAGGCCAAATAAGCCCACTATATATCGATTATCTTTGTGCGTATTCATTCAAATAGCGTTTGCCCTATCTGTATCGCAGCTGTCAAATGAACGCGTTGACGAGCTCGTTAAGGAATTAATCAGGATTGAAAAATTAATGCCATGAAAACTTTTAGGCTTAACACGGTGACAAAAATTACCTTAATTACCATAATTACTTTTTTCTTCTACGACCAACTCACTTCACTTAAAAGGTATCTGCAAGTGGCACTGAAAACCAGCAGATGAAACTCTTCGTCAAAGCAGAACTCCCGGTTCTTTGCATTTCCCAAAGATAAAAGATCCGGTTTCTTACGTGATTCGCGACCTGAACCGCTTTAGGCCTTACATTCTCGGAAATGGCAGCCGATTGGCATGAGCTAATGATACGACAGCGCAGTATGCGGCCATCCATTGACCACGAACCATTGATCAGCGAACAGTTGGACCCGCGGTTTGCAGCTAGCAGGCATACCACCGCTTCTCCGCCCCAATGAGACACACTAGGCTTTTACCGCGTAACACGTAAGCTACTACCCACCCATTTTTCGTCCCACTGAGGGTAGGAGGCTGAGTTGCTCTAAGTGGCCAGTGTTAGGTATCAAGACGGCCTGATGTCTTTTGGTCTATATTAGCGACCACGCAATCATGTTTACTGCGATTAAAGGGACAATTTTACAGTAGCAATTATTAGGCGCCCGTACCTATAACGCGAGGCCTTATGTTTTCGCTTTGTTTTTTTTCTTTTTTTATACTTTTCACTTTTTCTCCGACACCGGACAACAGACCAAGACCAAAATCGGGTCGAAGGACGACTCTTGCCTGGAAGAAATTGAGGCCAAATTTCGGCTAGATCCGGAGGTTTTGGAGGGAGGACATTTATAATCGACCGCTTGACAAATCAGCAGCAGTGGACCAAGAGGTTGTGGTATTTTCTAAATAAATGATCCACACTACACGTGCTGCCTAGACTAACGCGTTTGCTTTCAGGTTACGTGACGTTGTTACGAGGGGGATGTCATCCCCCTAATTTTTTTTCACTCGGACTTTTGGCGCCCGGTAGCCTCACGTTGGGCTCTTCCCCAATTTTTTTAGTTAGGCCTATCATGTGTGCTTGTTGTCTGGTAGGAAGTTGTACTGGGCGGACGCGACGCTGAACAGGATCATAGTCAGTGAGCTAAACGGTACACTGCAGTATGGTGTTGTCACTGAGGGAATGTCATCACCGCGGGCAGTCGTTGTCAACCCACTGCTTGGGTCTGTTTGTCTTTGCTGCTGCTGCTAATGCTTCCATACATTTGCTAGTTCTGTGTACTAACTAAACATACACTAAACACGCTCATCTCCGTGGTCGTGGGCCAGTAAAACATTACATAGTCTTTTCCATTACGAAGTCTCTCGGGGGATGCTTTGCGCTATTTTTGTGCGAAGTAGGCAAATTTCACTTCGAAAAAGTTTTTTAGTCAAAATTGCATTTTAAGCTTTCTGAGTGATCATAAAATGTATTTTGAGCCGGAGAGATATTTTTTATAAACAGAGATCGAAAATGTGAACATTTTTGATTTTTGACATCAGTAGAAAACTGCCAGAGAATAGGAAAATAAATGAATACTTAGATTGGGAGAAGGAAAAACAAAATCTGTACAGAACTTTGCCTATGCAATATCTTTTAATGGAGAAGCAACAGCAGTGTTCGATTTGGCTTCGCCTTCTGTTTGTCTGTAGCATATTTCAAAATTCTAATCTACAGGGTGGGCCAAAAAAGTAAGCTATTGTACGTTTTTCATATCTTCGCTAAATATTGACAAGTTTTCACAATTTTTTTACCAGTAGGCTCAGTAAAAAATTTGCTACTCAGCGGCATGCACATCACATTTATTATGTCGCTACACTACCTTGTAAAATATAAATATCCAAAAAAGTACAATATCTACAGATGGTAATAAGGTTGAGTGGTAAATTTTCAAAGTATTTAAATAAAATGTTAAATATAAGTTATAGTTAGTGTCAAAAAGGTTTAGGTGTAGCTACGGAGTAAATTTTCATTTTTCAAAAGAAGTGCACAGCTTGTACGGCCGCACATTTGAAACACATTGCTCTGTATGCTCATGCAGTTAACTGAGCAAGATTGCAGCCGTCAACTAGCATTAGTGTACATTGAAAATTAGTGCACAGTAAAATCGTTCAGATTATTTTTTAAAATGGTTAATATGTTGTTTAATGTTTTTGACATTTACTATAACTCATATTTTAACATTCAAGTCAAATACTTCAAAAATTTACCATTTGACCTTCAATCAGTCTGTAGATATTGTACGCTTTTGGATATTTTTATTTTGCAAGGTAGTGTAGCGACATAAGTGTGTTGTGCATGCTACTGAGTAGCAAATTTCTTACAGAGTCCTCTGGTGAAAAAATTGTGAAAATTGGTTAATATTTAGCAAAGATATGGACAAAGTGCAATGGCTTACTTTTTTCGTACCTGGAATCGTACCTGGACGAGGCCTCACCAGACTCCCAGCTCGGCCTCAAGGATCGGTAGCCGTTGTCGACTATACAGGATCCATTTGTAGTTGGCTTTTATTCCGTAGTCGGCTGAGATTTGACTTGAAACTGTTCAATGAAGTAGATGACACTGTCTGATCATCAAGAGAGTTCCAAATATTGATGACTCGTTCTGTAAAGAAGTGCTGCCTCAGAT
>Ga0209367_1009269_pt1 | contig 13374 bp, 6 predicted proteins | sample WorMetLIZISLAND2_FD_187412 | JGI IMG/M metagenome (GOLD analysis project Ga0209367, IMG submission 187412) | Marine gutless worms symbiont microbial communities from Max Planck institute for Marine Microbiology, Germany - Olavius geniculatus... ... | reverse complement strand
TCAAGTGTGGTCCGCCGTGTTTGATCATTTCGCCTGTTATCCCGTCATTTCCTGGACTTTTGTTGTTCTTCAATTTTTTCACGGCCTTTTGTACTTCTTCTACCAGTATATCACCCTGGCTGTCAGATATATCGACGAGAACGATCTACATTTACACGAACTGAGCGGGTCTTGACCTAACACGAAGACAAAACGACCGACCGGGTTATGTCACCGATCAACGGACAGCTGCTATCACACTTCCCGCAAATAGACTACGTCGCATCACTATAAACTTAACTCGGGAGGCAAGTCGTTAACTTTTCGGTGGTAGTGGTCAACGCGTTTGTCCCTACCAACAAAGTTGCTTTACGTCAGGCCCATCATCCACAGAACGACGAAACTACTAGATTATCATACTGTTTCTTTTATAAGATTTATGTTGTTTTTGTAGTTGAGTCCCAAAGATAATGTATTCCGTGCTCGTTTGCTACTACGTGTATATTTTGTATATGTTGCTGCCCTATGACGAATAGGGCGATCATATCTGCGTTTCGTTAACGAAAAATCATATCAACAAAGATAATTCTTTTCTCGCACTGCGCTTAGTAGATTGGCATCAGGAATGTCGCAATGCCTGTAACGGACCCCGCCGCAAAAGCCGCAAACAACCAAATGTGGCAAGCCAAGAGTCGAACATAAAATCTTGCAGGGGCCGATGTTAAGAAGGTTGGTTCTCGGTTGGTCTCGTTGCACTGAATATGACAACGCGAGCTCTCCTCTCGACAGCGTTGAATGGCGATCGCGGTCCGGTACGTTGCAACAATTATAATCGTGTCGTGCTGTGCTGGTGTAAATATTATGCCGGTGTAAAACGACACCGACAGCGTTATGACAGTCAGAGTGAGTGGAGTGTTATATTCACGGTCACACGCACGTTGCATCTGTCGCTCTGTCAGTCTGTCTGTCCGCTCATGCTCCCAAGCTGCTTGCTGTGTGGTGTGTAACGGTAACCTATTCACAGTATGAATTCACTGCAACATAATACAGTGGCGACACCATGCAGCGGAAAGGCGCGTACTGAGATTTCAAATCAGTTCAGTTCAGTTCATTTCCTTCGCTCCGTACGCACCTTAACACAACATGGTTTGTAATACCCCGTTTACACGATGAAGTTGGCTCGACGAGCGCTCGTCGAGCTGGCTAGATAAGCTGACTATATCGTCGTTTAAGCTGTGTAATATTGCAAACATTCACAAAACTGGCTCAACGAGGAAACTAGTCTAAAAGGCGGGTAATGGAATTTGGGCTTTACTGAGCATTTTCACTCTTCAGCTATAATCGCCAAAAAATCAATAAAACCCCCTATTTTGGCGTTCAAGGTCACCCAAGGTCATTGAATTTGGCGCCAATCGAAAGCCAGTGTACGACTTCCTATTTGTGATTAATTGTAACCTAGGACCTATCTCGCACCGATACTGAGATCGCGCGACTTATTGGCTAAAAATCGCAAATTTTTCCCACCTCTTTTCATTTAGCGCCCTCGTTTGGGGTGACCCGCCTCAAATTTATGAAAAATCTTTACCGTTCTTAAAAGTCTTCCAGGCAGCCGACGGTGAAGATTTGGTGATCCTAGCTTGCACCGTTTTTGACTGATCCAGACAGACAGACGGACAGAATTGCGATGGCTAAGACGCGCTAAAGCAGTAGCTGCTTTCGCGCGTAAAAACTGATGCCGTCACTGCATGCTCTAATCTTATGGAACGATTGCTTCGCCCTGAACAGCAGTCGCAGCGAACTATCGAAAGCGCTCTGACAAACTGACAGTAAAATATTATCTGCGCATTCTATCAGCAGAACGATCTTAATAATGTTTGGTCGCGCGTTATTGTACGAATTGTAGCCTAGCCCATACATGATGAGTTTGGTGACAGCTGTGTTAGCAACCGACTATAAACACATACCATTAAACTCTTTTTCTGCTCCTGCTTTTCCTTGTTGTAGTTCAAGTTGCTGCATGCTTTTTTGCACACAGCAGGGTTTATGTGCTACAGCGATTTTTAAACATTAACATTCATTTTAAATAGAAGAATCATATATTTTAAGCACAAATTTTTCTACAGTCTTTGCCCAAGAAAGTAAGTATTCTGCAAGTTGTGGCAGTGCAGCACGCTTGAGGTTATAAATTTGAATGCGTTCATGGTCACAAAAACATGCGGAGGTCCACTAATGGCTTAATTTCAGGCGCTCATTCAGCTGGTTTTGCCTATAGCTGTAGGTCCCTAGTAATTCAGACACAGACACAGGAAATCGTATGCATCTGACAACTCTGTCTCTACTCCCTAGTCAACTGCTTCCCATTCATCGATCCTCGAATAGAGGCATGCAGAGTAATGGAGCGTTTAACCATCGGTCAATTAACTGTTGTCGGCGCGGTTCCATTGAAAACTCGCCGGGTAGGTCGGCCTCCTCCGTGTGACGTCATTGTGATCACGTGACCTTCCCATCTGCAGAGCCATCTGTCGTACGTCGAGCCTGCGTCCGTTTGGTTCGTTCGTTGAAATGACACTATTGTTAGTTGCTTACTTAACGCTCCGCTGCCCACATGCTATGAGATCTCTGTTCAACCGGTCTGCAGATGCGCTATCCGATTGAGAATTGACCACGCGTTCGACAAGCGCCGAACGCTTTGTAAAAACGCCAAAATACAAAGACAATTGCGATGAACACTTGTTGTGCCAAGAGCTAGGGGTCGGGGAGTTTTTTTGTTGCTCCCATTTAACGTTGCCTTTGTTGCTTCCATTTTTATGGCTTTCCCGACAATATGTGTAAAAAAAACTTGCTTTACAAAAGAAACACAAGTAACATTTTTTTCTTCCCCGTTTTTACCTTTACGAAAGAGCTAGCGCTGCTACTGCATGTAACTGCTATAGCCTAAATCGTCGTGTCACTCGTTACACCATGTTCAGACTTAAAATGTCGGTAAATTGTTCAAGGCTTAAAACTTTCTTCTGAAAGTTATGGTTTAGCATGCCATGACGTTCAGTATATAGTTCCGTCATATTCCGTTCATGCGCAGAACTCTAATCGAACACAACAGTACACACAAACACTCAACAATGTTGACCCACGGATCGAACTAAGCCGGATATGATCTGCTGCTATACTCTCGACATGCATCAATACGACCGATGTCTATAAGCCCCAGCAACCTATACTGCAGTGAGACGGCGTCAGCTGGCTTATGAAGCGTGACGCGTTACGGCTGTTGCTCACTGCGCATGTGCAGCGCATGCTACTCGTCGATAACAAATAAAACTCTGCACAATGCACATGCACATCATCATACATGGGCGTAAAAAATCGCCTACGTTTTTCTCATAACTGCATCCAGAGCTTTTAACATACTGAAATTGGCACGTATTTTGAAGGAGACAATATCTACCTATTTTCACAATAATTTTTACACCGATATAATTAATACTTGGCAGTAGAATTCCAGACATTATTAAAAATCCGCTCACGACATTCTAAACGCGTCGCTACACTACCCTGGGAAATTTATTCAGCTTTATAATAAGTAAAATGTCACTGCCATCATGTAACATTTGGCGTATTCTAAAGTTGGTTATTTTACGACGAGTGTGATGGTTAGTGTGTCGTAGCCCGTCAAATCTGTGAAAGTTACGGCTTACGTTTTGTGGAACATCTGATAAAAGCCTAACGCTTTCGTGCACGGCCGCAGATAAATGCAGCGACCTGCTCCGTACTTTCTCACAAAAAATAACCTAAAGGTCTTGTACGGAGTCGACAAGACGGGGTCAGACAAACATTGCGCTCGGATGCTAAAGAACCGAACGTGCAGACTGCGCGTCCACGGGAGAAACTGACGGTTTCCTGTTAATTGCTGAACGCATGCATTGCACTAAATTCGTGACTCGTGGTCTTAAAATTCGTGCATTTACGTAAACTATTGTCATTTTCCATTCCCATAGTACCGAAGGTACTTTGAGGATTTTCGGTATAAACCTACAGCTCGGTATAGCAGAGTGCAACACCAACGTTTAAAGCTTTTTCTTAGGCAAATTGACGTTTGATGGTGTGAATTTAAACCGCGTTTGAACAGCTTCGTTTGCCATGTTTGTCACCATCGGTATTGCTAACAGTGTACTGTTACTTGACAATGCTTTGCGATATTGTGGCTGTACGTCTTTTCTTATGTCGTCACATCCTTCTTTGCCACCATTTTGCAATTTCTAAAAACTTTCAGATTTCCTGCATGAACAGCAATCTTGCAGCTTTAACCACGTCCACTGAGTCGTGGGAAGTAAACCAATAAACCAACTACATGTATGGTGGTGCTTTGTCAATTCGTCAGAGAACACGGCACGGAACAAAGCGATCGGTTGGCTAATGCAATTCTAGTGGAAGATTGGTAGAGACTGGAGACTGAATGGTTAGAGAGCTCGACTGTCAGACGTGGAACGGACGTCGATGAAAATTTAACGTGACGTCACACGTCACACGTAACCTACGTAAGTCGGCGTTGCGAGTCAGTAGACCTGCAGGGACCGAAACTCAGTCAATCGGTCAAACTCACTGGTAGCCTTAGGGCTGGGCGATTCGTTGACAAAGTCAAAATCTGCAGCGGTGAGGTAGGTTAAAAATAGTGGGACAGGAATTTGTAATTTTCCGATAAAACCTGCAAATTTTCGACGGATTGATTATAGGGCCTACGTGCTCAAAATAAAAGTCAATTTCCTCTACATTTTTCGAGAATTGGGGATTTTCAGCCTATATTTTGCATTTTTGGATTGAAACTCTTCGACAAGAAAAACATTTTTCGACAATTTTTCGACAACCCAAAATTTAGGAAAACAATGGGAACAGCTGCAATCTTGCCCCACCTCTGGCCACGACGCCGGTGAAAATCTGTACGACTCGACCTCGAAATAAACGGCGCTTAAATTAAATGCTAATCGTGTGACCAAAAACCCATTACTAATACATAAGTGGAGTAGGGACCAGTAAAGTAGAAGCCAGTAACATAACGTATAAAATGCAATACACAAAAAACATCGATGAATGCTAACAGAAATTACGCTAGTTCGGTTTCTGGAACGCATCCCGTCAACAATAATTCATTTCATGCCTGTTTCCTGTGAAACATATCTTCGCAGACCTATTGCAGTAGGCCCCTGTAGTTATTGGCCATTTATGACTGACTGATTGAACCAGGCTGTTAACTTTTTGAGAAATAGCTTATCGACAAGAAAAACATGAAATTGCACCATTGTCCACTGTCGTCGAACGTGTGCGCATCTCTATTCGCGGAAGAAAGATAAAGCGCAAGAAGGTCGTGCGGATGCGTTGGCGCAAATAAACAGAGTGATAGAGTGAGAGAGTGGAGTGCGGTGATAAAATACTTTCCTTCTTTACACGTTAGCACTACTGACTATTCACTCACGCAAGCATGACCCATCCAAATAGTAGCGCTGAATAGGCTCAGATACATTGTAGTAGCCAGCCCATACCGTACGCCACAACCGGATGCTCGGTAACCAGCTGTTTTCACCGTAATTACCTTCGAATGAGCGTACAGCACGTCGCCCAGGCAATCAGTTGTCTAAGCTGTAAACTAATGAATTAAAATCTTTATTCTCTATTTCCTACACAATGCTTGCCTTAATTCGTCAGTTTGTTCATTAACATTGTCGTTATTTTAATCTACTCATTAACGTTGTTGTTAATCTAGTCGTGTTGTGTGGTCGATGCTGTTGTAGTTCTGTCCATTATGATTATTTCTTATTCAAAATTTTTATTGGAATAACTGCAGCTTGTTTGGGTTAGCCCATGCGCAGTATGTTTTCAGCAATTACAGTCGCTGTTATGCGTGTGGACGATTTCGTACAGCCTAGCAACGGATGGTAAGAAAACAGTGACATAAATTTAGCTTATTTATCCGGAAACACACACTATAATTTGCTATCTAAAACTAGAAGGCGCTCGTAAAAGTGCATATCTCCGCCAAGTGAAGTAATTTAAACATTACAACAACAACAACAACAACAACAACAACTTCTACTACTGCTACTACATTGTGACCGTGCGTCTATCTGGCACCGTTATGGAGATATGGTGCCTCAAAGTACATAAACACAGACACACACACAGAACGACGGACACATACAACGACGGACAAAACGACGAATCTCATAATCTTCTCCAATGTTCACTATGATCACACTTGGCGGAAATAAAAACTAAACCCAGTTAAAACGGAATTGACTTAAGTATCGACTTCGGACCACGCGTTAATCGACTTTAGGTTTGTTTGTGGCTGCTCTTTTAGGTGTTTAAACTTCTTGCTCGCCGACTGTCCAGACCTATCCGATGACTCAGTACCGTAAGGTTATAATGGCACCGCGACTATGTTGTGACGTTAAAGCAGTGTCCGGAGCAAGGTGTAAGCTTACTAAGCGTAGCCTTTTCGACGACTAATCACACCCAGTGTATAATCTCGACTCGTTAAAATCCGATTAGAAACAAACGTCGCATCAGTGTTAATGACAGTCGAGACGACACTCACATCACCCAGTAAATCGGTTTAAGTCGATAGCGTGTAATGCGTTTCTCAGATAGCGTTCTTGTCTTCTTAGAGCAAGTGGTATATTAAGCCTGTAGTTACACACGGACCGGTGCTTGTGTTGTCGGATAACGAGTAATGCACGAAACAAACCTGTTAGCGTTGTATCTAAAACACTCAGACAGAGTGCTGAAAGCTCTGAAGAGTAGCAGTGTCTGCCTTGCCGTCTGGGCTAAAAATTGAGCTTCTTCGCACCTTTGCGTTTTTGAGTTCGGAGCTGTACGGGACAGACAGACTGACGGACGGACGGGCATGACTCGTAATGCCTATGTAGGCTCATTATATCACATATCCGATTTTTACCATTTTCGGTGGATTCTTAATGAGACGTAGTAGACATCAACGTTCACAAGGCGCATGTAAAAAATGTAGAGTCCTTTCTGAGCCAAAAGGCTCATGATAGGGCGGCGCTGATCTCGGTTTCTGTAACCCTCAGCTAGACACCAGTTTACACTGCAAGACCACGGATACGAAGCTAAGGCATCGCGCGGTGTGCCGCGAGACGTATTACAACCAAAAAATTACCCAGCATTTGCATCTTTCTCATTTTCTTGCGATTTTGGTCAAACGTAGGCCTAACCATAGGTCATGGTAGGGCGGAATCAACTCGTTTACAACACGGTTCACAAAATAATACTCGTAGCAATGATGAGCATAGTAAGCCGACACCGACAGGCATCAAGCTCAGCTAGATAATAACAGTCTTTCGTGCTCATTGAAACGTAATGACACCCACGTGCTCATACTGCATGTTGACAGCGGTAATTGGCAATGCAGACAGTAAATATATTATTATTTTAACCACTCATCGATGGACACTGCCCTGGACATCGGGTGCATTGGGGTGGATGAAGGAAAGGGAAGCAAAAAGAGGGAGGGGCAGGTAAAAATAGATTAAAGGAGCCGACAAAATCGCCTCGGGCAAATGTTGTCACCATACCGTGTGATGCGTTACCGAGTGCTGGCGCCGACGTGAAAATTGCATTGGACGATGGCATCGCGTCCGTAATGGATTCAACTTGCGGACCGATAGCCAAAACATACTGCAAATTATGCGACATCGTTAAATATAGATTTTTAAAATACAACCGTTTTCAAGATGCGGTTGCTAGGGACGTAAAAGCCGAACTTTTCATGGATAAGCAGCCGCAGCTAATGGCCAATTCACACGTACGACTCAACTCAACTCAAGTCAACTGTCGTGACAGTTGACAGTTGATTCGGGCGACAATGCAATGACGTCATTAGCATTGTGACGTCACGCTGCTGTGCACAGACCACACGTTGTTTGCTATCCTAATTGGACATTTGAGTTGAATTGAGTCGCGTCGGCGTCGTAGGTGCAAAATGGTCATAGGTCTAACCACAAAAATCGACAGATCGAACACTGCAGCAAAAAACGTTGTATTATCTTAAACCACGCGTAATAAATAAGGAAATCTTGTTTTCCCCATCCATGAGACTAACCGTCTACATGGAAGCATTTCCAGCTCTGGACAATACAAGAGAAGAACGTATGTCGGCGCCGAGTGCTGACACTATATGAGGCCGTCTGCTTACTTACTTACTAAAATATTGATTATAATTCACGCAACTCGCGTAGCCTATATAACTATTATTTCTCTTTTATTATTATTAATTATTCTCTTTTTTACTGCTCTACAGTTGTTGGTGAATGGAGATATTCACAAACAGTACAGCGATTCAATTTCCCCAACGTACACAGCTGGGCACCTAACCGGTCTACTCTGGGACACGATGGGGCAGTCTTGGGTGTTGCAAGACTGTACCCGCCGTGGACCGTGAGTTGAACTGGAATAATTCTGACGGTCGAGAGATGCATTAGCGGCGAGTAGGCAAGGCGTCAAATCCGTTATCGAGAATGCAGCGACATGTTTCTATTACACCGACTGACTTTCAAGACGTCCGACAGACGGCGCTTTGTCCGTAACTGCGTGATGTCATCAACCCAAATCACCACACTGGAAACAATTCAGTCACTGCGAAGTAGCGGCATGGATGTTTCCAGAGTATGAGTAACTGGTGCGCCAATTTTTAGCTCGAAAGGTCAGAAACGAAACCAACGATAAAATATTCAAGAAAATGACATTATCTAAGACATAATTTACTGTCGACGTCTAATACGCTTGGCAACTAAACGGACGGCCGCATGTCGGCAGTCGACGTCGGCATTTTCTCTTGTTTCCTCAGCACCGCTAAATAATGTTTTCAATTTTCATGCATACACATTAAAAAACTGAGTTTGATGTTTTGATTTGGAAGAGAATGATAGGCTATGCTGCTGATTAATGTAATCGAAGAATTCGCCCACAGAATGCAAAAAGTCACGCATTATTATAAAACTTAGCAAATACCCCGTAATTACTTCTACATTGAAGCTCTCGTATCTGCAAAAATGGGATTTGCAGTATTTCACACCCAACCCCTTGTTTTTTTAAACGAATACGAAGTGAAGAAAATGAACTCTACTGAAATAAAATAAACTAAAACAACAACGGAACTATGCCATTTCATTTCATTTTAGTTCATTTCGAGTGCTCTGTACGCGCCTCTATGCGTTAGCAATAGCTGTATTGCCACCGGCGTCTCTCTGTGGATAAATGTAATTGCTGGACAACGCTAGGTCCCAAGCGTCCGATGAGCGGTGTCCGTAGACTTTTAGGCCGCGCAACAGACGTGCAATTGATTAAATTAAAGGCAGCCCACTGAGCTCTTCATCTGTTCGTTCGACGTTGATTATTGCGCCACAGTGTATTTGTGTTACTGGATTCTATACATCATTATTCACTGAAAAAATGGTAGCAGTTGCAATATACAATTCCTTTTTTGTCTTTATTCTAGTTATGGGGCAATGTAGGCCTACGAATACTCGTAATAAATGCCCAGTTTCGGAAATGTCATAAAAATCGAACTCGCAACGCACACTGAGTAAGCTTAAACTACACCGTGTCCGGAAAAAAATCTACAGTTTTTCCTGAATAACTTTAACAAATTAAAACATATTATCACAATTTTTGGCACACATTATGCCAATGTTTCGTTTTACTCAAGACATCTGAAAAGAACCTTTAAAATTAATTATGACGTCATTAAAATGCGTTTTCGCGGAATACGCCGTATAAATAAGTCTCAGCAGTACAAAACACAAAACAATTGTTAAAAAATTGCAACAAAAAACGTGATAAATTAAAAACATAGAAAAAATACTTTTGTCAAATTTTTTCGCCTAATTGTGCTTTTCGCCATGTTAAACGTGGCCGTCTCATGCACTAGTGACTACGAGAACATCGTTGTGCAGCAGCTGTTATCAGCGACAGCGTCGTCTCTGCAGCATGCGTAAGCGTCGCAGTAGTGCGCATTTTGAATGAACTTACTTTACTCCAAATTTGATTAATAGCAAGTTTTGTTACTGTTGCTGACAACTCAGGGCAGCTACACGCTAAAAACTATTTTCTGTATTTTTTTGTATTAGTTTTGTGTAAAGTTAAATAAGAATACGAGGAGTGTTTTATTTTTCACGGTAAAGTGGCGTCACTAATTAGGCGATTGGGATGATCGGTACACTGTCAGTTGCGCATTACCTTGTTAATGCTACCTACCAAAAATTATAAACGTGCGTTTGACTTCGTTGAAGTTATTATCCGGAACATTGCTTTCTTTTTTCACCCCAAATACAGCGAAAACGGCATATTCGATGACGTCGTAATTACGTCAGCATTACATTACATTACAATGGATATTTTTGACAACTCATGCCAAAAATTATGAAAATTTGTTTAAGTTTGCCAAAGATATATAGACAATATCGTAGACTTTTTTATCCGGACACGGTGTAGTACCTTGCGCAAGATACATTTTTACCAGTAAAGAAGTCGTTAAGTCAGATAACAGCGCCTACATGTGTCTTGTGATGCAGATAATGTCTGCGCATCAAAACGACCGATTTAAAGGTTTATCGAAACCACACATAGAAGTGAAGGCTGAGTTGGCCTGTGTGGTTGATTATTTATATAGGCCTACCGACAGTCACCCATCCAAGTAGTAGGCTAACCGATCCCTATGTGGAACAACTTCGTTGATCGCGACCAGCGCCTGTACATACAGGCCTAACCACGATTACACTAAACCGCCACGGTCAACATATCGTTATATACCAACATATAAAAGCGTGCGACGCGGCTGACGGTCGGTTCTCATGCGGTTTAAAAGCAAGTCGTCACAATGCAACGAGAGGTTAGGAGAAATCGACTAGGACTGTACACGATTATAACGCGCGTCGATGGACGTCATAATTGCACCTCCGCACGCACTGTTGCATCGCCCGTCCTTGCCATATACACTGTGTCTCAAAAACATCCAAATTTGTTGATTGTAGCTTGAAGAAGAATTACCAAGTTTTAATATTTTTTGGTACGCACATTTCTGACATAGACCTAACTGGTCGTCAACTAACTACTCAATTTTTTCCACTTCACTAGATGTCTGCTTCTGCGCTACATATAGAAAAATGGAACCGACGAAATATTGCATTTTTATCGAAGGCAGTATTATTAGTCAGTTAAAATAACACACGAAACACATTTTGTCCACATTTTTTGTCACGCTAGTTGTCAGTTCATCCAATTATCCATATTTTTAAAGCCCAAATGCACTCCCGTATTGTTGTACGGTTTAGAAGTATGCCCACTGAATAAATCTCACATCGCATCACTCGATTTTGTCATTAACCGCTTCTTCATGAAGCTTTTCAATACAAATAATATGGAAATCATAAAGGCTTGTCAAAGTTATTTTTCGTTCAAATTACCTAGTGTTCTCATTCCGATACGAGTAAACAAATTCACAGCCAGAGCTAAGGCGATTTGGGATTTTTCAGGTTTCTTCCCTGTTCGATGTTGCTGTCTCTATAGATAATTGCTCAACATGACAGTTCTTTGAGTCTAGCTCTATATTGTTGTTTTTTGTTTTTTTGTCTACCAATGTTTGCTTGGTGAAATAAAGATTATCATTTTTAGCTGCCAGCCTGCCTACAGTGATCGACGTGTCGGTCAAGTAGTGCAGAAGCAGACGTTGGGAGAGGTGGGAAATTGAATGGCTGTTTGAAGGACAGTCACGTTAGAAATATTTTTACCAAAAATTATTAAAATTCGATAACCCTTCTCCAAGTGACGATCGATAATGTCGGGGATGTTTTTCGAGACACGTGTAACGTACAGCGGGTTACTGTCGGCCAACAAAATTACACGGTTAGTTCGCATCTGCACTATGACTGCCGGCACGATAGCTGCAATTATTACAACAGACGATATATTCGGCATACGAACAATTGTGTGCCATAGACGGTTTTCATTCACCTAGGCGCCATTCTCCGTCGCCGCTGTATTTACATGAATAGTTCGATGATATTCGCCCAGCACCGACAGTATAATGTTCGTGCGAACATGATTAAAAGGTAGCCCCTTTACAAAGCTATTGGTTGTATTTGTGCAGAAAGCGACAGCGAGACCCGATGTAAGGTCACTCAGTCAACAGTCGCCGGAAAACACACATCAATTCTTTCTTTCGACGAGAAGGCAGCCAATTCATTCAACACAAAAATAATAACAAACAAAACTCGACTAAAGGAAACAGTTGATTGATTTTAACACGTTTCTTCGTTATATCCATACGTATGTGCACCAATAGTTGTCGGACTTGATGAATTTCTGCAAAAATTTTAACTTTTTAGTATAAATTTTTACAGTTTACAATTGTGGTATGACATTTCTTAACGACTGCAGACAATCGCAAAAACTTTCATAAGCATAGGCTTACGAGTAGTGGCATAAAACATGGCTAATTTTGATCTGAATTGCTTTTTAATATGCTGTTTTGTGTATTAGAATTAAATTTAGAATTAAATTTCAAGTTTTACTTACTTACTTATTTTCCAATTCAATTTAAAACTCTGTTGTTAATTCCGAGCTACGAAGCATGCATCTCACCTCATTCATCGGGGTCGGTGCTCGTGACGTCATGAATGACGTCATCGCTGTACAGAGACGCAAGCACGCCACTTAGCGAGTGATAGTCGAACTGATGCCGTTGTCAGTACATTACAGTGCGCATCTGTCAGCCCCCAGGCACTGCAGCTAAGCACGCACGTATCACTGACCACCACCGGTCAACCCGTACCTTGGGCATATCGGCCACCATGCACCGACACCGTAGTGAGGCGCCAACATAACACGATTGCTTACGAATCGTTTCCTGCTTGCTAAATATTGAAAATCTTTATTCACCATCACTGGTAGATACATAGCGAAGAACATAATAAAAAATTAAACAACAAAAAAAATATACAACAATAAAAATGCATCCTGCGAAATGTGCATACAATATATGTCTCACATCAGTGACATGGCCTATGAAATCTTAACAAAGAAAGAAGGCCCCTACTACACTGTGTCCCAAAAAAACATCCCGGACATTTTCGACTGTAACGTGAAGAAGGATTATCGGATTTTAATAATTTTTGGTACGAATATTCCTGAGACAACTTGTCGTCAAGTGACAATTTAATTTCCTATCTCGCTCAACATCTGTTTTTACACTACCTGGGGAAAATAGAACAAACAAAATATCACTTTTTTATTCAATGCGACATGATTGCTTAATTAACATAACGCGTAAAACACATTTTGTTCACATTTCTGACACTGTGGCTGACATTTCATTCAGTTATCCAT